>Ga0209754_1001952_pt1 | contig 18036 bp, 17 predicted proteins | sample MesohylBB_FD_187295 | JGI IMG/M metagenome (GOLD analysis project Ga0209754, IMG submission 187295) | Host-associated microbial community of the marine sponge Aplysina aerophoba from Gulf of Piran - sponge mesohyl, lysed by bead beating... | ecosystem: Host-associated > Porifera > Sponge >... | reverse complement strand
ACTCCACAAAATGCCGCGCAGCCCAAAGATGATGATTATTACGATATTCCAGCCTTTTTACGCAATAACGACGATAAAAAAGATAGCTAAAAAGAGTTTGTTAAATCTTAAAAGAACATATTTCGGATTTTTAAACACTATTTTTTGATAACGATTTCCCCCCTCTTTTCACGGATCATATCACATTCTCGTGCATATTGAATTGAATGGAATCAGTAAGCTCATATAGTTCTGTCGGTTGCTGCAAAATATAATTTTTCTGAATGTTTGTTTCGAATGCAATGTATGCAGAAAGAGGTTGGAGAGAGTCAAGAACTTGTGTAGCCCATATCTTTTTTACGACCACAGGCCCATCTGGTAAAGATACAGAATAGCTTACAGAGAGGTGTCCCTTTTGATCTTCCTTAAACATAAAAAAAGGCTTTACTTCAGAAGTGGACCTTAGAATAGCAACTTGCACCTTAGACTCCAGATCTTTTACACATTTCAAAAATTTTCCTTCATTATCGCTGTCATACTTCCTGCATGCCAATAACAAATTGGCGGATGCCTCCCTCAAATCTATCTCATTGAAGTGAAGTGCTTGTATTACCTTTGATGCGCAAATCGGATATGCTTGAGCTTCCTGCTCCTGCGCTGCAGTTAATATATTTCCCAACATTAACAATGTCATTAATTCTCTTTTTTTCATTTCACAGAAGTATAAGACAGCTTCTAAATCCGGATCCGGCGATAGGGACAGAACTGATAGAGCCATTCTCGGCGCTCAGACTCACGTTCTTCCGCTTCCAGAGAGAGTTCAGGGTAGCTTATGCCCTGCAGTTAATATATTCTCAAGATCATAGGAATACGCTTATTCTGTTGTATATTACCCTCTTTTCTTACAAAAGGCTACTTGTATGTTTAATCAAGAATTACTAAAACATGAGAGCAATCTTCATTTTAGCATTAGCTTGACCGATTTTTGGTAGGTAAAGATAGTCACTTTTTTCATATGGATTTCTTCCTGCAGTTTTTGCAAGCAGAGCTCTGGAGTATTGCCAATACATAAAAACAAAGAGTACGGACAATCAAGCACTTTTGACAGCACCAATTTAATATATTTGTTGGAAAATTTTAACTCTGACATTTCTTATTAAGGCACTGGGCCACGCACATCTGGCTTAAGCATCACCGGGCAGCTAATCTCTTAAATCTCGAACCAACCTGATTCAACGAGTAATTTGCTCTCCTCCCTTATCGAAACAGAGGCTGTAGGAGATTTTTTCACTGCCTTAAGGGAAGACTTAGCCTCTTGAATCATACGCAAACAATCTGAGGGATGCTTCTGTTCTTGCTGTTTTTCGAGAGCTCTTTTCTTACAGAAATCCTCACGCGCCCTTTTCTTTTCTTTGCGTTTTTGCTCTTCTTCTAATCGAATCTCATCAAGATCTTTCTCTATTGCCCTAGATAATGCTGCTTGTCTTTTTATTTCTTCCATCATCTCCTGGGATCTTGCGTGATAATTTTTCTTTTCTGTGCGTTCTAGTTCAGAGAGATTTTCATCATCCTGCAAATGCCTTATGTAAGAAGGTAGATGTTGCTTAAAGCGCGTAATGAAGTTCTGCAGGACATCCACAGAACGAAAGAAACGCTCTCCGATAGCAGGAATCCATACTTGTACAAATAACTGACTATCGAATTGACGGGATAGATAAGCTGACATGTTGAAGGTTGATGGGATACGTGATAAAGCTCCCTCTTTTAATTTTTGCTCCATTGTCACGTATGGGGGCAAGCAAAGCATCCATCGTTCACTCCTTGGTTCGAAAGCAACTATTTCAGGAAAAACATCTTCCGCAAGAAACATAACACCACATTTATCAAGCGTCATTCTGTGGTGCAATAAAAATCCAGATTCCTCCATCCATAAACGCAGAGCAAGCTCCTCTATAAATCGTTGCAGTTGTACTTCTGATTGAGCCACCTCAAGCACTCGCTCCTCTAATGCTTGAAAACTCCAATTTTCTTTCACAAAGCTTTTTAAGGATCCTGGTGTGAGGTCCGGGAGTTTACGTTTGTGATATGTCGGAGCTTTGCCTGGCATAATATCTACTCCACAAAAGGGGGGGTAATTCACTGATGCAGAAGTACTAGTCTTCTCTGGAAAGCGTAAAAAATTATTACTGGAAAACACTTGATTCAGTTGGTTCGCCTCACCATCTGTTTCTTCTGTAAATGTTTCAGCCTTTGGATTCTGAAACTCATAAAGTTTGGATAATTCGTTGCCTTGAATATATATATGAAAAGGCGAAAGGGCATCATATACTTCTGCCTTTCCGAAAAAAGTATACTTTCCAACAGTAAGAGTACATAGTACAGAGAGGACTCCAGCTTCATTTTGCTCAAAAGAAATCCTACGTGGCATGCAAGAAAAGTTCTTTCCCATCACTGCAAAAAAATCCTTCCTATCTGGCAAGTTTTCTAATCTATTTTTCCAAACAGAATCCTCTGCAATGCGTTCGGATTCTTTGATGCATTGCTCAAGCTTTTCATCATTATACCCATTATACGCCTTGAGTGCTGAGAAAAGAGGGGGATGAGAATAAAAACTGCCTTCATTGTCTTGACTCTTAAACATTGCACGCAGCGCGGCTGGATCTACTGCAATTTTTTGATCATGTTCTAAATCCCACAGGACATCTACTCTTTGCATCCCTGCATAAAGATTAATCGACAGTAACAACAGTAATAATTTGCACATACACCACACCCCACATTTAAACATCTATCACAAAAATAATACTCACACAACCATCTTGTATAGGACCAATTTTTTCTTGCTGTAACAAACTTTTTTGATATTTTTAAAGTTATATTTTTGAAACTTTTACATTGCAATCTGCGATCAAAAATCCTTTTCTATGGACTGACACTTCTTCCACAGAAAAGACTTTGACTCCCACTGCTCACCTTCAGTACAAACACATCTAGCACACAAAATATGAACAGAAAAAGTATAACTTATTAAGTTCACTTCTTCTTAACGCGAAAAAGTTTTTTTCTCAGTTTAGCGAGCTTTTGCCGCAACAGTAGAAGATTGCTCAAAAGCATAAAGCTCATCATTTTTCTGTGCAGAATCTGATGCAGAATGTTTCAAAAATCGTCTAAATCTTCTTATATAGGAAAGAGCAGCTTGGGCCAAATCATAATGATCATTCTTTACTTTTATAAGATATTGCAAAAGTTCTCTTGCATATAAAGTTGCGGCTGGTTCATGTCTGTTTTCAACTGTAGGTTCATCATCCACAGGTTTAAAACCATAGCGCCAATTTTTTTGTGGAATATTTGCATAAAGCTCTTGCATATACAAAGAAAAATGTTTGATTTCACTGGTCATTTTCACCCCACCGGAAAAAACTTTTCCTCTAACAGCAATGTCACACCATACATAAAGATATCCACTCTCATCTTCTCCAAACATCAGCGTATTTGGAAACTCATCATAATCAGCCGATCCGTATGGTTTCCAAAGCCGGGTGCTCACATTTTTTTTCATAACTTTTTTCACCGCAAAACCCTCCGCTCTTTCTATAGCGTTGAGAAGCAATAGATTATTGTTTGGATGATATAGCATGAGACCTTCGAGCACAAAATCGTCGCAAACACCATCCTTCAGCATTTTCTTAAAATGTTCTGTATCAGCTATATATGCTTGCCTTTCTTGAAAATCCCACAAGACAGAAGTTATCCTTGCTGCATGAAGATTAATCGATAATAGTAACAATAATAATTTTGGCATATCAAGACCTCTCAATATAAAATTACCACACAAACAGTCATTGTAGTTCATCCTATCTTATTGTTTTTTGAAAGTTAGTTGGCCTCACTACCGGCCAATCCTTCTCTCTACGATATCAAAGTCCCTCAATATAATGATCAAATTAGTATGCAGGAATCAGCTTTTTTACGAAAAAAATCTTGCGCCGCACCCTCACCTTCATTTACAGCAGTAACAAAATACACTATGTAGACTGTGTATTATTTTTTTCAAACTTCAAGTAACTCTCTAAATGTACTATTGGTCATTAAATACTCTCAACCTAATGCGTAACGTTCTGCACTCTTATGAACATCATAGTGCCATATAAATATGCGACTTAATGTGAAGTAATCCTTTGTAATCAAATACTATTTTTATGATTCTTTTACATATTCACAAAACATTCATAATGATAAAAGAGTAGGTTCGAATACTCCACCCCCTCCAAATTGCACAGGATAGATACTCCTTAAAGATTGATGGAGAATAACAATCGTAGTGATTTTTCCATATACATACCCAGAAAAATCTAGCACACAAATAATAAGCATACAAAGGATAGCTTATTAAATTCATTTCTATTTAACGCGAAAAAGTTTTTGCACTCCACCCTCAGTGTGAAAGAGGTGATTAAGTTATTTTGACAAAAATTTATGACGGTCAATTTCAATACCTTCATCAGGATATGAATAACGATTTTGTACAAGCATTCCATAAATCGTCAAAGGCGTTGCGAAACCCTAAACATACTCAATATTCATCCTGTTATTATCTTATTATTGAGATCATCTTGCAATGACCATCTAATATATGAGTTCACAATTTTCCAGATCTGGCAAAACAAACAACTGATGCATATTTACAGCATAGTACATATTTTCGATCTAGACGCTTGAGAAGCTTGAGATTTTGCCGGATTTTGAACATCAAAAACATAACGCTGCAGAAAAGTAGCATCATCTTTGCGCTGTTCTTCAATATATGCAGAAAAAGACATATGTGGATTATCCAATTGTTTTTTAGCGTAATCTATGAGAGTGTCAGTGCTCTCCAAAAAGGATGCTGAAAAACTACAATAACAGCCTACACAGAGAATGCCATTCTCATCTTCTTCAAACAGCAGGTAGCTTTTACTGACGCTCTTAGGATCAATCGTTACTAGCGGATCCGTCACTGTCACTAATTCCATGGAGTAATTCAATTCATCTTCTAGCTCTTTTATACAGAGCCGAAGATTGTTCTTATTTTTTCTATCATAATCCATGAGTGCGGACAGCAAAGGATCGGAGGACGTGGCCTGACTTTGAAGTGCTTCCATTAACTCTAATGTGAAAATCCTGCATTCTGTACCTTTTGTTAAATCCCAGAGTTTGCGAGGCTGAAGCATGGATCGGCTGCTATATACACTTGATTCATAGAGTGCATTTTCACTTTTTTCTGAACTATCGCAGACTTCATTGGCTGAATAAAGGTTGATTGATAATAAGAGCAGTAGTAACTTAAACATAAAAAACTTTCTGCATAGATCTTAGCATACAAACCAAAAAATAATAATAATGTATTCGATGAATTGCTATATTAACGTGCAAAATTTTTTATCTCAATGCATTCGTTATCTTATATGTCGCTACATTGTGAGAAATCTGTAACAAATGAAATGATGACTATATAAATTACTTGATCATATTTTGCATAACGGCCTATCTACTCTTTATTTTAAGTCGCAGATTACGAATATACTCGTTTTATATATTGAGCAATATCTTTACAAAATATTTTTACTGGATCGAAAGTGGACACAGTCCATGCACTTCTTCTTTTGATTGCCAGTCGGAGATCACGATGTAATAATTCTATATATTGCGCAATATCTTCAAAAAGTGTTTCTACCTGATCGAAAGTGGGCAAATCCCATGCACTTTTTATTTTTATTTCAGGTTTAAAACCACAAGGACTACGATGTAATCGTGCAATATATTTAGAAAAATGCATAAATTCACAACACTGTTCAACCTGCACAAAAGAGGAAAGACGCTTCTTTTCAACAGTCATTGAACATTGCGCAACAACATTTCCCTCTTCATCTGCATTAAACATCAGTTGACTTGAAATTTCACTAACCAGTTTTTTATGCTGATGGGCAACGTATGATCTTACCATACTCTTCACGTCATCCTGGGCCGTTTGTATGCGCTTGAAAAACTCTCCATTACTCAACTTGTTATACTGCACCAACACCTCTTCTAAAAGGTCGCTGTCGCTGTCACAGCTCACCCCCTCAAGCATACGGCTTAAACGTAATCCAGAAATCACACACTCTTCAGATTTATTGAAATCCCAGAGCACAGGGCATTTTGCACACTCTCTTTTTTGCAACACATAGCGCGCTCTGTGTGATTCTGGGATATATTGAGCAAACGGTTTGACTCCACACATGTGTGCTCTGCCTAACAAAATCGTGTCTCTCCCAAAAACAGTATACGTCACATAGAGTTTGTTTGCTTCTGCTGCAAACGTCAGTTGACTTGACGCATCGTCACTTTTGTCATCAATACACATTTCTGTTGTTATGAGATGCGCAGAGCTGATACTTTTCCATTCCTTCGCAGCATTCTCTGCCTTTTCTATACACTGTGACAGCACTCCTTCATGGGCATTATCATAAAGAACGAATACTTTAGACATAAGAGTGGTCTGGGTTGATCCGGCAAGCGTTTCTTTTAAATCTAATGTATCAATCCAATATTGTTCACTTTTTTCAGAGTCCCACAGATCATACACCGCATAGAGATTCATTGACAATAACAATAGTAATAATTTCATAATAGCCACTTTCTATCTAAACATTTAGCACACAAGCAAGTTACAATCACCTAAATAGACTTGTCAGATTGATGTATGAGTAAATCAGTACGCAAATTCTTCATTGTAACATAAGAGTCTTGTTCTGTAAAAGAACCCTCTAGAAGCGCGTCGTCAAAATTATGAAACAAACAATGTAATTCTTGGCCGTTTTAGCCTCAACATTCACATTATTTGTTATTTTTTATACCTTGCAAGCAGTTCAATCAGATTCTTGAGGTTTTTTTGATCTCAGTCTAGAAGAGATTATCAAGCTCTTTCTTACAAACTTACAAAAATTTCCTGCCACATGTGAGAGCATCACAGGAGATATATAATCTTTTGTCCAGGAAATCCAAAGGCGGCATAACATGTGCAAATTATTTCATAAAAGTTTGTGATAATTGGCATTTTCAGTTTCAAAAGTCACACTCTTTATTCTCTCTTAATGATATTATCGCCTAATATTCTCATAAAGTGATTGAGCAGCATGTGGAGCCAATCTGGGCACAACAGGAGGTCCAGATTTTTTTTGAGCAACAAATGCAGTCTGCCTCGAAACAGCACGGTTGGGAATCTTGTGTGTATCATACTGTCCAGCAGGCAAGGCCGGTTTTTGCGCAATAGAAGGTTTCGCTTGTGAAGCAGCAGGTTTAGGCTTAGTTTGTGGAGCCGCAGATTTAGGCTTAGTTTGTGGAGCCGCAGATTTAGGCTTAGCTTGTGGAGCAGTAAGTAGCACATCAGGCTTGCGCACAACCACTTTATCATAACACTGGCTCACTGTATTTGGATCAAGTGGCTCATACTCCAGACTACAGTCATCATAAACATCTATCCCTACAGGATAAGCATCTGAAGAGTCTCGCCTATCATCGGAAGAATAGTCATGCAATTGATCACCCTTATCAAATGGCTGATTAACATAATAATGACCAAGACTCGCATCCGGAAATTGCTTACAAGGCCGATCCCCAGGAAATACAAAATCATAATCTACTGTTTTTTGTGTCATAAAATCAGAAAAAGAATATCCATAAGACAGTGTTTTTTTAGAGCGGAAAATCTCCTGAAGAGATTCAGAAGTAGAAAAACATACTATCAATAAATTTTTCTTTTGATTTTGCTTCAACGCAAGGAAAGTAAGGATCTTGCCTTGGGACGGCCGATTTCCTAATGCCCTATACGTTTTACTCTCCACTTGCTTTTTAACATCTTTCACAGATTCTAGCAATTCACTCTGACTGGCATAGTCATAATTTCTAAGCGCTGATACCAGAAAAGGAAATTGCTTGCTCTGATATTCCTGACATTCTTGTAGATTTTGTACGCTCCGAGACTCAAGTATTGTGATTAAATCTTCTGCAAAAATGCCAAATGGCTCTTCCTTATCTAGATCCCACAAGTGCATGTCGTAGCGATCTGTTTGAAGATTTATCGAAAAATCAAATGGCTCTCCGCCCTCTTTATCCGGAAGCGTCATGGATTCGTCTGATGCCGCCGGGAGATTGATCGACAACAAAAGCAAGAGCAATGTTTTGAACATAACCACCTTTTGTATACATTTAGCACACAACGCATAATGATACAAGAATGACTTTTGTTATTAATTTCTTCTTTCTTAAAAAATTCTTTTATTGCATCAATGTTAATAAAATCTACAATGCGCAAATATTTACTCTCTTAATACATAAAAGATCTGCAAATGCTTGCGTTTTTTACAAAATTCTTCCTACACCCTTGTCTGCATCACACAGAATATTCATCCCTGCATGGAGACTGGTTGACAACCATAATAGTAATAATTTAGAGGCAAGCTTCCTTTTTGTGCATAACTTTAAAACACAAATTATTGAAAAAGAAATATATATTAAATTAATTTCTATGCTTTAATTTAAAACCATAGGGGCCAACGTTGAACTGTAGAATATATTGAGAAAAAGGCATATGCGCATCATGCATCACCGCCTGGCCAGAAACAGTTTCATAGTTATCAAGAGCATGATCCAATGATGACGATAGTAGCAGAGAACAAAAAAACGGCACTCCCACCTTCTGCGTCTGGACGCCAGTTTATGTCTGAAAGCATACTTTAGCAGTCAATCACAAAAGCGCTTAAGCAGAAAATTTTGCAACACTGAGCACAGTATGATCTTTAAGCACCCTAGAATGTTGGATATAGATATTGTCTTTTTCATCTTGATAAAATTCAGTGCGCGATGGAATCGTGCCCTCCAATTGCTCACAACTACCAATCACAGGTCGCATTCTACCCATCTCCGCAACCTCATTACCAGTTATCCTCTGATGATGCACAGTCTCCAGTCCCTTTGCGCACTTATTCAACAATATAACTATATAGTCTATCACCGCTTCATCCAGTTTATTCCGACAGAGGGTAAATGCGCGCTCATCTAACTCTTTAGAAAGAGAATCCCTATTAACTTTTGTCAAATTCAAATTGGGACAATCCAAATAGTGACACTCTTGGCAATTCTCTGAGGAAGCAGAATAGCATGAATACGTTGATAAAAATAATAGTAATAATATAAACATATTGCTCCTTTAATCAGTACATATCTAACACATAACTATCACAGAATCTATCACAGTTATTCTGAAGTATTATTCGGAATAAAGAGCAAAATCTTGAAGCGATAGAGAGTCTCAGATTTAAATTTTTGACAGATAATGAGAAACAGGATTTGCATCAAGAATTTTTGGATAACCTTAACAAATATACTCCTCAGTAATTTGCAGACTTATCTCTGCAATTATACTTTTCCAAAGAAAATTATCTATATGCAGAAAAAGGAAGCGTGTAACGAAACAAGGATAATAAAGAACTCATTATACACAATCAGATCATTAGCTATAGAATTTCTTCCCTGCTGGAGCGATATTTTTCTAAATCCACAAACTCATACTCTGGCACACTTCCTGATTTTTCAAAATATTCAAAAAAAGGTCTGTGACAAATTACTCCACCAAAAACCGGAATCTCTCCAATATAAAGAGACGCGATGACAGAGAGATGCCTTTCTTCAGTTTCAGCAAATGTCAAAACAGTTTTCTGCATGAGCAGCTTATCTTCGACACATGGCATTATCTGCCGAGTTAATCTGTACGATTCTAAAGAGCACGCAGGCCGCTCTCTTGGATTATTGTCTACACCCCAATACACCCGTTCAGAGAACACAGGCACTGGATTATTCTCTAAATACAAATATGGATTATTTTCTAAATGCAAATACACCCGGCCTATGATAATATCCTTTGCCATATTTATAGATTTCTGAAGCATTTTGTTATTTGCAGTATTATAATTTTGGAATGCTAATTCTATAGGATAATGAGCAGTAGAAGCACTTTCAAGTATTTCATATAAATATGATGCGTAGACAGAATATTCTTGATCCTTTTTTAGATTCCATAGGATACGCTTTGCATGATACTTTTGCGCGCATGTTATGCGATTTTCTGGACTTAGCACAGTATCATGCCCAGCCATCACAGAATATAAATAATGTGTTGATATAAATGATATCAGTAATACTACAAACACTCAAAACTCCTAATAACTAAACCATACTAGCAAAAAAATAAACACTTTATTACAGTTATAGCAGAAAAATAGATTTTTTCGGAAATAGCGCTCTGTCCTTTGCTTTATATGTGCACAAAAGCAAGGCACTCTTTTTCTCCCAAAATATCTGTTAATATACATATTTGTGGGCAGATAGATCTTACAAACGTAAATGGCCTTTCCCTTGAAGCGCTTTTGTCCTCTGGATATTTCTATCTATTTCACGGAAGAAATCAGCAAACACATACTGGATCGAACGTAAAACGCTGAACTGTGCTTGTTCCTCAGCTTCAACACACAGATTGCCTTGATCCATACGAAACCGGAGATCTGGGTTGTTTTTTGCGAGGGCGCAGACCAAGAACCTAGTACTATAGTTTGGCGGGGTGCCTATCGCTGGAGCACATAAAGCTTGAAACCAAGCCATTATTTTTGGGCTGCCACAAAAAGATTCTAGCGCTTTTTGCACCATCTCTGATGTTACAAAAGGGAAAGTAGATAACTGTTCAGCTGAAATAGTACAAAGGTGCACGTTTGGATCGTCAAATATTCTCACCCTTTCTTTTACGCTGCCCATTGGCTCATCTGAATCATCTGCGCCATCTGTGCCTTCTGTGATAAGAGCGATATTATAAATACTCTGGCTTCCTCTCGCGCCCATACCCTCTTGAGTGAAAGGTTGCCTCCCGTCATCATAACGGTTTTCAAGGAGCACCTTCAGATAGTTTTTATGATGTTTAGTTAAATATTGCATCTTTTCACTCCAGAGATCACAATAGTTTTGTCGAGCTTCTCGCGAAAATATTCTCACCTTTTCTTCTGTGTTGCCCATTGGCACTGCTGCACCGTCTGTGCCTTCTGTAATAGGAGCAATATGGCAATCTGATAAACTGTGGGTGCCTCTCGCGCACACACGATTTTGAGCTTCAGGTTGTTCGAGCTTGGATCTAGTCCTGTAATCATAATTGTGTTGTGGGAAGCTATAGTGTGGAAAATCTCTCATCATTTTCGAAGGCATCATACAAAGATCTTGATTTCTTCTAGCTTCTGCACACACAATAGATATTACAGCCTCCTTAAGGCTGAATTGCATATCATCAATATCAATCACATTGCCGCACAGCATCCATGGAAGTGTGTATTCACCGAGCGTATCTGTCACACTAACTTGATAAACAAAATAAGATGACTTGCGCTCAGGGCAGAGAATTTTTTTTTGAAAAGTATCCTTATCACTTATATCAGAGAGAATAACAAACCAACTTTCTTTTCTTTCTAGGCCATGCCGGGCCTCTTTGCCCTCTTCCGATTCATCTATGCCCAAAGCAATGGTATAGCTGGCATTTTTGTCTGACGAATCTAAATTGTTGAACATTTTCTGCAAATATGGCAACTCTGGCAATGCACATTCAAACACGAATTCTTCCAGAATCTGGATGGTGTCCAACATTTTTGTTTTATGATACGGAAAATCATCACTCCCCCATGAGGCCCCCTCTTCCGCCGACATTAATGGGAGCGCGCACAAATAAACAATAAAAAATATAAATGATTTCATCATTTCTCCTACTCTTCATCGAATATCAACATTTTTTTAGTTTGTAAAACAAAAATCATCAAAACAGTATGTTTTTGATAAATCTTCCAGTATCATTATTAGTTTTTTGCGCACTATGGCGATATTACTGAAAAGATTCCTTCAATTTTTCTTTTCTATCCCTTATTTTTGCACGCCTTGCTTTAAACAATGAATGCGATCTTTCTTGATCTTCTCTTTTTTTCTGTGTTGTCCATTGGCACTTCTACACCATCTGTGATAAGAGCAGTGTTGTAATCTGATAAACTGTAGCTGCCTCTCGAGCACACACGATTTTGACTTAAAGGTTATTCGAGTTTGGATCCAGTCCCGTAATCATCACTGTGTTGTGGGAAACTATAATGTAGAAAATCTCTCGTCATTGCGAAGGCATAATGCAAAATTTTTCTTGCCTTTAGCTGCTGCACAAATAGATATTACAGCCTCCTCAATGCCTGCTCGCATATCATTGTACAAACTAAAACGACCACACGGCAACATCCATGGAAGTGATTTTTTACCAAACTCATCTGTCAGAGTCACTTGATAAACACGATAAGATGATTTGCTCTCAGGACAAAAAAGTTTTTGTTTAAAAGAATTCTTATCACTTATATCAGAAATAATCACAAACCACTTTAAGTTCAGATCATTCTCTACCTCTTCCGCTTCCTCAACTCCCCCCAAAGCAATCATAGGGTGTGCATTTTTGTCTGATAAATCTACATTGTTGAACATTTTCTGAAAAGCTGGCAACGCTTCTTGTAACGCACATCCAAACACGTATGGCTCCAGAAGCTTGAGTTTTTTCGGCATTTCTACTTTATGATACGGAAAATCACCACTCCCCGATACGGACCCCCCTTCCGCCGACATTAATGAGAGCGTGCACAAATAAACAATAAAAAATATAAATGATTTCATAAATCCTTTCAACAGTTTGAAGGTATCAAAGTTTTTGCAATTTGTAAAATAAAAAAACAGTATGTTTTTGACAAATCTTCCTAGTATCATTATTAGTTTTTTTGCGCACTATGGCGATATTACTGAAAAGATTCCTTCAATTTTTCTTTTCTAGCCTTTAGTTTTACACGCCTTGCTTTAAACAATAAATGCGATTTTTCTTGATTTGCTTGTCTTGAGAGGTGTAAAGGTTCTATAAATAATTGTACTTCGGGCTCTTCTCTCCCTTGGGGTCCTACTTGCTCTTTTTGCCAATCCTCCCAAAATAAACATAGCTGCTGCATTTTTGGCGATCTCTGTATTCCTGCACTTGCCTGATCTGTAGATCCTTGCAAGCATTTGTCATAACAGGGAAGATGACATCTCATTTCACACCTTAAATTTTCTATAACGTTCATTGAATTAAAAGATTGCTCTCCCACAGAAGGCATGATTGTTTCAACAAATAATTCAGATCCATTTATCTGCACAGAAAAAGTTGCGCTCTTATGGCCAAGAGAGTCATGACAGCAGATCATTTGATCACGCGTAGGCAAAAGAATTTTCCATTTTTGATCATCTTCATCAAAAGAAATGGTTTCAGAAAAAGAATCACCGGCGTCAACATCTACACCATACATCTTAAGTGCTGCAACATGATCAGATAAAAATGTAGATTGTCCGAGCCAAAGACGAAGTCCTGCTTCTTCATAAGATCGCACGCTATCTAAAGGATTCAATGAACAGCTGAGTTCGGGAAAACAATTCATTTTTTTTACAAAATATTCCAGAAAACCTACAGAAAAATCTGAAAACTGTGACAACACTCTATCTGTTTCTGGCATAGCAGTCATTAAGTCCAATAAAACGGGTTTGTTATAATCTTCAGGCACAAGAAAAGAGGATTGCTCACCCGGACTGTCAGTTTCTTCTGCCCCTAAGACTTTTTTTAAAATAAGAAGCGAAGAATCCACGTATCGCAGAACAGAGACTCCGGTAGTGCGAACATTTGATTGTTCTCGCAAAATGTACTCATTACAATCCAAGGAAGCTTGCAGCATGACATCATAACTTTTTGCATGTGGAAATGCTGCCGCAATGTTTTCTTTCTCCAGCACCCTAAGATAACAAAGATCGTCAATATTTTGGTGTAAAGGTCGTTTTTCGTCTGGAATTCTTAATTTCAGACGATCAATTATTTCATCTACATCAGTCTGCATCCACGTGTTATGCTTACTATACATAATCAGTGCCACAGCTATACAACTGTCCACTTCACTACATATAGATTCGTAGACGTCACAACAGCGTTGTTTAAGAATGGTGTTTAGCAATCCAATCTGTATGACAAACTCTTTCTTATTTTTAACATCATACCAAACATTAAAATTCTCAGAATCATTAAAATTCGCAGAATATAAATGAGTGGATAAAAATAATAGTAGTAATAAAAACACTGAAGCCTCCTTTTTTCACCTGTATGTAAAACAACTAACACACAAGTGTCGATCATACAATCATAACAGCGTCATGGATTTTTTGCGCGAATGCTAGCACTTTTACAAATAAGCTATCAAAATATGAGCATTCCTTCACTAATGCGCGCGTATAGTTTATCAAATGCCGCATCTGGGTCACTTAAAACAGGCACATATGCTTCTTCAGCCCTCTGGTTAAATTCAACACACAAACCGTCACTGTTCATAAAAAATGATAACTCTTCGTTATTTTCTGCGAGAGCAGCAACTAAGAATTTCAGTGCATAATCTACTATTATGCCTCCTCTGACCGGAGCACATGAAGATGCTCTCACGGCTTTTCCATTGTTATTAGCAAAGAAATCTTTAATCACTGCATCCATCATAGCTTGCGCCACAAAACGAAAGCCTTTTAATACTGAAAATGGAATCACACGTAAGTGCAGCCCTTTCTCTTCTTCAACAAAGATCTGCTTCAATTTTTCTGTATTACCCATCAGAGGCTCTTCTTCACCTCCGCCATCTACTTCTTCTGAAAAACCTGTGCTGTAGGGAACAAAATAGAATGAGCGATTTTCGACATATGCCGAACCGTCCGTGCTTTCCTCGCTTTCCTCTATACGCTGCTTAATCATTTGCATAGTTGTATAATTTTTATTATTTAATAGTGGAGCATGAGTTGGATAAAAGTCACTCCAAGCATCTTGACACCCTGCCTTCCATTCCTCACTCAAGAGTGGTAGATTTTGGTCTCTTAAAAATTGATCGTATACAACGCGTCTAACCGATTCCTGAAGAGATATTGCTCTTTCTTCTGGGTCAATATAAGTGCCGTCCAAATCCCACAAAGTATGTGGCAGAAAGTCTGCATAGCCGTTATACTGCATATTAACTTTATAAAAAACATACGAGGGTCTTTTCTTCTCTACTGCCTCAGAATGAGAACAAGACAGGCCTTCTGTGAAAGAAGCGTTATCACTTGCATCAGAAATGATGAGATACACCGTGTCCTGTTCTGTTAATGAAGCTGAATCGTCTTCATCTTCCTCACACAATTTTCCTACAGAAGCGACATAACCTTGATTTTTTTCCATTGACAACCCTAAACTTTTCCATACTGACTCTAAAAAAGGCACGTTCTTTGACATGCATGTAGTGGTATAATTTTGAAAAATAAAAACTTTTCCTTTTGGCGCTTCTGTTTCGCGTGTGTAGGGGAACTCCGAATAATCCTCATTGAACAGCTCTGCTGACACTAACGGAAGCGTGAACAAACCCGCAATAAACAATATAAATAATTTCATAAATCCTCCTTAATTCAATAACTAGCATTGTTTCTAAAAGGTGTAAAATAAAAAATTATCAAAACAGTATTCTTTAAAATATCACTGAGCAATAATGCTGTTTTTAGAGGTGCTGTAGTTGATTGTAGGGCACACTTTTCTAGCTTTGCAGATTTATATATGAATGAAATAAATACCTGCCACACACCTTATTGAAGCACTGTTGTTAAGGCGCAATGTTGCATTATTCCAGAGCTTTTGCTACATTCTCGTCTAAACGCTGAGTTTGTCTTATCTGCTTACTAACGCGCTTTTTCCCTCTTGGGCTTCGCATGCATTTAATAGTGCAAACACGCAAACTTTTCCTTGAAGAAAGCCAAAACGCTGAAAGATTCTTGCTTATCAGCGACAACAGACAGATTTCTTGCATCCACATAAAAGCGGAACTCTGGGTTACGTTCTGCGAGAGCGATAACTAAGATCTGAGTTCTATAATCTTCTGGGGCGCATGCAACTTGAAACATGGCCATTAGCTTTTTAGGTCCGCGAAAATATTTGTACACTGTATCCATCACTTCTGATTGTACAAGAGGTGAAGTAGATCACAACTCATCTCAAATAACACAAAGATGTCTTCACCATTTCTGCTTTCGGCGACAAGACGAGTGTGGCAAGATGCAACAATATCGTCGCATGACCTTTCTTTGGTCAATCCTGTCCAAATACATGTAATAGTTGAATAATCATTTCTTTGTGGTCCAATATAGTTTGGAAAGGATCCCGTCATTTGCAAAGGCATCACGCACAGATCGTTTTTAGCTTCTTGAAACGCAATAAAGTTTACAGCCTACTTAAGGCTTAATTTCAACTCTTCCGACCTAACATTATCCGCACGCATCAAGCATGGAAATGGATTTTCACAGCTCGTATTTTGCATATTAATATTATAAAAAAGATAAGGTGATACGCCGTCCGCAGGGCAGCTACTCTTTTGTAGAAAAACATCCTCATCACTTAGTTAGAAATAATGACAAAAAATTCATACGATCTATGTCCTGTCTTGTAAGGGATGAAAATGTGGGATATCTCTCTTCCATGCATGCTCTCAAAGCTAGTAAATATCCTGCGCTTTCATCGAATGAATCTACATTTTTGTATAATCGAGGAAACAATGGTATCTCTGGCAACGTGCATCTAACAATAAATAGTGTCTTTCAAAACAGAAAGATCTTTTGATAGTACTGGCAAATAGGGAGAATCATCACTCTCCAATGTGGGTTGGTTTTTCGCCGACATTAATGTCGGCGCGCAGAAAGAAACAATATCAATGTGCATCATTTATCTTGATTGATTAAAGGCAGGAGACAATCGCACTGCACTATCAAGTTTACCCACGGCAGGTGGCAAAATACCGAGAGTACTTTGGCTATAGCTATGGCTTTTTTCTTGCTCTGTCAGTTTTTTAAAACAGTAACCTGAAAGAGTTTTAATATATGAAGCAAAAGAGGGCTCAAGAACTTTTACAGCGTACATTTCCCGCACAGGAAGCCGCTGAGCAGAGCATTTCTCCGCCCAGAAATCTATCACACATAAATAGCCCTCTTGATTTTTCTTAAATGTAAGATTGTGCTGATATTTATCAATCGTTGCCACATTATAACCAGTTAGCCTCATCTGCACTTTCATTGCTTCTATACAGTTCCGAAGATTTTGATGATTATCATCGTTATATTGATTTAATGCTGATAATAGATGTTCCCGTTCTATGTAATTCTTTGCTTCAGAAAATCTTTGATTAATCAGCATGATCTTTAAATAATCATCTTTTCCTTGCGCAAGTGCTTCATCTTTAGCTTTCCGTCGCTCTTCTGGCCCCATTTCTTTACCAAAAAATTTGGACAAATCTTCTCCTTGCTCAATTGCGCTCTCTACAGATTTGAAAAACTCGCTTCTTTGATTCGTTTTTGGATCAAAAACGTAGAGTAATTGTTCTGCGCCTATCTCACATACTTTTCCTGCTGCTTTATCCCACAACACTTCTGCATCCCACCACACTTTTGCTTCATAGCATGCGGCAGAGAGATTAAGTGACAAGAATAATAAAAGTAACAATTTCAACATAAAAAAAAATTCCTATAGAATAATCATAACACAAAAAAATAAAAGAATATGATCCTCTTCAATCATTTCTTTCTTTAGAAAATATTCGTAAAATAGTAAAGGTTTCACACAAATAAAAAAGGAGGCTTTTAGCCTCCTTTTTTCTATTTAAGGGATTGTCCGTCGATAATGCCTGCAGGAGCTGTAGTGGGAGCTCGGCCCCTGTTACATTGTTAGTTGCATTTTTCGAGCGCCTTTGCTACACCCTCGTCTACACACTAAGTTTGTCCTATCTTCTTAAGCTAACGACTTTTTTTCCTTCTGAAGCTTCTGATTCATTTGAGAGTGTAAACTATCAAACTTTTCCTTGAACAAAACCAAAACGCTGAAAGATTCTTTCTGATCAGCTACAACATACAAATCCCCTTTAT
>Ga0209754_1001944_pt1 | contig 18085 bp, 15 predicted proteins | sample MesohylBB_FD_187295 | JGI IMG/M metagenome (GOLD analysis project Ga0209754, IMG submission 187295) | Host-associated microbial community of the marine sponge Aplysina aerophoba from Gulf of Piran - sponge mesohyl, lysed by bead beating... | ecosystem: Host-associated > Porifera > Sponge >... | reverse complement strand
CCCCAGCTTGCGGACGTCGCCCAGGCCGATGATGCCGCTCATGACGCTGGCCATTACCAGGGGCACCACCATCATGGTCAGCAGGCGGAGGAAGATGTCGCCGCCGACCTCGAACCGCATGGCCAGGTCCGGGCTGAGGAAAGCGAGTCCCATGGCTGCGACGATGGCGCCGAGGATGTACAGGGTCAGGTGGCTGTTGGTGCTGATCATGGCAAGTGTCCGGTGGGCGAGGATGCGGGATTGTACCCGTGTCCTGGAGGCGCTGTTCGGCGTGAACTGTGATCCGGCGTGCTGGCGTTCAGGCGGCGTTGCGGTCGTGTTCGAGGACGGTTGCGAGGAACCGCGCCGGGTTGAACCCGATCGCTTCGGCGATCTTCAGGAAGTCGATGACGTCGAGCCGGCGGTAACCATTCTCGTACTTGCCCACGAAGGATGTCGGCCGGCGCAGCCGGGCGGCGACGGCCGCCTGGGTCAGGCCGGCTCGGCGGCGCATGCGGCGGAGCCCCTGCGAGAAGAGGGTCGCGTCGCGGTGGTAGTCGACGGTCCGCGTGCTCCTTCTCTGGTTTGTCGGGACCGTTTCGGTGTTCGCGGTCATTCGGTTCCCTCCGGGCGGGATGAGCGCGGTGCGCGGGGCGGCGGCGCTTCTGCGGTCAGTGTAGGGACCGGGGGACCTGGGCAAGAAGTCCGTGTCAGGTTCGGGTCTTGGTGGACGCGGCGGGACGCGGCGGGTTGCAGGGGCGCGCTGCGTTGAGGTCGGCCGGTTCGTTCATGAAGGTGTTGATGAAGTCGCCAGGGTCGAAGCCGATCGCGTGGGCGATCTGGATGAACTCGATCACGTCGAGCCTGCGCTCGCCGGCCTCGTACTTGAAGACCCACTGCTGCGTGTGGTTGAGCCGCTCGCCCAGGGCCGTCTGGGTCAGGCCGGCGCGCAGGCGCATCTCTCGCAGGTGGCGGCGCAGCCGTGCGGCTACGGGGTCGAAGTTCGAACGGGTCACGTGTCGTGTGGTTTGGCAGGCTGGAGGCTGGTACCCCAAGTTGGTGTACCGGAGGTGTGTGGGCGATGCTGGCCGTGGTTCGGCAGTGGGCTACATGTGGCATTCGCCGTAGTACTCGGTCGAGCACGGTGCCGGCTGCGCGCACGCGCAGGCGGTGCAGCAGGAGAACCCGGGTGGGCCTTGCAGGTAAGCGGGGCTTGTCGGCTCTCGCCTGGGCGGGCGGGCACGGCGTACGAGCCGCGGGAGCGCACTCGGCAGTGATGTCGAAGCCGGTGGGGCAGGCACCGTTCGGCGAACGTGTCGGGGTCGTCGTCGGTGACAGAGATGTTGGTTTGGCTTGGGTGTCTGGTGCCTACGGGGGAAACGAATGACTACCAACGTCGCGATCGAGGGACAGCAGGCAGCCGACGAACAGAGCTATGTCATGTGGTTGCTCTTCGGTGTTTGTGTGTTTGTGGTTGGACCGATATTCGCGCATGTGACGAGCCCGACCGTGCCCGCAGAGGTATTGGCGAAAGGACCGACTGATGCGCAACAGCAACAAGTGTTTATGGGGGCTTACATTTCACAAGCCAAGAGCCATCGCATCAAGTATGCATGGCTTGGCGCAGGAGCCTGTGTGGTGCTCACTTTCAGCGCGTGTGTCGCTTGCGGACTGCTGATCGGAAGTGCTGGGATAGGTGCCGGAATGCGATGAGTATTCCGTTTTGTTGTTTTCTGGCGCGCAGCGCTTGGCTTGTTCCGCGCAGGAGGATGTGGACGTGGAGATGGCTGTTTCTTGGCTGCTCCTACTGGTTGTGGTCTCAGTGTCCTTCCGATGGCTGCGTCCGTTGCTAGGCGACGCTACCCGCTGATCAGCGGCAGCCACGTGGCGACGATCCGCGCCAACTCGTTGCCGAGTCCCACGCATAGAGCCGCGTCGGCCGCGCGACTTACCGCTCCGGCGCCCCTCGAGGCCACACGCGCGGCGGCCGCGCCCACGATCGCCATCGCGCTCGCGGCGGCCGGCGCCGGCCCGCCCATGGCCATTGCGGCTCCGGCGACCAGCACCGTTGCCGCGGTCAGGGTCACGAATTCCTCGAGCGGTTCGGTTTGAGTCACCTGTCTTGAAGACCCACTACTGCTACGTGTGGTGGAGCCGCTCGCCCAGGGCGGCCTGGGTCAGGCCGGCGCGCAGGCGCATCTCTCGCAGGTGGCGGCGCAGCCGTGCGACTACGGGGTCGAAGTTCGAACGGGTCACCTGTCGTGTAGTGTTTCAGGCCGGAGGCGGGTACCCCAAGTTGGTGTACTGGCGGGGTTGGCGTAATGCTTCGTGCGTCTGACCGTGACTCGGGAGGAGGAGGTTCCCGAAGGGTAGCAGCAGTGGCACGGCCAGGCTGCTGCTGGTGTGCGGCCGGTGGTATACCGGGGCCGTGTTGCGCCAAGTTGGTGGACTGGCGGGCGGTGGGTGATTGGATCGGGGCTCGGAGAGCAGCGCTCGCGGGTGGGTGCGGGTTCTCGACGCGCGTAAACCAGTGACTGGGAGATCGCGAGTTGTTGAGACGCGGTGTCTGCGGGAGCCAGAAGGAAGAACTCCTTATGCCTGAAATACCGAACCTCTCAGTCATTCGACGAATTGAGTCAGCGCCGATCGACAAGACACTGATGGTGATCGGGAAGACACTGGTGTACGTCGGGATTGTTATCGGGCTCTATGTGCTCTTGAGGATGGTGCAGCTGGCTGGGTTTCTGGGCTTTGCTCCGGTTGAGGGCCTTCTCTTGGCGGGGTTTGTCGTGCTGTACCACGCGGCCTTGGGATTCATGTGCCAGGGGTTGGCTAGAGCGCTCAAGCACCTTGAGGTGACGGATTCGGCCGAGGTTTCGGACGCTGCACCAGTCGATCCGGCTTCCAACGATAGCTGACGGCGGCTGTCGCAGGAAGAGTGGTTTCCGTGCCGCGGTGTTCCGCCTTTGTTATTGCACCGGTGACGCCTCGTCCGGCGGTGCTTGGTAGGGGATGTGGATCGTGGCGGCCGCGTCGCGGTTGGTCCGTTCGTCGCGCCTGTCGTAGCGGGTCGTCGTCGAGATGTTCCGGTGTCCTGCCATCCGCGAGGCGACGGCGATGTCGTTGCCTTGGTCCAGCAGGCTGGTGATGAACGTCCGCCGCAGATCGTGCGGCGTGCAGGAGCGTATCCGCGCCTGGCTCGCTCGCCGCTTGAGTATCAGCCGGATGCTCTCGGTCCGCAGGCGCCTGCAGATGATCCTGTTGCCCTTTCCCGTCATGGCGCACAGCAGCGGACCCGGCGTGTCGCCGCGGGCCTTCAGCCATGCGTCGAGGGCGGCCCGCACCCCGGCGTTCATGTGCGCGATGCGTTCGTGGTTGCCCTTGCCGATGACGCGCAACGTCGACGCGGCCTTGTCCAGGTGCTCGACGTCGAGGCGGGCCGCCTCGGTGCGGCGCAGGCCGCAGCCGAACAGGATGGCCAGCAGGGCGGCATCGCGCGCCGCCTGCGGGCCGGTCTCGGCGCATGCCTGGAACAGGGCCCGGATCTCTCCGGGCTCGAGGGCGCGTCCGGTGGGCAGCCGGGTTCCCGGAATGGCCGGCACGGCGATGGCGCGCTCGTAGTCGTCGGTGCTCGTCATCCCCAGCTTCCATGCCTGGCGGAGCACGCTGCGGACGATGGACAGGATCTTGTTGGCGGTCGCCGGCGCGTAGTGCTCGGCGAGCATGCTGCGCAGCACGTTCATCTCGACGTAGCGGATGCGGTGCCAGGGGGTGGACTTGATGTCCTCCTGTCCCAGCAGGCGCGCGGCGGTGTTCAGCGCCGAGAACGCCGTGCTGCGGCTCATGGGCGTGTGGGTGCTGATCAGGTATGCCCCGGCCGGGTGCTGGTCGACCCTGTCGGGTTCGGGCGTGCCGCTCTGGCGGGGCACGAGTGGGAAGCCCACTTCCTCTTTCGCCGGGTTGTCGAGCTCGATCCGTTCGTAGAGCGCCGTGACCGGGTTCGTCATCAGAACAGTGATCCCTGCGGGTTGGGGGGAGTCTGGCCGGCGGCCTCGCTCCGGGCTGGCTTTTTTCTCGGCCGTGCCGGTGCTTTCGGCTGCGTTGTTCGCGGTGGCGGCTGCGGCGCGATCTCGCCGGGGGACTGCGTTCCGCGGCGGATCGTTTCCGGGTTGCGTGCCTGTTCGACGGCCCGGGCGAACTCGGGCGTCTGGCGGCAGCGCGGGCACTCGATGTCGTCGACGGGTGCCGATCCGGTCTCGGAGCACGTCTTGGGCAGGTCGACCAGACAGGCGACCATGTGGTAGTGGGTCCAGCCGCTCGCGATGCGGATGTGCCGCTTGGCGTCCCGCGGGTCGGGGGTGGCGACTCGCAGGGTGGGCACGTGGCCGGGCGGCAGCGCCGCGTCGGTCGGTTCCTGGTTCATTGCGGTGTCTCGGTGGCGGCGAGAGTGTACGGACCCGTGCGCCGAAACCGACATTCGTCCGGGTGATGCTCGGCGCCGTGCTCAGCCTCCTGCTCGGCATCGGCATCAGCTCCGTGGCCGGGGGCTGCATCAGCGGCTGCGGACCGCGCTGCGTACGCTTGCGGCATGCAGATACCGATGGTCGTCAGGGAGAGGACGGTCCGGGTGCAGGCGAGCATCCCGGCCGGCCAGGCGGATGCACTCAAGGCGCTGGCTGCGGCCAGCGGGGTTCCGTTGTCCAGGGCGGTGCACTACGCCGTGGAACGTTTGCTCGCCGTTGCAGGCCGGGAAGGCGTGCTTGCGCTCGCCGCCGGGCTGGCCCCGGCGAGCCCGCCCGAGACCGGGGGCGATTCGGTCGCCGAGGTCGCCGAGGCGCTTCAGCTTCGCGTGCCGGAAGCCGGGCCGGAACACCGGGAGCCGGTCCGGCCGAACGGTGAACCGGCACCTGAACGTCCTGGTGAGCAGGGGAGCGAGCAGGGGCCTGGACACGGCGGAGAGCACGTGGCGGCATCACAGGCGGAGCCGCCGGCGTACCCGGCCGCGGACGCAGCGGCGGGAGCAGATCGGCGATCGGACGTCTGAGGCAACCGCGTACGCACGACGCGGGTGGAGGACTGACGCACCGGGTTGCTCACTTTGCGTGAGCCATCTTTAGCGTTTCCGGAGATGTCCCGCCGGGTCCGCACGCATCCGACGTAAAAGTGTATATAAAATAGGGTTAATGGACTCTTGCAGCAACTGTTTCGTCCAGACTCAGTCAATGAAATCCGTCTCATTCCGGATATAAATTGGGGATGGAATAAGGTATGCAATCACGCCCCGACAGCCGCCGAAAGACCAAGCCCAAGGGCCGCCATCCCGACAAGGCCCTGTCCGCCGCATTCTGCCGCACCGTCGCCGTTCCCGGCCGGTACTGCGACGGCAACGGGCTCTACCTCCAGGTCGACCCGTCCGGGGCTCGCCGCTGGGTGCAACGGATCGTGGTTCGCGGCAGGTCCTGCGCGCTGGGCCTCGGCAGCTTCAGCCTGGTGTCGCTGGCCGAAGCCCGCGAACAGGCACTCGACAACCGCAGGATCGCGCGGGCGGGCGGCGACCCGCTGGCGGAGAGGCGCCGCGCCCACGGCATCCCGACGTTCGAGGAGGCGGCCGGCCAAGTGCTTGCACTGCACCAGGCGGCGTGGAAGGATTCCAGCAGGACGGCGCAGTTGTGGCAGGCGACGATGCGCGAGTATGCCTATCCGCACCTCGGCGCCAAGGGCGTCGACCAGGTGACGACTGCCGACGTAATGGCCGTGCTGCTGCCCATCTGGACGCGCAAGCACGAAACGGCGCGGAATGTGCGTCAGCGCATCGGCAGGGTCATGAAGTGGGCCATCGCCCAAGGCTACCGGAACGACAACCCGGCCGGCGAGGCCATCACGGCCGCGCTGCCGAAGCGTCCCGCTCCGGTGCAGCACATGCGAGCGCTTCCGCACGGGGAGGTTTCCGGCGCGATTGCCGCCGTCCGCGCCTCGGGGGCGTGGGTGGGGATGCAGCTGGCCTTCGAGTTTCTGGTGCTGACGGCGGCGCGGTCCGGGGAGGTCCGTCGAGCGGCGTGGGACGAGATCGACCTGGTCTCGCTGACGTGGACGATTCCCGCCACGCGAATGAAGGCCATGCGGGAGCACCGGGTACCGCTGAGCAGTCGGGCGGTCGAAGTCCTGCAGGAGGCGAAGCGGCTGGGGGGCTCGGCTGGCGGCGAGTGCGCCGGGCTGGTGTTTCCGAGTCGGCGCGGCAACCCGATCGGTGACGACAAGTTTTCGGCGTTCGTCCGGAAACTGGGCATCGCGGCCGTACCGCACGGCTTCCGGTCCAGTTTCCGGGACTGGGCGTCGGAGCGTACGAACCACCCGCGTGAGGTCATCGAGGCCGCGCTCGCACACGCAGTGCGCAACCAGACGGAGGCGGCCTACGCGCGGTCGGACCTGTTCGAGCGGCGGCGTCAGTTGATGGACGACTGGATGCGCTATCTCGCCCCGGGGAACGGGCAGAGAGGTTCGGCGACTCGGGCGACGGATTCACGCGAGACGTGAACAGCGGGTGGAACGCGTTCGGGGTCGGCGCGCGGGCGCCGCCCCTCTCTGCCCCTTTACTCGGCGCCGGGCCTCGGGAGCTTCCATCACGCTCACGGAGTCGCACTCCATAGGACGACCTGTGATGTCCATCATCAGCACACGCGTCTTGGAAGAGCGAACCGCCGGCCCGACGCGTGCCCCGAGCGCGCGTCCGAACCGGCGACGGCCGCTGTTGACATCGCGGTGGGGGGCACGGGCGGGGTGCTCGTCAAGCGTCGCGTTGACCGCGGGCTGACGGCATCGGTAGCAATTTGTGGCGCGCGGGTCGTTAATTCAATTCGCCATGGGGAGGGCCGTCAGATTGACCAACGCGCCGCCGCCGACGAATCCATTCGGCTCCTGGGCGCACGGCGGTTGCGTTCATTGCGCGTCAGTCGCTGTGTCGTCACTTCATGGAGCGGTTGGAACCGGCGCGGGGTCGGCTCGCGATGAAGGCTCGCACCTCGTTCTCGTGCCATCGAACCGCGCGGGCCCCGATTCGGATCGGCTTGGGAAAGTCGCCGGCCGCCATCATCGCGTAGATGCTCGAGCGCGACAGCCCGGTCATCTCGCACACCTGACGCAACGTCAGCAATCGCATGCAGGCCTCCTTGTCGCCCGACGGGCGTGCAGTGCAGGTGTACGGGATCGGGGTCGCAGCGCTGGCGGAGCAGGTCCGCGCGGCGCCGTTCGAGCCACTCGGCGCGGGCCGGCGACTGGCAGGTCGCAAAGTGCCGGTTGGGCACCCGGACGGCCGTCGGGCACGCCGTGCACATCCGCCGTGGTTCGGCACCAGCGCGCAACCCGCCGACACACGTCGCCGGCCGGCCTCCCAGCGCTACGTGCCAAACTCGTCGCCGGCCACGACCCGCGTCCGGCAACGCGCGCACGTCGTCCCGTGCGCCGCCACTGGTCCGGACGCCACCGGGCGACTGACAGCGACAGCAGGCTAGAATCGCTGTTCGCCGCTGGCGGCCGCAACGCCAGACAGGAACCGGAATGTCGAGGAACGACGACGAACGAGCCGCCGGACGAGCCGAGTGCTTCGCCCGGCTGGTCCTGGCCGGACAGCAAGACGCGCACGGCCGCAGCCTGCTCGACCACGCCGAGCGGCTGACCGAGCGACTCGCGATGTACTGGGAGAAGGAGGTCGGCTGGCTGAGCGCGTCACTGGGAGCCGACCGGGTCGACGAGACCACGCTGCTGGGGGTGGGCTTCAACATCCAGCAGGTGCGCCACGCCACGGTCGTCAAGCCGCGCGCGGGCGAGCGTCCCGGCGACTACGCCGAACGCATCGCGATCTACAACGAACCGGACGCCCTGGCGGTAGCGACGGCGATGCTCGAGGACGCGGCGGCCATCAACCCGGCAGTCCCGGTCGAGACCACCGACGCGGCGCGGCGCGACGCCATCGAGCGGCTGGGCCACGCGATGGAGCAGTGGTATGAGGACAACCAGCAGGGGAAGCCGCCTCCGGGCGGGGGGATGGCCGACGGCCAGCCCACGCCCCCCGGACTCTCGGCGGCGCTGCTGCGGATGCGGCACCACACGCGGATGGCGCTGCTGAGCCTCGACGAGATGTCGCGGGGGCCGAGCAACCGGCGCTGGGGCATCATCGAGCGGCTCGACGCCCGCGACGTCCTCGTGTTCATCGACGTTGCGTTCGAAGCGCTCCGACTCGCCGCCGCGGTCGTCGCCGAGACGTCGGTGGGAACATCGGCCCCGGCGACGCCCGCAGACCGGCAGGCTCTGAAAGCGGCGCGCGACGGCCGCCGGACCGGCCTGCAGGCAATCAGCGCGACCGCCTCGGTCATCGAGCGGATCGCCACGCGGATCCTCGCCTCGCCACCACCAGAGGTCGACGACGACGGCGCGATCCACTGAGCGACGAGAAGATGTGTCCACGGGTTTGGATTACGCTCGCCCACTGCCGTGCGTGCCCAGCCTGCCGTTGGGGGCTTGCGTCCTGACTCGCGGTTGACGCCCACTTCGGCGCGACACGGGCGAAGACGGCCTCGACGGTCCATCTTTGCCCAACGCCACCGACGGTGACTGTGGCGTGGTCCCGGCATTGCCGCCCGGCGGCAGGTCCGTAACGACCTGCGTCACCGTGCTCCTCTCATCCATGCCCCCTCCCTTCCGGACGCGACTGCCCGCGTATGGAGCAAGGATTCGGGACGCTGGCCATCTGCGGCCGGACGATGCAGTCGCCAGTTCGGCATGCAGGCAGCCTGATGGCCGCCGCACGAGCAGGCGACCGGACGCGGTAGCGGCCGAGGTCGCGTCCTGAAGCGGCGGCCGACGGTGACGCGTCACCATGGTCGCAGCCTCGAGTATCGCCCGGGCGGCTGAGCAAATCGATGCTCTCGCGCACAGACACTTCGGCACGCTGTAGCGCGACGGTCGCGGGGTGTCTTCTCAACGACGCAGTTGTCCGCAGCGGCCGCCCGCGCACGACGCTCGCCGCCCCTGGCGACCAACCCTTGACGAACCGCCCGCCGGCACAGCCGCCGCGCCTCCCCGCGTCGGCGCGGAAACGGACCACGGGGGGAGCGGGCGGGCGGATGACAATGGAACAGCAACGAGCGTAGCGGCACGCGGCAACGGCGCCGGCGGGCAAGGCCACGCCCGGCTTTGCGCCCTTTCTCCACGCCTTCCGCTTGCGCGCCCGCGTCCACGCCGCCTGCGGCAGGCCGCCACCAGACGGCACGCCCCCGGGGCCGTCGGCCCGCTCGGCCCGGTCCTGTCGGGCCATTCCCCTTCCCCGGAGGAGAAGACCCATGCCCCTCATCGAGCTGCTGCGTCCCGGACAGCGCGCCTGGCTGCGCAAGCTCCGCCGCCGGATCGCCAACCGCGAGCTGATGCGCCGCATCCGCGCCGACATCGACCGCAAGCTCTTGTGTCCCGGCGTCGACGTGCCGATCGAGGCGGGCAGGTGCGGCCGCCTCATCCCGCGCGAGAGCAGCCGCTGCATCCGCTGACACAACCGCCGACGGTGGCTGCTCAACTACGCCTTCAACAACGCCGGGGCCGCCATCGCGGCGCTGCCCGAGACCGCCGCGCTGGAAGACGACGCACCCGAGGCGGCGAGCGCGCCCGCCGACACGCAGAACCGCGTCCCGCGGCTCGACGAGCTGTCCGCTCTCGGTGATCCCTGCCTGCGCTGGTAGCGGCTGGCGGCACGGGACGGCTGGGGAAACAGGAGAACGGTCGTGGAAAGGAAGTGCACAGTATGCGTGTGAAGCTGCTGCGGGGAGACGACGAGGCCACCGTGCTGCTCGTCCATCCCGCGACGCTCGAAGAATACGCCCGGGCGCTCGACACGCTCGGCCGCGCGGAGCGCCGCCCGGCGAACGGCTGCGGCGTGGTCACCACTGCCGAGCAGCGTGCCCGGTGGGAGCTGCCCGACCTGGCCGCGTCCGGCCGGTCGCGGGTCGTGGGCTCGGCGCAGGCGTTCGCTCTGCTGGCCGGCCCCGCCGAGCCCGAGACAGCGTGGGAGCCATCTGCCGGTCCCGCCGCCGGGGCCGCGCCCCCGCCGCGGGGCGGCGGCGGGTCCGGCGGCCCGGCCCTGGCGGCTGTCCGCGCACTCGCCGCCCCTGGTACGCAAGTCGACCAGGCGCTGGCCACCCTCGACGACGCCGGCCTGCCCGCCGCTGTCCGCCAGACGCTGCGGCGGCAGGTCCGCGAGGCGCTCGACACCCGGTCCGACGCGGTCCGCGAGGCGCTGGGCCGGGCCGAGAAGGCGCTCGCCCTGCCGTGGCGGACATCCGAGCCGCAAGGCTTCGACCCGCAGCGGCTGCAGCGGGCGCTGGACCACTCCCACGGCGCGCTCGCGCAGGTCAAGACGCGCATCCGCGACGTGCTGGCCGCGTGCCCGCAGACCCGCGCCCTGCTCACCGTCGAACGACCCCGCAGCGGCCCAACGACGGCGGCCGGCGCGCCGCCGGCCCTGGCCGTGCGACCGGGACCGCCGGAGGTGCCGGGGTCCGTCCTCTGCCTGGCCGGGCCGAAGGGGACCGGGAAGTCGTCGCTGGCCGAGGCCGTTGCCCGCGCCCTCGGCCGCACCCACGTGCGCGCCACCCTGGAAGGGCCCGACGCCGAGCGCCTCGTCCGCGGGTCGGCGGGCGGCGCCGCGGGGCGCATCGTCGAGGGCCTGTGCGAGGCCGGCGTCAACAACCCGGTGTTCATCCTCGAGGCCGTCGACCGCGTCGAACCCGATGCCGCCGGGCGCTGCTCTACCTGCTCGACCCCGCGCGCCGGATCGCCTTCCGCGACGCGTACCTCGATGTCGCGTTCGACCTGTCCGCGGTCTTGTGGATCGTCACGGCGACCGATCCGGACGCGGTCCCCGAGCCGGTGCGCGAGCACCTCGCCGTGGTCGAGCTGCCGGCGTGCACCGAGGAGGAGAAGCTGGCGATCGCGCAACAGCACCTGCTGACCCGCCCCTTCGACGCGCCCGCGCCCGCCGCCGAGGCGTGGCTGCCGCCGGGGTCGCTGGCCCCGCCCGCGCTGATCGAGCCGGCCGCCGCGCCCGACGGTCCGGCCGTCGTCGCCGAGCGGGAGGTCGCGTCGGCGCGGGAGCTGGAGGCGATCGCGGCGCAACCGCCGCCGCCCGATGTCGTCGAGGCGTGGCGCACCGCGGCGTGCGACGGCGAGGTCCGCTTCGAGACCGAGGCCATCCGGCGCCTGATCCGCGACCACACGTGCGAGGCGGGCGTGGCCGAACTGAACCGGAAGCTGGCGGCCGTCGGCCGCCACGTGGTGTCGCGCCGGCCGCCGGGGGGTCGCGGACCGGAGGTGATCACGGAGGCCACCGTGCGGGAGGTGCTCGGCGACGGCGACGGCGACGCGCTGCCCCCGGCCGTGCGAACCGCCATCGAGCGTGAACGGCGGCGCCTCGCGAAGTCGTCCGATGGCGACGCCGCGGCGTCGAACGACTGGATTGACTGGCTCGAGCAGCTGCCGTGGAACCGGCGCAGCGACGCGCCGACGGACCTGGCGCAGGCCCGTGCCGCGCTCGATGCCGGGCACGCCGGCCTCAATCAGGCCAAGACGCGCATTGTCGAGCACCTGGCCGTACGCCGCCGCAACCCGCGCGGCCCCGGCGCGGTGATCTGTTTCTGCGGGCCGCCCGGGGTCGGAAAGACCTCGCTGGCCCAGTGCGTCGCCACCGCCCTCGGGCGCGGGTTCGCCAAGCTGTCCTGCGGCGGGTTGCGCGACGAGACGGACCTGCGCGGCCACAACCGCACCTGGAAGGGGGCGCAGCCCGGCTCCATCCTGCGCGAGCTGCGCCGCATCGGCCGCAAGGACCCGGTCTTCGTGCTCGACGAGCTCGACAAGCTCGGCCCGGACCCGGCCGCCGTCCTGCTCGAGGTGCTCGACCCGGCCCAGCACCACCGCTTCCGCGACGCTTTCGTCGAGCTGCCGTTCGACCTGTCCGAGGTCCTCTTCATCACCACCGCCAACGACCCGGACCGCATCCGGCCGGCGCTGCGCGACCGGCTCGAGGTCATCGACCTGCCCGGCTACGCCGAGGCCGAGAAGCTGGTCATCGCCCGGACGCACCTGATCGACGCGCAGAAACGGGCCGCCGGCCTCGAGGCCGCGCCGCTGCGGTTCACCGACGGCGCCTGCCGGCGCATCATCCGCGACTACACCAGCGAGCAGGGGGTGCGCCAGCTCGCCCGCTGCCTGCAGGCGATCTGCCGCAAGGTGGCGCTGGGGCTCGAGACCGGCGACGCGGCGCTGGTCCGCGACCGCATCACCGCGGCGCAGGTGCGCGCGTTGCTCGGCGAGCCGGATGCCGCGCACTCCGACGGGCTCGGCCGCATCCGCCGGCGGCTCGACGCCGCTGCGCTGCCGCAACCGGTGCGCGCACGGGGGCGGCGGGTCCTCGCGCAGCTGTCCGCATGCGCGCCCACCGACCCCGAGCGTCACCGGGCGCGCGAGTACCTCGACCGCCTCCTGAGCGTGCCATGGACGGCCCGCGCCGAGGCGCCGCTCGACCTGGCCCGCGCGCACGCGGTCCTCGACGCCGGGCACGCCCGCCACGAGGCGGTCAAGCAGCGCCTGCTCGACCAGCTCGCCGTGCGCGTCTCGAACCCCGGCGCCGGGTTCCCGGCGCTCTGCCTGAGCGGCCCGCCCGGGGTGGGCAAGTCGGCGCTGGCGCGGCTGGTCGCCGCCGCCCTCGGCCGCCCCTGCGCCTGGCTGTCCTGCGCCGGGCTGGACTCGGCCGCGGTGCACGGCGTCCGCGCCGCCGCGCCCGGACGCATCGTCGAGGAGTTGCGCCGCGCCGGCGTCCGCAACCCGGTGTTCGTCCTCGACGAGGTCGACCGGCTCGACGCAGCCGGCGGCGCCGCCGCGGCGCTGCTCGGCGCGCTCGACCCGGACCCCGCCGCCCCCTTCCGCGACCGCTATCTCGACTTCCCGCTCGAGCTGTCCGAGGCGCTCTTCATAGCGACGGCGACCCGCCCCGCCGCCGTGCCGGCCATGCTGCGCGAACGCTTGAGCGTGGTCGAGCTGCCCGGATACACCGATGCGGAGAAGCAGGTTATCGCGACCCGGCGCCTGTTGCCGCTGCAACTGGCGCGCCACGGGCTGACGGCCGGGCAGGTCCACGTCTCCGGCGAAGCGCTCGGGGCCCTCATCGGCGGCTACACCCGCGAGGCCGGCGTGTGGGACCTGGCCGGGGCGCTCGGCGAGTTGTGCGCCAGGCTGGCGCGCCGGCGCGCCGAGAACGGCGGCGCCCCGGTCGAGGTCACCCCGCGGACCCTCGTCGAGCTGCTCGGCGCGCCGGCCGGGCCGGACGTCGAGGCCGCCGGTCTTCGCGCCGGGCGGCCGGGCGTCGCCGCCGGGCTGTGTTGCACGCCGAGCGGCGGCGGCGCGCTGCTCGTCGTCGAAGCCAGCTGCCTGCCCGGCTCCGGGGCGCTGACCCTGACCGGGCGCCAGGGCGAGGTCATGCAAGAGTCGGCGCGCACCGCGCTGGCGTGGCTGCGCGCCAACGCCGCCCGCTACGGCCTCGACCCGCACTTCCATCGCCACACCGATGTCCATCTGCACGTGCAGTCGGCCGAGGTCCCCAAGGAGGGCGCCTCGGCCGGCGTGACGATGGCCGCCGCGCTGGTGTCCGCCGCCACCCGGCGCCGGGTCCGTGCCGGCGTGGCGATGAGCGGCGAGATCACCCTCGCCGGACAGGTGCTCGGTGTCGCCGGCATCGCCGCGAAGGTGCTGGCCGCGCACCGTGGCGGGCTGGCCCGCATTCTGCTGCCGCAACGCAACCGCAAACAGGTCGACGAGGAGCTGGGCGACGAGCTGCGGCGCGCCGTCGAGATCGACTACGTGACGCGGGTCGACGAACTCGTCGAGCGGGCGCTGCGCGCGCCGGCCGGACTCCGGGACCTCGCGGCGCCGCCGCGTGCACTGGTTTCGGCGGCCGAACGCCCCCCGGGCCGGGAGGCGTGAGCGTAGCGACACCGGCGCACGCCATCGGCGCCCACGTCCCATGCACCGGGCGAACGGCCGCGGCCGGCGACCCGCCATGCGGGCAGTCGCCGACAGGCAAACCGCAGAGCACCGCGACCACCACGACCGCTCCGGCTCGCCCCGCACCCACGCCAGCCGCTCCGGCCCGGCGCGCGGTCGTGCGTCCAGGCCCTCGGAACCGGCCGCCGGATCGGTCGGCCGGATTGCCTCACGCGGCTGTCAGCCAGCGCCGCGCCGCCGCCTGCGCCTCCGGGGCCACCACCATCGCGTTCGAGCGCATGCAGGTGATCTTCTCCCGCCTCGTGGAGCTTCTGCGCGATCGCCCCGTTTCCGACACCGACAGCTGCAGCAAGCGCTGAAGCGGCCTGCTGCAGCGTCGAGGCCGTCAACGGCTTCGGCCGCTGCGGCGCGTCCCCGCTCGCCTCGCGCCGGCGGCCGTTCCCACGGCTGTTCGGCTCCTTCACGCGCTCGGCCCGTGCCGCCCGCGCCGCATCGGGCCGGCGCAAGCCGCCGCCACCCACACCACGCCTCGGCGGCCACCGGGCCGGCGCGCCTCCCCGAGTCGGCGCGCACCAGCCACGGGACCCGGGAGACGAACGGCAGGGGGGCGACAATCAATACAGCGGACGCGGCCGGACAGGCCGAAGGCGGGCGGACAAGGCAACGCTTCGGCATGCTGCACCCCGCCCCACGCCGACCGTCTCCGATCCCGCATCCGCCACACCCCCGGGCCTGCCGGCCCGCTTCACCCAGCCCCCCCTCGGGCCATTTCCCCGTTGTCTCCGGAGGAGAACCTGATGCCGCTCATCGACCTGCTGCGCCCGGACCAGCGCGCCGCGCTGCGGCGCCTGCGCAAGCGCATCGCCAACCGCGAGAACATGCGCCGCTACCGCAGCGACATCAACTACATGCAATTGTGTCCCGGCGTGGACCTGCCGCTCGAGGCCGGCACCTGCGGCCGGCTCATCTGGCCCGAGAGCACCCGCTGCGCCGCCTGCCGCAAGCGGCGCCACTGGCTCGTCACGCACGCGCTCAACCCCGTCGAGGTCGTCCTGTCCGCGTTGCTCGACGGCGTCGACGAGGCCGACGCCGACGAGCACGACGCCGACGCGCCCGAGGAAATCGGCCAGCACGTCCCCCTGCTCGACGACCTGGCCGCACTCGGCGATCCCTGCCTGCGCTGGTAGCGCCGAAGCACCGAACCGCCAGTGGCGGCTCGGCGCCCGCCAGGCGAACCAACGCCGAACCGCCCAAGGTGCTGGAGACCGACACCCGGCGCCCCCGGCAACGACCGACACCGTGTCGCGACTATCTGTCGTTCGCCAGCACGTCGATCCAGACCGACCGGTTGCTGCGAGTCCACCCGTTATCGGCCGCTGCTCACGCGCTGTCGTGCCGCCACGCGGGTCACCGCCCGCGCACACTACCGCGATGCCGGCGACCGGCTCGGCGGCTCCGGCGCCGACACCGCGAGGAGCCGCAACTGCACGTACCGCGGCGGGTCTCGAATCCGGTTGCCGCGCTGGGCCGTGTGCGCCCCAGGGTAGTGACGTCGCCCGCGCCGAGTCATGCAGGAGGCGGCGCGCACACCGCTGTCGTGGGCGCGCGCCGACGCCGACGCCGAACGGTTCGACCTCAACCAGTAGAGGCTCCCGTCGGGTCCGGGCGACGACCCCCAAGCCGTGGCGTTTGACTGCGAAGAGTTACGCCCGGAACGAGACCGCGGCCGGTCGCCGGTGGTTCCGGACGGGGCTGATCGGACCGGTCCAGCACTTACTGACCCGCCGCGCGGGTCGGCAATTCACAAGGGGCCGCAGGGAACGCTCGCCAACGACAGTCAGCCAGCACTTACTGACCCGCGGGTCAGTAATTCGCAAGGGGGAGGGCCATCCGGTGACACAACGCGCCGGACCGACCGAGGCAGCGACCGGAACCGGGGGCATCCTCCCACTCGAACGCCGGATTCCCGTCCCGGCGTACAACCAGCTGCACGGCAGCATCGTGGCGAGATTCGGCGTGGCAGGGCAGGCGCAGGGCCCTGACTGCCGGGCGGCGCCGCCCAAGCCATCGCATTTGCCGCCAGCAGACGAGGCGGCCGGCCCGACCCCAGCCGCTCGGCCCTCATGCCGGATGGTTCCGGACCGCGCTCATCGCATCGGCGACCGTCACGGTCGAGCCAGAGCCGCAGTCGCCGAGGGGCTGCGACGAGTGACCGCTGCAGGGCGGCCGAGCCGGTCGAGATGTCCCCGGCATCGCCGAACAACCGGCCCCGGCCAGCGGGCGGCGTCGGGGCGGGCCGATGGCACCGGTCCCTAATACTCGACCGTCACCGTGGTCAGTAATTCGGAACCGCACACAGGGAGGTAGCCATCATGTCGACCAACACGCCGGCAACGCCCAGGGGGCGGCCCAAGACCGAGCGCATGCTCCAGATCGCACGTCAGATCCTCGCCATTCTCACCCAGGACCATCCGCAGAGCGTGCGGCATGTGTTCTATCGCCTGCTCGACCCCACGCTGCCGCTGCCGCTGCCGAAGACCGAAGCCGGGTACAAGTGTGTCCAGCGGGCGCTTGTCCACCTGCGCCGGTCCGGCCAGGTGCCGTACTCCTGGATCAGCGACGCCACGCGGTGGGGCTATTACGTCAGCGCCTACCAGCATGCCGCCGACGCGCTGCTGGCCGCTGCCTACGCCTACCGCGTCGACCTGTGGTCGCAGGCCGACACCTACGTCGAGGTGTGGACCGAGAGCCGCAGCATGGTCGGCGTCATCCGCGACGTGATCGACGAACTGGCGCTGCCGCTCTACGCTGCCGGAGGCTTCACGTCGCTCACGCTGGCGAACAACGCCGCCGAGCACATTGGCACACTCGCCAACGGCCGGCCGGTGCGGATCCTCTACATCGGCGACTGGGACCCGGCCGGCGTCCTGATCGACCAGAAAGTCCTCGATGAGTTGCGGGGACACCTGCCCAACCTCGACATCGCGGAACGCCGCCTGGCGATCACCGCCGAGCAGGCCGCCGAGTTGCCGTCGAAGCCGCGCAAGCGCGGCGAGAAGCGGCGGCCCGACATCCTCCGCACGGTCGAAGCCGAGGCGATGCCGGCCGACGCGCTGCGGACGTTGCTGCGCCGTACGGCCGAAGAATATCTGCCGCCCCGCGCGCTGGAGATCACCAGGATGGTCGAAGTGCAAGAGCAGCAGTCGATCCGGCAGATGGCCGAGGCGGTCCGCCGACTGGGCGTGCAGGGCGCCGTCGAAGCGCTGGCCGGCTGATACCCCGGCTCCCGGCGTCGGCGGCGCCTGCGGGCGCCGCCGACGCACGACCGCAAGGTCGATGTCGACCCGCAGTTGGCGTGATGGCGCCAGCCACGGCGCGGCCGGTCAAAGCGGTTCAGACTGGAAGCACTCCCGGCCGCATCGCCGACGAGCGCGACGACGAGCCCACCTCAAGGGGGACGACCACGAGACGTTCTACATCTACAGCTACAGCTTGCCCGCGTCCATCGAGATCCCCGCCGCTCGCCACGGTGCGTACGCCGGCATCGGCGTGCCGGGATTCGGCGTCACAGACGAGGCGCACGGGCCCTGACTGCTGAGCCCCGCCGGCAAACGAGGCGCCCCGCCCCGGCGCCAGCCGCTCGGCCCTCACGCCGGGTGGTCCCGGACCGCGCTGAGCGCATCGGCGACCAACACTTACTGACCCGCGGGTCGGTAAATCTGCCATCCGCCGGAGATGTCCGGCTGACCAACGCGCCGGCCGGGCGCAACGGTGCGTCTTCGGGTGACCGCCGCAGGCGCCGCGGGCTGCGAAGGGTGACCACGGCGCGGGCGGTGCGGGTCTTCAAGACCTGCGGGACCGACGCGGTCGAGGTCATCACGAAGAACCCTTGCCGCCTCACCCGCGACATTCGCGGTATCGGGTTCAGGATCGCCGACGCGATCGCGATGAAGCTGGGAATCACCAGCACGGCGATGACCCGGGTGCGCGCCGGCATCGGCTACGCGCCGACCGAGGCGATGGACGACGGCCACTGCGGACTGCCGGCCGACGAGCTCGGCCCGCTGGC
>Ga0209754_1001940_pt1 | contig 18118 bp, 14 predicted proteins | sample MesohylBB_FD_187295 | JGI IMG/M metagenome (GOLD analysis project Ga0209754, IMG submission 187295) | Host-associated microbial community of the marine sponge Aplysina aerophoba from Gulf of Piran - sponge mesohyl, lysed by bead beating... | ecosystem: Host-associated > Porifera > Sponge >... | reverse complement strand
CTCTGTTCGCCAACCACCGAAAATCCACCCCGCCCGGCCGACCGGCGAAGCCGCCCCGACACGGAGCTCAGGGCGTAGGCTGGCGACCCGTTTCGTGCCGCAAGCGTCCTGCGGCGCAAGCTCCTAGGAGTCTGCGCCGTAGAACGGGGCAGACTCCTGGTCAGGCCCGGCTGGGCGGCAATCGGAGCCGCGGGCGACGATTGTCGGGCTGGTAGAACCGGCCGGGAGCCGGCCGGCGGGTTCGCTTTCCGTGGGACGTACGGAGGCCCGCCCTCGACGAAAGGGCGGGCCTTTCTCCATGTGCACCGCGCACCGCGAGTCGGGTGCCGGCGTCGACCAGAGTGGTCGCGCGTGGACGATAGCGTCGACGGATTGTCGACCGGGACGGTGCGGGCGTCCTGTCCGGTGTATAAGGGTTCTGCATCGACTATCGGAAACATGGCAGGCCCGGATGCATGGTCCACAGTGTTGACGCCCGTCGGCTGACCGTAGTCGCAGTTGCGATGGTTCTCGCGGCCAACTTCGGCGGCAGTACGCCGGTCCGTTCCGTCGAGGAGTGGTTCAGTGACCGTGCCCAGGCGGTCGGTATCGACTTCGTCCACTTCAACGGCATGTCCGGCGACTACGACTTCGCCGAGATATTCGCGCCCGGCGTCGCGTTGCTCGATTTCGACAACGACGGCGATCTCGACGTCTACTTTCCGCAGGGGCGCCCGTTGTCCGCCGCGCAGGCGCGGAAGGGCCTTCCGGAATCGCGGCCGGCGCTCCGGCTGACGGATCGCCTGTACCGGAACGACCTGGTCGTGCATGCTGACGGGGAGCGCACGCTCCGATTCACCGACGTCAGCGCCGGGAGCGGTCTGGACGTGCCCGGATACGGCATGGGCGCCGCCACCGGCGACTTCGACAACGACGGCTGGATCGATCTGTATCTCACCCGCCTCGGCCCCGACCGGCTGTTCCGCAACAACCGTGACGGCACGTTCGCGGACGTCTCGCATCGGATCGGCACGCATCGCGCCCGCTGGGGACTGTCGGCTTCGTTTCTCGACTTCGACCGCGACGGCTGGCTCGACCTGTACGTCGGCAACTACGTCGACCACCGCCCGGGCGGCGACGCGGACTGCTCGACGCCGACCGGGGTCCGCAACTACTGCGGGCCGCAGCGCTACCTGCCCGTTCCGGACCGGCTGTACCGCAACCGTGGCGACGGAACGTTCGACGACGTCACCGCGGAGTCTCAGGTGGCGAGTGCGTACGGGCGGGCGCTCGGGGTGGTCTCTGACGACCTCGACGGCGACGGCTGGGTCGACATCTACGTCGCCAACGACGGCGACGAGAACCAGATGTGGATCAATCAGCACGACGGGACCTTCCGTGACGAAGCCCTGCTGGCGGGAGTCGCCCTGAACCATGCCGGGATGGCCGAGGCGGGCATGGGTGTCGACGCCGGGGACTTCGACAACGACGGCGACGACGACCTGTTCGTGACTCACCTCGACAACGAGACGAACACGCTGTACGTCAACGACGGGTCCGGCTTCTTCGAGGATCGGAGCGCGCGGGCGCGGCTCGCGGCGCCGAGCCTGCCGTTCACCGGATTCGGCGCGCGCTGGCTCGATTTCGACAACGACGGCTGGCTCGACCTGCTGGCCGTCAACGGGGCGGTGAGCATCCTGCAGCCGCTGGTGCAGGCCGGGGATCCGTTCCCGTTGCACCAGCCGAACCAGTTGTTCCGCAATCTGGGCGACGGCCGGTTCGAGGATGTCGGCGGGCGGTCCGGACCGGCGTTCGCGTTGTCGGAGGTCAGCCGCGGCGCCGCGTTCGGCGACGTGGACAACGACGGCGACGTGGACGTGGTGGTGGGCAACAACGACGGGCCGGCGAGGCTCTTCCTCAACGAGGTCGGCAACCGGAATCACTGGCTCGGTCTGCGGCTGGTGGGCGGCGAGGTTCCCCGGGACATGCTCGGGGCGCGGGTCGGCGTCTTCCGGAGCGACGGTCCGCCCCTGTGGCGGCGGGTGGGAAGCGACGGCAGCTACGCCTCGGCCAGCGATGCGCGGGTGCTGGTCGGTCTCGGGCGGACCGCAGGGGTGGAACGTGTCGAGGTCATCTGGCCCGGCGGTCGGGTCGAGGAGTGGACCGACGTATCGGCGAACCGGTGGATCACCTTGACGGAGGGGACGGGGCGCACGCTCCGCTAGTCGAACTGTGGACGGTCTGCCAAGCCGCATCAGAGAGGACCTGCGGCGCGGTGTTGTGCCGGCGCTGGTCGTGCTCGGCCTGCTCGCCGGTCCGTCGCAGGTTCGCGTCGAAGCGGGATCGAGCCCGCCTCCGGAGCGCCCGCGCCAGACGCGGGTCCTGCAGACCGTCGCCCTGCCTGACGCCGGCCGGCTGCATCCGGCGGTTCAGCGGCAGCTCGCGGAAGCCTACCGATCCCTGCTGGCGGTCGCCCGTGATCCGGCGGCGGCGGCCCACCCGCGGAGTGAGGCGTACGGCGAGCTGGGAAAGCTGTTCATGGCCGCCGAGTTCCTGCAGCATGCGGAGCGGTGCTTCGGCAACGCGCAGGTGCTCGCGCCGTCCGAGTTCCGATGGCCCTACTATTCGGCCCACGTACTGCGCAGGATGGGCGCTCTCGAGCGGTCGGCCGAGCACCTGGGTCGGGCCCTCGAGCTCAGGCCGACGGACCTGGCGGCCACTGTCTGGCTCGGCCGCATCTACCTGGATCTGGGGCGAGCGGCTGCAGCCGAGTCACTCGTCGGCGAGATGCTCGAGCGGCGGCCCGACGCGCCGGCGCTGCGGCTCGAGGCGGGTCGCATCGCGCTGGAGCTGGGGAACGCGGCTTCCGCCGTCGAACACCTGGAGGCGGCGCTGGCGCTCGATCCCGAGGCCGGCGGCATCCACTATCCGCTGGCCATGGCCTACCGGCGGCTGGGCGACCGGGAGCGGGCACAGAGCCAGCTCCGGCGTTGGCGGGCGGGTGGTTCCGGTCGCCCGGTGACATTGCCGGATCCGCTGCTGGCCGCCCTGAACGGGATGCTCCGGAATCCGCAGTACTACCGCGACCTCGCGTCTCATGCCGCCTCCGGCGGCAACTGGGCGCTCGCGGCGGCGCACTTCCGGACTGCAGCGGACGCTGCGCCGGAGCTGGCCATGCTGCGGCTGAACCTGGGAGCCGTGCTGGAGCGGTCGGGTGACGCGCGAGGGGCGCAGGCCGCGTTCGAGCAAGCGCTGCGACTCGACCCGGGCTCGTACAGGGCACACTACGCGTTGGGCGCTCTGCTCGCGCGGAGCGGTCGTGATTCCGAGGCGATGGACCGGTTCGCCGACGCCGTGCTCCACAACCCGGTTTTTTGGGCGGCGCATCTGGCGCTGGCGGACGCGCTGCGGCGGTCGGCGCGGCTCGAGCCGGCCCTGGCTGCCTACCGCCGCGTGATCGAGCTCGATCCGGGGAATCCCGCGGCGCGGTTCGGTGAGGCGATGGCGCTCGTGCGTCTCGGGCGGTACGCGGCCGCTCGCGAGCGCCTCACGCGGGCGGTTGCGGTACACCCCGGCCGGCCGGAGTTCCCGCACGCCCTGGCCCGGCTGCTGGCCGCGGCGCCGGATGAGAGGGTGCGCGACGGCGGGCGGGCGCTGGAGCTGATGCGCGTGCTGGTGAAGTCCGAGCCGACCACGGCCGTCGCGGAGACGATGGCCATGACCTTGGCCGAGCTGGGGCTGTTCGCCGAGGCCGTCGAGTGGCAGCGCGCGGCGATGGCGATTGCCGCCAAGGCGGACCGCCCCGACGTGGCGCAGCGGATGGCGTCCAACCTCCAGTCGTACCTGCGGCGGCAACCTTGCCGTACGCCGTGGCGCGACGACGATCCGGATCACGCGCCCGGTCCCCCCCCGGATCCCGGTGCGGTCGAGCACGGGGGGCCGAAGTGACCCGCGGGATGCCGTTCGTCGCCCGCGCCCTGGTGCTGCCGGCAATCGCCGTGCTGGCCGCCGGCTGCCGCGGCGAATCCTCGGATGCGCAGGCGCGGGGGGACATGCCCGCGCCGGGTCCGGACACCGCGGTGGAGTGGTTCGAGGACGTCGCCGCGGTCGCTGGCCTCGACTTCCTTCACTTCAACGGGATGTCGGGCCGCTTCTATCAGCCGGAGATCATGGGTCCCGGCGCTGCGCTGCTGGACTACGACAACGACGGCGATCTCGACGTCTATCTCATCCAGGGCGACACGCTCGGAAGCGCCCCGCCGCTCGCACCGCGGCCGGATCGGGCGCCCCGGGATCGATTGTTCCGCAACGATTTGGCGGTGGATGCGGAGGGTGTCCCCTCGCTGACCTTCACCGACGTCACCGACGAAAGCGGAGTTGTTGCGCGGGGCTACGGTATGGGTGTCGCGACGGGGGACATCGATAACGACGGGTGGATCGACCTGTACCTTACGCGCTTCGGCGCCAACCAGATGTTTCGGAACCAGGGTGACGGCACTTTCATCGATGTTTCGGCCGCCAGCGGCGCGGACGATCCCTCCTGGAGCGTCTCGTCGGCGTTCGTCGACGCCGATCGCGACGGATGGCTCGACCTGTTCGTCGGCAACTACCTGTACTACGCACTCGACATGCACGTGCCCTGTTTTCACCCGACAGGCCCGGAGAACTACTGCGTGCCCGAGATGTACCGCGCCCAGCCCAGCCGGTTCTATCGGAATCGCGGAGACGGCACGTTCGCCGACGTGACGGCAGCCGCCGGCATGGCGCGCGAGTTTGGCCCGGCGCTCGGGGTGGCGACCGCGGACGTGAACGGGGACGGATGGATCGACATCTTCGTCGCCAATGATCAGAAGGAGAACCAGCTTTGGGTCAACCAGGGTGAGGGCACGTTCCGGAACCTGGCGCCGCTGTGGGGCGTGGCGCTCGGTGAAGCCGGAGAAGCCAAGGCGGACATGGGAGTGGACTTCGGCGACTTCGACAACGACGGCGACGAGGACCTGTTCGTTACCGAGCTCACCGGCCAGGGAAGCACGCTCTACGTGAACGACGGATCCGGCCTGTTCGCGGAGCAGAGCGCCGGAACCGGCATCCGCCATTCCAGCCTGCCTTACACCGGGTTCGGGGCTGGCTGGCTCGATTTCGACAACGACGGCTGGCTGGACCTGCTGGCGGTGAACGGACTCGTGGTCGAGAGCCTCGAGCGGGCCGCGTCCGGCGCGTTGTTTCCGCTCGATCAGCGGAACCAGCTTCTCCGGAACAGCGGCGACGGCAGGTTCGACGATGTCAGTCCTGCGGCCGGTGCGGTGTTCCGGTTGTCCGAAGTGAGCCGCGGCACGGCGTTCGGTGACCTGGACAACGACGGCGACACGGACGCGCTCGTGGTCAACGCCGCCGGGCCCGTTCGGCTTCTCATCAACCGCATCGGTCAGCTCCGCCACTGGGTCGGGTTGCGCCTCGTCGGGGTCGGCGGAAGGGACATGCTCGGCGCCCGCGTGGCCGTGACTCGGTCGGACGGCACGACGCTGTGGCGCCGGGCTCGAGCGGATGGAAGCTATGCGTCGGCCAGCGATCCGCGGGTGCTCGTCGGTCTCGACTCCGCGGCGGACCCTGTCGACGTGCGCGTCATCTGGCCCGGCGGGCGGGTCGAGGAGTGGCGCGCCCTGCCGGTGGATCGCTATACGACCCTTACCGAGGGAAGTGGGCGATGAGGGCTGGCAGGTTCGCCGGCGGCCTGGCGGCCATCTCGTTCTTCTGCTCGGTGACCGCCGGGTGCGCCGACCCGGACGTCCCGGCGGGGACGGGAGGTCCGGCCACTGCCAACCGGGCGCCGCTGAACCTGGCCGAGTTGCCCCCGGTCTCCCTGCCGGATCTGTCACGACTCGCGGCGCCGGCGGCAGCGCAGGTTCGTGCGCGCTACCGAACCGTCCAGGATGCTGTCGAGAGCGACGCCCCGACTGTAGAGATCGCCAACGCCTACGGCGCCCTCGGACTGATCCTGATGGCGGCCGAGTATTTCGATTCGGCGGCCGTCAGCTATTGGCATGCGGAGGCGCTGGCGCCTCGCGATCCGCGCTGGCCGTACTACCTGGGACACCTGCACCGGATGATGGAGGAGCGCGGCGCGGCCATCGCGGCCTTCGAACGCGTGCTCACGCTGCGGTCGTCGGATGTCCCGACGCTCGTCTGGCTCGGGCGCGCGCGCCTCGACGAAGGCAGGCCCGAGCTGGCCGAGCGTCAGTTCCGGCAGGCTGCCGCGTTCGACCCGCGCGGGGCGGCGGCTCTTGCCGGTGCGGGGCGCGCGGCGCTGGCCCGACGCAACTTCCTCGGTGCAGCGGAGTACCTGGAACGGGCGCGGGCCGCCGCACCGCAGGCGTCGCGGCTGCACTATCCGCTGGCGATGGCCTACCGGGCGCTCGGGGAGATCGACCTCGCCGAGGCCCATCTGGCCCGGCGCGGAAGCGTGGAGCCGCCGCTGGCCGATCCGCTGATGGAGGAGCTCGACGCATTGCTGCCCAGCGCGATGAAGTTCGAGGGCCGGGGCATCCGGGCACTGCAGAGCGGCCGGTGGACCGCCGCGGTCGATGCCTTCCGGGAAGGTCTGGAGCTGGAGCCGGACAATGCCTCGCTGCGACAGCGGCTGGCGACGGCCCTGGCCGCGGGGGGCGATACGCGCGCGGCCGTGGAGCAGCTCGAGGAGACGCTGCGAAGAGAGCCGGACTTTGCCCGGGCGCATTTCAGCCTCGGGGCGATCCTCGCCCTGCAGGGCCGCCAGACGGAAGCAGTGGAGCGCTACCAGGCCGCGCTCCGGCTGCAGCCGGGCTACCTCGAGGCGCGGCTGGGACTGGCCGAGGCGTTGCGGGGCGCGGGACGCCTGAGCGATTCGCTGTCGCACTATCTGGAGGTGACTCGGGTCGATCCCAGGTTCGCCGAGGCGTGGTTCGGGCGCGCGGATGCCCTGGTCCGCCTGGGTCGACTCGAGGAGGCCCGTGCCTGGCTGTCGGAAGCGCGCACCGTTCATCCGGACCGACCGGACCTCGTGAGTCTCGACGCCGCGCTCCGCAGATCCCTGGGCGCAACGCGCTGACGTCGCGCGTGTGTGCTTCGGTTGTCCGAAACCTCATCCGGACGCGGCGGGGCCGACGCCGAATCGGGATCCGAGCCAATCCCAGAAGTGGCGTTCCGCCTTCGTGCGGGGCGTCCGCTCACGTGCCAGCACCGCCGCGACTTCCAGTTGACCGGCCAGACAGTGCGCGTAAACACGCAGCGGCCGGATGGCGTCGCCGAGCAGACCGCGCCGCTCGGCGCTCGCGAACGCCGCCGCGGCCCCGGGATAGTCGCGGCGGGCCATGGCGGTCAGCCCGCGTACGTACTCCACGGCGCCGGTCCCGTCGTCACCCTGTTGCGCGATGCGCGCCCTCACCTCGTCGCTGCCCAGAACCCAGAGTGGGAGCGTGCGCAGCGGCGACTCGGTCAGCAGCCAGTGCAGGTCCTCTATCTGTGCGAGCGGCCGGCCGCCGTCCCACATCACGCGGTTCAGGACGCGCTGATGATCGAAGTAGGGCAGGGACGCCTCGATCAACTCGGCGGGCCACAGGCGGCGCATGTAGTCCGAGCGCATCAACCCGTCACGCGCTCGTGCCGGGTCGAGGACCGCGTCGTAGAGCTCGGTGACCTGTGGATTGCTGCCGTATCCGGGATCGGACAAGGACGGCGCGCGAGGATCCGGTAGCAGCCGGAAAGGATGGTTGTCGACGAGCGCCGGCCGGTCCGCCGTCAACTCGTCCAGGTAGGCGGCGTCGCCGAGGAACGTTGCCCCGATCTGTTGCGGCAGCTCCAGTCCGATCTCCTCCAGGCGCGCGCGCAGGGCGGGCAGGCGCCATGGCCGGGCGAACGCCGCCACCGATCCGGGACCGCTCGCGTTCCGCGTGCCCGCAAGCATCAGATCGAAAGGGGTCGCGTTCCAGAGCGAACAGTCGCCGAACACGTCGCAGAACGCTCGGATGATCCCGTTGACGTTGGTTCCGGGGTCGGGTCGGGCGACAGGCAGCCAGTAGGTGGCGATGCCGCCGTCGGCAAGGCGGTCGTGGATGAGCTGGAAGTACTCGCGGGTATAGATGTTGACCGCGCCTGGCGTCCTTGGCGGTGGCGGCTCGCCGGTGATCAGGTCGTACCGTTCCGATGTCCGGTGGAGGAACTGCCGTCCGTCGTCGATGTGCACCTCGACGCGCGGGTCGCGCAGCGGGTGTTCGCCGGGGTGGATGAGGTCGCTCATCGCGACGATGTCCGGGGAAATCTCCACGACGTCTATCGACTCGACGCCGGGCAGATCCAGCGCCGCTCCAACGGTAACGCCGACCCCGTAGCAGATGACCAGCACCCGCTCCAGGGGACCCGGGTGCGCGAACATCGGCCAATAGGCGAAGTACCGCATGTAACGCAACCCGGAGACAGCGGTCCCGGACATGGAGAACCCGTTGGTCACCAGTCGGTTGTAGACCGGCTGGTCGAGCCAGCGCTGCTGCATCAGGAGAATGGTCTCGGACGGTCCTTCGCGGCTGGCGATCATCTCGGAACCGTCCGCGGCGTAGGGCTGAGCGATCCGCGGCAGGTACACCTCGTTCATCGAGCCGAATGGGAACCACGCCAGGCCGGCCGCCAGGGCGAGCCCGCACACCCCGACCGCGGGTGTCCGCAGGTACATCCGCCACGAGCCGGCGCCGGGCATGATCGCGACGCCGACGGCCCCGTAGGCGGCGGCCAGCACGAAGAACGCGGCTTCCATGCCGATCACCGGCAACAGCACGAAGGCCGCCGCCGGCGGGCCGCACATCGCTCCGCCCGTGTTCCACATCGTCAGCCAGCCGGTTGTCCGTGCCGCCATCCCTACGTGCCGCTGCAGGGCGTCGCCGAGCAGGGTGAAGAAGGCGCCGGAAAGCAGCGACGGAAGGAGCGTCAGGACGGAGGCCAGCCACACGATTCGGCGCCATGACGCCACCTGGGCGCCCGTGGTGAGCCCTTCGAACGCAGCGTAGGACCCGATGACCGCACAGCCGGTGAGTAGCGCCAGACAGGGGAGGCGCGCCATGGCCGCCGGCTGCAGGCGAAGCCAGGTGGAGGCCATCAGGCCTCCCAGCCCGATGGCCGCGAGGACCACCGCCAGCATCAAGCTGGCGGCGAGCGTCGTCGACAGGACGTACATCGTCAGGAACCGGAACCAGAGCACTTCCAGCGCAAGCAGGATCGCACCCGAGAAGAAAGCGCAGGCGAGCAGGATCCAGCGGCGTCGGGATTGCCGACCTATGTCCGGCTCCACGGCGGGGACCCCATGGCTGACTTCGGAATCGTGGTCGTGGGCCGGCAGATGCGCGTTTTCCCGGTGCTGCGTCACCCCGACCGCGGTAGCGGCCGCCACCAGACACAGCAGCGCGGCGCATGCCGCGGCGCCGGTCACGCCGAACGCGCCCACGAGCAACAACTCCGCGCCGGCGACGCCGGTCACCGCGCCGAGCGTGTTCCACCCGTACAGATGTCCGAGCGCCGGGCCCAGGCTCCAGCGTTCGGACGTCAGCGAAGCGACCAGCAGAGGCAACGTCGCGCCCATCGCCGTAGCCGGCGCCAGCAGCGCGGCGAACGCCACCAGAAAACGTATCCCGTTGGCGAGCCAGACGGTATCAGCGACCGGAGCGGTCATCATGGTGACGGTGCCCGTCAGGCCCGGCAGCGCGAGCGCCAGGAGCGTGCCGGCCGCAGCCACCGCTATCTCCAAGGCCGCGTACGTCCGCACCAGGCCGTGGATCCGATGGCCGTAGTGCGCAACGAGAGCGCTGCCGCAGGCGAGCCCGCCCATGAAGCTGGACAGCACGAGGCTCGTCGCCCAGACGCTGCTGCCGAACACCAGGCCCGCCAAGTGGAACCACACCACCTGGAAAACCAGACTTGCGGCGCCGGAGACGAAGCATACGAATCCCAACCAACGCGCGTGACGCGCCGGTAGACCGCAGTCGGATGCGCGCTTGTCCGCAAGCGTCATGGAGGACACCTCGACCGGTCGCCGGCGAGCCCGACCGCGAACTGGCGGGTCGTGAAACGCCGGCCGGCGCCGGCTTACGCCGCCGGCACGAACGCGAGCAACCGCACCGGATTGTCCACGGTCATGACGCGAATCTGCTCGTCGGTCACGCCGGCCTCGCGCAGCATCGGGACGAACTGCGTTACGGTCTTGGCGTATCCCGGCCCGCCGTTGCGCTGGATGTCGCTCGCGCGGGCGAAGTCGGACGCCAACAGGACGTTGTCCAGGTATCCCGCGTCGATGAGCGCCTGGATCATCGGCACCTTGTGCCCGTCCGCCTCCGGGCCGCCGCCGAGCCGGTCGAAGCCGACGAAGGCGCCGCGCTCGGCCAGCCGCCGGTGGACCGTGGCCTCGGGATCGTCCAGCCCGCCCATGTGTCCAATCGCGACACTGCCGGACGGAACGCCGAGCGACTCGAAGATATCGAGCTGCGCCTCGGCTTCCAGTCCGTTGGCGGTGTGCGTGAAAATGGGCACGTTCGTCAGCAGGTGCGCCTTGCCGATGGCGTGGAACACCTTCCGCTCGCCCGGCGTCATCTCGGCGGAGCTCGCGATCTCGCCGAACGCGCCCCACCGTTCCGTCGTGGCCGCCTCGGCGAGCGCCTCGGCGATCTCGTCCTCCGTCTGGCCGGCGAGCTCCGGCGGATGGAACGGGTCCGTGTAGTAGCCGCCGCTCACCACGATCGGCATCCCGGACAGCTCCGAGACCGTGCGCAGGAACGACACGTCCCGGCCCATGTCGGCGTGACCGCCGTCGACCAGTGCAGCGACTCCCTCGCGCGCTGCCGCCTGCAGCTCCTCGACCATCGCCTCGACGTCCTGCATGAAGTAGGGGGAGTCCGGCGAGCCGATGAAGCTTTCCCGCGCGGGGTTCTCGGCGCCCACGAGTCGATCCCAGAACGGGATGTCCAGCGACATGTGCTCGTGAAAAAGTACCGCACCGTGACTCAGCGCGTCCGGCGCGAGGTCCGCGAGAATCGTGCGCACGATGGCGCCCTCGGCAACGGCAGATCGGGTGGGCGCGCGCGACTCCGCCACCGGGTCATCGGCCTCCGGTACGCCGCACGCCGCTGCCAGGCCCGCTCCGCCCAGCCCCAGGAGCCGCAACGCCTCCCGGCGGCTCCATTCCGCGATCCGATCTGTCCGGTGTCCTGTCATGATGTCTCCTCCCGCGCTGATCCCGTGCGCCGCAAAACCGCCCATGGTTGCGGCGGACTGCACGTATCATGACACTTCAGGGAGGGGGGTGGCATGCTGTCGTGTCGAGGCCGCTTGGTCGTCGGGCTCGCGCTGATTCCGGTGCTCATCGCCGCCGCAGAACCAGCTCGCTCACAGTTGCCCGATGCGCTTGCAGTCGCCGTCGAGCGGGCGTTGCAGGGACAGAGGGGCCTCCGCGGTCTCGAAGTGGCGGTCGATGGCGACGAGGTCACGCTGACCGGCGAAGTCGACAACTTCTGGTTGAAGCACGAGGCGCTGCAGCGGACGCTCGACGTGTCCGGGGTGGGCAACGTCGTGAGCGGGATCGCGTTGCCGGACCCGGAGAGCGACGAGCGTCTGGCAGAGAGAGTGGGTCGTGAGCTGCGCGAGTATCCCGACATCACCGTCTGGGATTTCGTGGGAGCGGTCGTCGATCGCGGTGTCGTGACGCTGTCCGGCTGGGTCACGCCGGAGTTGGACAAGGCAGGCGAGATCTTCGAGCGTGTCGCGAGGCTGCGCGGTGTTCAGGACATCCGGGGCGGCATCCAGCCGTTGCCCGCCAACGTCCAGGACGACCGGCTCCGGAGGGCGATCGGGCGGCGGGTCTTCGAGAGTCTGTCGTTCATGCGGTTCGCGCGGATGCGCCCCCCGCCGTTCCGAATCCTGGTCAGCAACAGTACCGTCACGCTGGCCGGTTACGTCCGGAACGACGTGGAGCGCCGGGAACTGGAGCTGTTGGTCGCCGAGATTCAGGGGGTCGTTCGGGTCTCGAACCAGTTGCTGACGTTCAGGTAGTCGGCAGCAGCGGACGCTTGGGTTCAAGACTGCAGCCGGGCGCACGCGCCGGTATCGCTCGTTGCTGCTCAGAACGCCAGGCGCAACCCTCCGCTGGCGTGCGTGCCGCCGAGCTCCAGGGGCGTCGCGGATCGGCCGCCCAGGCGGATCGTGGCCGTGCCGCGGCTGTAGCGGACGCCGAACCCGAAGCCGACGCGCTCGGTCATGAACCATGTCCCGTCGAACCCGAGGTTGAGCCCGAGACTGCCGGCGGTGACGGTCCTGGACCGGTGGCCCGTCAGCATGACCTGGTCGAAATTGTCTCTCGCCTCCCGCGTGTCGATCTGCGACACGAGATCCTGTCTGGCCATGAAGATCGTGGGACCCCATGCGGCGCGCAGCAGAAAGGTCTCGTTGACGAACCACCAGTACTGTCCCTGAATGTGCAGGCCGATCTCCCTCCGGTTCAGGCCTCTGAGTACGCCGCTGGCCGGGCGGGAGAATCCGAAGAAGTGCGGATGAGGAATCTGTGCATCGACCCGGGCGGTCGTCGGCTCGGCGACGTGAGATCCGGCGAAGCCCACCGCGAGATCCTTCCACAGGCGGAAGGCGATCCCGCCGTCGAGTGCATGGTGCTTGGTGACGTCGTAGTGCGCCTCGAAGGAGCCGGTCTCGTCATATTGCTGGAAGGTGACCCGGTTCATGAACGCGTCATGGATGAGCTGCATGCCGAAGTTGACGCTCACGATGCGCATCCTCTCCGCGGGCTGCTGTTCCGCGGGCTGCTGTTCCGCGGGCTGCTGTTCCGCGGGCTGCTGTTCCGCGGGCGGTTGTTCCGCGGGTGGCTGCTCCGCGGGTGGCTGCGCGGCCGCACCGGCGGCAGCAAGCAGGAAGGCGGCGGCGAATGCCGGCGCCGCAAGTCTCGTGCGTATCCGTTGAGCGGGCATGGGCGCGCGGATCGTAGCGCCGCCGGTCGTGCCGTGGCAATCGGGCGAACGTGCGTGCACGCAGCCTTACCCGATCACCCGTTCCACTGTCCAGAACAGTCCCACGCCGGCGATCGCCACGGAGACCGGGACGACGACGCGCGGCCGGTACCACGGGCGATCGCGGACGCCCAGGACCAGGGCACAGGCGGCCGCGATGACCGCGAGCTGGCCCGCCTCGACGCCGACGTTGAAGGTCAGCAAGGCCGTGACGAACTCGGACCGGGGCAGTCCGAGATCGGCCAGCACGCCGGCGAAGCCCATGCCGTGGAGAAGGCCGAATCCGAACACCAGCACGACGCGCGACGGCTGCAGCTCGCTCGTGACGAGGTTCTCTACGGCGACGTAGGCGATGGACAGGGCGATGAGCGGTTCGACCACCGACGGCGGGAGCGAGAAGACGCCGTAGATCGTCAGGGCGAGGGTCAGCGTATGGGCGGCCGTGAACGCGGTCACCTGCAGCAGCAGCGGCTTCAGGCGCGTGCTGAGGAGAAAGAGGCCGAGGACGAACAGAATGTGGTCGAGCCCCTTGGGCAGAATGTGTGTGAAGCCCAGGCCGAGGTACTGGGTCGCGACCTGCCAGCGGGTGAGCGGCTGCAGCGCATCGATGTCGAACGCCTCGCTGATCTGCGCCGCGAGCAGCCAGCGGGTGACCGGCGATCCGACGGCCGGCGCCACCGTCAGGGGGTACTCGTCGACGACGAGGTCGTAGCCGAACCGAAAGGTGCTCGCGCCGGGCGGTACGGCGCCGGAAAGGCGCATCAGGCCGGGCTCGGCCAGCCCCATCGGCGCGCTGCGGTCGCGTTCGAGCGGCGGCAGATACGTCACTTCCTGCGGCGTTGCGGGTTTGCCGTCGAACAGCAACGTGATGCCGGCGGCGAACTGCGGACCGAGCTCGGCGAGACGCGCGTCGCGGGCATCCACCGGCGGCAGCTCGGCCGCGCCCGGGTGGAACTGCATCCACAGCCAGTCGGCGTCGTTCAGGACGTCGATCCGGTATTCGTCGCCGGCGAGGAAGCTGATCAGGACGTGCGTGTTCTCGATCTCGTGGGCCGCGGCGGGGCGGACCAGGAAGATGGCCGCGAGCAGCCACCACGCCCTGAACGCTCGCCGTTGCGGACCGATTCCGACGGTGCTGTGGGCCATGACTGTCTCATTCTACGAACTTGCACCGCGGACCGTCCCCTGGAGCGATACTGCCGGGGCCTGGTCGAACACGGCGCGGAGATCGTCGTCCGAGGCGTACGACCGCGCCGGCAACCGGCGGGCGGAAACCTTCAGCTCGACGGCCTTCCCCGCAAACGGGTCCGGCGCCACCTGCACCGTCGATCCGCGGCGGGCGATCGTGTAGCCCTCGCAGCGGAACACGTCGGACCACTCGCAGCAGAAGACGAGCGAGATCAGATCGCCCAGAAACACGAAGCGGTAGTCCGCCTGCAGGGCGCCGAGATCGTCGTCGTAGGCGCCGTTCCCGAGAATCCTGTCGCGCTCCGCCGTCATGTCGATGCGGAACTCCTCCCACCCGGGCAGCGGATGCACGTCCAGCAGGGCGAGCGCATGCTGCGCCACCAGCGCCGCGGCCGCCGGATCGACCGGTTCGAGGCGGCGCACGCCGCGCGGCCAGATGCCCTGCTTCGTCGCGTCCGGGGCGGTCATGAAGTGCTGCGGGCGCCCGCCGCCGGCGTCGAGCCGGGGTCGGTCGTCCACCTCGATCCAGCCGTTGTCGTGCTCGCGGGTGGCGATGAGCACCGTCTCGCGCGTCGGGCTCGCGGGGAGGCCGTCGGCGCACCAGGCGGCCATGATGCGCCCGGAGAGGGCTGCATGCTCCGGCTGGGTCACGAGCAGGAGGTCGTCGTCCTCGTGTCGAACGATCATCTCTCCTCAGCATATCCGCGTATCATGAGACGGCGGGTCGGCGCTCGGCCCTCGTCGCCGGGAACACCGGTTCGGCACGACATTGAACACATCGGAGGTTCGAGATGAAGCTCGCGCGCATCGTGACACTTACGCTGGCGCTCGCGTTCGCAACCGCTGCGACCGCCGCTGCACAGGCCCCGCCGCAGCCGGACGTCGACCGGTTCGGCCCGCAGGTGGGCGAGACCGTGCCGCCCTTCTCGCTCGCCGACCAGAACGGCGAGGCGCGCGATCTGCAGTCCTTGATGGGACCGAACGGCCTGATGCTCGTTTTCAGCCGTTCGGCCGACTGGTGACCGTACTGCAAGACGCAGCTCGTGGAGCTGCAGAGCCGTCATGCGGACCTCCAGGACAGCGGCCTCGGCCTCGCCGTCGTCACCTACGACCCGATCACGACCCTCTCGCGGTTCGCGGATGCGCGGGGGATCGAGTTTTCCCTGCTCTCGGATGAAGGCTCGGCGACCATTCGGGAGTACGGCCTTCTGAACGAGGAGATGGATCCGGCCCGTGCGCCGGAGGAGCGCCGCGCGCTGATGCAGCGGCTGTACGGGATTCCGTATCCGGGCACGTTCATGCTCGATACGGACGGCCGGGTGACCGCCCGCTTCTTCGAGGCGGCCTACCAGGAGCGCTCCACGGTGTCCAGCATCGCCGTCCGGTTCGGCGACGCGGCGGCGGGCGCGGGCTTCGCTGCGGCGAGGGTCGAGACCGATCATCTGGAGGCGGTCGTCTGGGCCACCGACGACGTGGTCGCCCCGGGCAACCGCCTGTCGCTGGTGGTCGACGTGACGCCGAAGCCCGACATGCACGTTTACGCGCCGGGGGATCACGCCTACCGGGTGATTCGTCTCCGCACGACCGCGCCCGACTTCCTGCGGAGCCACGAGCTGACCTATCCGCCGTCCGGGATGTACCGCTTCGAGCCGCTGGACGAAACGGTGGCGGTCTACGAGGAGCCGTTCCGCCTCGTGCAGGACGTCACGATTCCGATGCGCCAGGATATCGCCGAGCTTGCTGCCGTGCCGGACGCCACCGTGCGGGTCGAGGCGGTGCTGGAGTACCAGGCCTGCGACCACGAGGTGTGCTACCTGCCGCAGGCGGTGCCGTTGAGCTGGGACCTGTCCTGGCGCCCCCTGATCCGCGACTAGGCAACAGGAGTCCGCGCTCTAGGAGTCTGCGCCGTAGAACGGCGTAGACTCCTAGTCAGGCCCGGTTGGGCGGCAAGCGGAGCCGCAGGCGACGGGAGGAGCCTGCGCCGCTCCGCCGCACAATGGCCTACAACTCGCGGATCCCGTGGCTGCGGGCGAGGAAGTACAGCGCCACCAGCACGAGCAGGCCGCCGTTCACGGCGATGATCGTCTGGGTCGAAGCGAACGTCGTCAGATAGCCGCTGGCGAGACTGCCGAGCGGCATGCCGCCGCGAAAGGCCATCAGGTAGATGCTCATGACCCGACCGCGGAGCTCGTCCGGCACGTTGAGCTGGACGAGCGACGCGGTGAGGGAAAAGACGATGAGCAGCGCGCTCCCCGCGAGGAACAGCAGCACGTAGCTCACCGGGCTGACCGGCAGGAGCGCGAATACGGAGATCAGGCCCCCGAATCCCGCCAGGACTCGCAGGAGCGTCAGTCCCATCCGCTCGAAGCTGCCCAGCCAGGCGACGACGAGGGCGCCCGCCACCGCTCCGGTCCCGAGTGAGGTCATCATGTGGCTGAGCGTGTTCGGATCGCCTGCGAACACCGGCAGGAAGGCGCGAATCGGCAGGCCCAGAGAGGTGGTCGAGATGGCCAGGATGGTCAGGGCGAGGAGCGCGCCGCCGTTGGCGACGTAACGCAGCCCGCCCTTCAGCTCCTCCATGACCGGCCGCCGCTGCGCCGGGTCGGGCGGCGTTACCTGCAGCAGACTCAGCACGACTATCACGACGAGGAACGACGCGCTGTTGATCCCGAAGCAGGCGACGAGCCCGAGCGTCGTGAAGACCAGGCCGCCGATGAGCGGACCGACGGACTGCGCCAGGTTGAACTGGATGGAGTTGAGGGCGACGGCGTTCGGCAGCGTCCTGCGCGGCACGAGTGCGGGGATGAGGGACTGGAACGCGGGGCCGCCGAACGCCTGCGCCAGTCCGGTGGTGAACGAGAGCACCAGGATGTACGGCAGGCGCACCGTTTCTGTGAAGACCAGTGCGGTCAGGATCAGGGCGCAGACCATCTGGAGCATCTGCGAGGCCATCAGCATGTGCCGGCGGTCGTAGCGGTCGGCGGTGACGCCGCCGATGAGCGTGAAGAGGAGCAGCGGCACGTTCCCGATGAACATGTCGAGTCCCAGGTAGAACGCCGACCCCGTGAGGTCGTAGATCAGCCACTGCTGGGCGAAGCGCTGCATCCACGTGCCGACGGCGGACGTGAACGCCGCCGTCCACAGGTTGCGGAACGCTCGGAACGTGAAAGCCTCGCCCAGGCGCAGCAACGCGCGCAGGACGGCGCCCTGGGCGGGCGCGTCGGCTTGGACCGGCTCGGAGGTCTCGGAATCGGCTAGCGGTTCGGCCACTGTATGTAGAGCCCTTCACCCAGGAAGACGAGGCTGGTCCAGAGTCCCTTGGACAGTCGATAGAAGGCGAACGGGGCGAGCCCCGCGATCGTCGTCCAGATGGGGAGCTGCTGGGACGTCGTGAGCGAGGTGAAGGTCTGCAACAGAAGGTAGCCCGTCACCGTGAGTCCGAGGGTGAGTCCGAGATTGACGTAGACGGCGCCCAACCACTGCCCCGGCTCGCGTTCGAACCGTTCGCCGCACGCCGAGCACCGCTCGTGCATGCGAGTCGCCGATTCGAAGAGACGCCCATAGCCGCAGCAGGGGCATCTGAGCCGGCATCCGCGTCCGATGAGGTCGGCGATTTCGCGGAGCACTGGGGCGCTGCCTGCATCATTCTATCAGTCGCGGGCGTGCGGCTAGACATGGTTCAGAAGCGCCAGCTCCTTCGGATGCGGGTTCAGATAGGTCTGTCCCAGAAGGTAGTCCACCTCGAGGCGTCGCGCATGGTGCCGCACCAGCGTCAGCGGCACGATCCGCGGCACGAGGCCGCGGCGGTAGTCCTCGAGCACGGCCAGCAGCTCGTCGCGCGAGGCTTCGTCGATGCGGCGCTTGAAGTGGCCCATCGCGTGCATGAGGGCGTTCGTGTGGCGCGCCCGCGTCGCCCGGGTCCGCAC
>Ga0209754_1001938_pt1 | contig 18128 bp, 20 predicted proteins | sample MesohylBB_FD_187295 | JGI IMG/M metagenome (GOLD analysis project Ga0209754, IMG submission 187295) | Host-associated microbial community of the marine sponge Aplysina aerophoba from Gulf of Piran - sponge mesohyl, lysed by bead beating... | ecosystem: Host-associated > Porifera > Sponge >... | reverse complement strand
GTGGACCGGACGAATTGTGGGTGTACACGAAGTCACCGGCGACGCCGGGCTACTACGCCGTCTATCACGCCAAGCGACTGCTGGAGCTGTTCCGGCAAGACCTCGCCCAAGTCCACCTGATACTGCCGGGCGGTGAAGAGTCCCCGCCGCTTCCTGAAACTGAGTGAGCGGCCACCTGCTGAGCAGTGATGGGGGCAGTCCGATTGTCCGGATGTCGCTCTGTAGATTCGCGTAACCTGACATATGTACATCTGAACATGAGTGCTTGTGTCGGTCGCTCCCGGACTGATGGGGGAGTGAAACACCAAAGGGACGCAGCGTGAGCATGGCTTGGCTGCCGCCCACATCGTTGACACCAGCCAGCCGACTACCCACAATTGCCCAACCATAAACTCCCACGGGAGGAAACCCATGACCGGCCGGCACACCACCCAGACGGCTCCGCAAAATCCCCGGGCCTTTCGCCTGCCCGACATCCCGGAGAAGCATCCCGACGACAGGACCAGCTTCAAGCACCTGGCTGAGGGCGGAAACCAGGGCCGCCTGGACTCACACTTGGGCAATCCGGAGACCACCATCGTATCCGGTGCACGTTACATCTGCGCCGTGCCCGGAGGTCCCATACGTTACCCAGACCTGCTGGTAGCCTTCGACGCCGACCCGGAGCTGTACGAGGCCAACAACGGCTACGTGGTGTCCTTCCAGGGCAAGCCGCCAGAACTGGCGCTGGAGATCGCCTCCCGCCACACTGCCCGCATTGACGTCGAGGTGAAGCCGGATTTCTACGCCAGCCTGGGGGTACGGGAATATTGGCGCTTTGACGAGACCGGCGAGTTTCACGGCGCCCGACTGTCTGGCGACCGTCTGGTCGACGGCCAGTACCACCCCATCGTGGTGGAGGAACTACCCGATGGAGAGCTTCGGGGATACAGCGAAGCCCTGGGGCTGTACTTCTGCTGGCGGCAGGGACGGCTGGACTGGTACGACGCCGGCGCCGAGGACTACATCCCAAGCCTGGAGTCCGAGCGTCAGTTACGACAGCAGGCGGAAGAAAGGGTGCGCCAGTTGGAAGCAGAGCTGCGTCAGCGTGGATGACCAGTCGCCAGACCGCGCTTTCGCGTCATCCTGCTGGTAAGGCAGCAGAAGAACGGAACCGGCACAAATTGAACGTTTCCTGCCGAATGCGACGAAAAATGTCGAGTAGCGAAATCGCCCCGTTGTAGAGATGGTGGTATGTACATCAGTGCATCCGTTTTACAACGGTGAAAAACCAAAGGGACCTCAGCGCGGGCATGGCTTGGCTGCGACCCACATCATTGACACCAGCCAGCCTGACTACCCACAATTGCACAACCATAAACTCCCGCGGGAGGAAACCCATGACTGGCCGGCACACTACCCAGACGGCTCCGCAAAATCCCCGGGCCTTTCGTCTGCCCGACATCCCGGAGAAGCATCCCGACGACATGACCAGCTTCAAGCACCTGGCTGAAAACGGCAACGTTGGCCGTATCAAAACTCACCTGGCGCATCCGGAGACTACCATCGTATCCGGCGAACGTTACATCTGCGCCGTGCCCGGAGGTCCCATACGTTACCCAGACCTGCTGGTAGCCTTCGACGCCGACCCGGAGCTGTACGAGGCCAACAACGGCTACGTGGTGTCGTTCCAGGGCAAGCCGCCAGAACTGGCACTGGAGATCGCCTCCCGCCACACCTGGCGTACTGACGTTGAAGTCAAGCCCGGCTTCTACGCCAGCCTGGGAGTACGGGAATACTGGCGCTTTGACGAGACCGGCGAGTTTCACGGCGCCCGACTGGCTGGCGACCGTCTGGTCGACGGCCGGTACCATCCCATCGTGGTGGAGGAAATGGCCGACGGAGAACTGCGGGGATACAGCGAAGCCCTGGGGCTGTACTTCTGCTGGCGGCAGGGGCGACTGGACTGGTACGACCCGAGCGCCGAGGACTACATCCCAAGCCTGGAGTCCGAACAGCAGCGCGCCAACACCGAGCGTCAGCTGCGCCAGCAAGCAGAAGAAAGGGTACGCCAGCTGGAAGCAGAGCTGCGTCAGCGCTGATGACCAGTCGCCAGATCGCGATTTCGCGTCATCCTGCTGGCAACGCAGCAGAAGAACGGAACCATCGAGCACCTGCGATCCATCGGCAACCGCTCCCTACCACCAAGGCACGCAACGCGGCTTCAAGAACAGCAAAAGCGTGAGGACGAGATCCGTCGCAGATTGAACGTTTCCTGCCGACGTCGCCGAAAATGTCGAGTAGCGAAATCGCCTCATTGTAGAGGAGGAAATTTTGCTACTCTGATCGTGACGTGACGGTTTCGTAGATCATCCAATGAGCCGACGATTTTCGCACTAGGTACTGTCGAAAGGAGACGCACGCAGAACGACGAATGCCGACCGCTCCGCAGCTCGGATGCCCCCAAGACCACGAACTTGGCCCGGGATACAATCATGGCACTCTCCATTGGTGTTCAAGCCCGCACGCGCGGGATAGACCGATCCGCTGCCTGTCGGCGTTGATTTCCAGTCAGGTTCCGCTATTTTGAACCTGATGAAATCTGATACTCCAGGCTTGCTGGCGTCCAGACTTCAGGACCAGATCCGCTTGACGCTTCACCGACCACTGCCAGCATTGCCGGTCTTACACGGTCTCCACGTCCTGACACCGGGAAGCTCAAACCCGGCCATTGTTCCAGATTACGCGCGGCATTCACGTCGCGCTCGTTGAGCACGCCGCAACTGCCGCACCACCACTCCCGGTCACAGAGCGAGAGACCATCATTCTTCCAGCCGCAAGAAGAACACACCTTCGACGACGCAAACCATCGGTCCGCCTTCACGAACTCGGCGCCGTACCACAGGCACTTGTACTCCAGCTTGGTCAGGAAGCCCGACATCCCGGCGTCGGCAATCGACCGAGCCAAGCGCCGGTTCAGCATCATGCCAGCCACGTTCAGCGTCTCCACCACCACCCGGCCTGCCGACTTGGCTATCGCCGTCGTCGCCTTGTGATTATGGTCAATCCGAGCGTTGACAACACGAGCATGCAGCCGGCGCCGCCTGGCGTACAACCGTTCCCGCCGATTGGAATGGTTGCTCTTGCCGTGAACGTTCCGACTGAGAGCGATGGCCTTGTCCACGTGCCGCAGCCGTTTCAGCGCACTGGACAAAGCCTTCGGGTTCTCCGCCGTCGTGCCGTCAGAGCAGGTGGCCATGGTTCCCACGCCGACATCTACGCCGACAGTTGGCCCGTCCTTCACTGGCGGTGGTTCCTCCCCATCCTCAACGCAGAAGCAGGCGAACCAGGTCCCAGCGGTCCGGTTGACGGTCACCTCCCGGATGGAACCAGAGAAGCGCAGCCGTTCCACCATGGCGATCGGGCCGATCTTGGGCAGGATGATCACCCTGCCGTCCACCCGCACCGTGTCCGGCCCGTTGTCGGCACGAAAGCCCTGCTCGTGCTTGCGCCGCTTGTACCTGGGGAAGCCAACCCGTCGGCCGGGACGCTGACCATCCTTCATTTTGCGGCGGTACTCGCCCCAGACTTCGGCCGCCTGGCCGAAGTCGATGATGGCGTACTTGGCCGCGTTCTGAGACAACTCGCTCCCCCACGGCGCGATCATGCTCTTGACCACGTTCCACCGGAGACGCAGCGTCCGCTCGCTCAGCCACTCGCCAACTTCAAGGCCAGCCCTGAACTCGCCCAGTGTCCAGTTGTAAGCGAACCGAGCGTAGCCAGCGTGCTGGCCGAACAAGACTTCCTGCTCTGCCGTGGGTTTGAGTGCGACGTGATGGGATCGTTTCATCACCATCAATACAAGCCCAAGAGACAACCGCTGTCCCGACGCGTCTGTCACCATTTTCACCGGGGCACTGCCCGCACCCTCCTGCCATCAGATAACAACAGCAAATATCTGATAGCAACAGATTCTAGCCAACAGTTACACACCACAGGAGCGATAATATGGTCGCAAACCCCACAATAAGCCAGGAACCAACAGACTACACGGTCCTCCAGTGGCTCCCCAAACTGCTGAAAGCCTTCATCTCAAGGTCTCCCACCTTCGCTCTCGACGCAACCCACGCCAAACCGGAGGCCGCAAGGATCCCAGGCGACTGGTTCGAGGGAACCATCATGGAGCTGTGTGGCCTGCCCTGGGATGACCCTGACTGGACGTCAGAAAACCCACAGCCCCTGGACGCCGCCGCCGTGGCGGAACTGTTGCTAATCCTCCTCGATGTCCTGCCCGAACATGCCCTGGCGCCGAACATCACCCCAAACTGGGACGGCGGTGCGATGGCAACTTGGATCCTGGGAGGCCTTACCCTGGAGATCGAAACCCGACCGGGCCAGCCGGCTCAATACTGCTACGGTGACGAGAGGGGACAACAAGACCTGGACGACGAGGGCGACGTCTCCGGCAACGAGGAACACCTTCGTCGCTGGGCCAAAGTGCTGGCCGACACAGCCACAGAACTCGGCCTATGACGGGACAGCACCGACCCGCCGGACACGACCGGCTGGTGATGAGACGGATAGGAGCCGGACAATTGACACATGATCCCTCCACCGGCACCCCCAGACCTCCCAGCAGCCATCTGGACATGGGACCGGGAGACGGATATGCCTCATGTCGCCTGGTAGGCAACGCTGACCCTAACGAAGTCATAAACGAAGGCGCAGGAGACTACCTATACGTACTGACGGTTGCCAGCATCAGGGAAGCCGGCATGGATGTTTTCGAAACTCCCGAATCCGGCGGGCCGGGGCACTGCGACATTACCGGCGTCAAGACTATCCGACGACGAGCGAAGCAACGCCTCATGGCGGAAGCTCTCTGGGTCCGCGGACACAGTCCGCCAAGAGCACCCCCGGTAATCAGCAAATGCCCGGAAATTTCGAGCCGCTGGGCCGATTACGAAATACGTCGGAATATTGGCCTGACTCCGACGCGGTGGCTCCTGATCTGGAGTAGCGAAATCGCCTCATTGTAGAGATGGTGGTATGTACATCAGTTCATCTGTACACTATCGTGCTCAGCCGCGGGCGGCGAGGAAATCTTCAATGGCGGTGATCACCAAGGCGGTGACGTTAGTGTCTTCCATGGCCGCCTTTACCCGCAGTTGGCGGTGCAGATCCGTTGGTATCAGGCAGTGCAGCTGAGACGTCTCTGCCGCTGCGGCCTGGTTTACGAAAGCGTCCCGTTGCTCTGAATTACGCCGACTTGGTCTGCTGTGCAGTGTCATGGCACATTCTCTCCAGTTCCCCGCGGATCGCGAGGATTTCATTGCGCGCGGTCTGGTCGCGACCTTCGAGCACCGAACTGCCTTCGATTGCGGCCTGGGGGTAGGAAACTCGTTCCGTGGTGCGGGCCTGCAGCGCCCCCAGGCCGTACTCCGCCAGTGCGTTGTCGATCTGCCGGCTGAGGCGGGTACGGGGACGGCTCATGGTAATGACGAAAGCTGCTTTGGGCACGCCATGGGTCGTTTGCTGCCGCGCCTTTACGGCTTCCACGATGTCCGAAGCCGCCCACACGTCGAAGGGACTGGCCTTCGCCGGTATCAGAACCACGTCGGCCGCTCGCACCGCATCGGCGCTGGTCTTGGTGATTCCCGGGGGTCCGTCGATAATGACCCACCTGTAATCCGACGCCAGGCTCCGCACTTTCTGGATCAGATGGTTAGGATCCCCCGGCACTACGGTGAGGTTCATGGGGTGCTGTTTCTGGCTGTCGTACCAGTCCAGGGCGCTGCCCTGAGGATCGGCGTCGAGGAGCAGAACCGGAGCGGTTTCCGCTAATGCCCAGGCCAGGTTGGTCGAGAGGGTGGTCTTGCCGGTACCTCCCTTCTGGTTCACGATGGCGATCACTGGCATGATTCCGCTCCGTATGTACAGTACTACATATCAACAATTGTCAATGTGTGCATAAGTACAACTCTGCCATTAGCATAATGGCAGGCGTTCCGGCTTGGAAAGCGTTTCCGGAGCCGAGTTTGGTCGATCTTTCCATGGCCGACTCTCACCGCTGGACTTTGCTGGGGAGTAGCGTACGGTCGCTTGACTTCCTCGAATAGAATGGACCAGTTTGCAATCTAATCGGAGACGGACAGCGCGGTTAGCCGCGGAGGATGCATGAGCAATATCTGGCAGGTGCAGGATGCCAAAGCCCGCTTCAGCGAGATGCTGGAGACCAGCCTTGCCGACGGCCCGCAGATCGTGACCAAGCGGGGCGTGGAGACGGCCGTGCTCGTGCCCATTGAGCAATGGCGCCGCCTACAGCAATTGAGCCGGCCCAGCCTCAAGGAACTGTTACTGACGCCGGAAGCTCGTACGGAGGTGGTCCTGCCGCGACGAGAATACCGCAGCCGGCCTACGGTCAGCTTCGAGTAGCGGCGGTGTACCTGCTGGACACCAACGTGGTTTCGGAGCTGCGTCGTCCCCGGCCGCATCCGGCGGTGCTGTCCTGGATTGACGAGGTGGACGAGGTTGACCTCTACCTGTGCGCCGATAGTTAAACGCTAACCAACGTTCGACGTGCGCCCGTCGGCTGCGATGCAACCTGCGTAGTCAGACCACGCAGGAAGGGGCTATCTCCCAAAGCCCGCAGGAAGATCCCGCGGGCGCCGTTCACGTCCCGGTCCATTCCGAACCCGCTCCCGTCCCGAATCACCTGTGCATCGCCCAGCCTGGCATCCACCGCACCGTCCCAACTGCGCGTCTTGCTGGTGTATGCCTCATTGACATCAATCACCAGTGCGCCACGCTGCCAAGCCTTCCACCGCAACCGCCGCTTGAACTCGTAGTGGCGGAAGCTCAGCATCATCCGCGCCGTTTTGCTGCGTATCTTACGTCCGGCACGCGCGGTCATATCCTGGGTCTCGAAGGTGGGCAGCAGGATGACCCTGTAGGTGCTGGTGAGCCAGCGGGCGACCTGCCAGTGCAGTTCATCCACCAGGTTGATGATCCGCTGCCGAACTCTCGCCTGCGCTTTCCGCATCCGGCGACGGCGTTGATGGTTGGGTTCGGTATCGGTGCGGCTGATCAGGTCGTCCAAATGGTGGCACAGTCGTTGGATGCGCCCGAAAGCCCGGTGGCCTATCTTGCCGCAGTCGGTCTCGGAGAAGTACGTAAGAAAGGTGCGAACGCCGGGGTCGAGCGCTACCACGCCATCACCGCTTGGGGTCTCAATGTCGCATTGCGCCGGGTGTGGAACCACCAGCCAGTACAGGCCGCGTTCCTTCACCAGTCGGCATTCCTTCTGCCCCGCCGGAACAGCCTCGGCCGTCCGCAGCGGTCCCAGGATCGTGTGGTAAACGCCGTGTTCCGTAACGGCGTCATCCGGTATGTAGCAGGACTGCCGGGGGTTCTTGCGGCTGCGAAAATGCAACTCGGCGAGCTCCTCATCCTGCCTCAGTCCCGCTCGGTGGTCCTCGGCCAGTTGCTGGTTGAACCGTTTGACGTTGCTCATGGCCCGGCAGGCGTCCCGCACCGCCGTCCGCTTCACCTGGTAGGGAACGTCAGCCCACTCGGGGTGCAGCAGTTTCAGCTCCCCCATCACCATGCCGGCAATGTGCCGCCACGCCGCCGGTATGCCCGATTGCAGAACCTCAACCGTCAGGTTGTAGGTCCAGCGACTCGCGTCCAGCCAGGTCGCTATCTGAACCTTCTGCTGCCTGTTGGGATAGACCCGTATCCTGCGCGATTGCTGTCCGGTAGCGTCGGAGCCCGTGCATCCGGCAACTGAACGTATGGAGGATGGCGAGTAGATCCTCGGTGAGTTCTGACTCGGGGCTTCCATCCGACTGGTTGAGAACCACGATGTTGCCGCCGTTCTGCCCGACCAGCCACTCGATGAGTTCAAAGCCGAACCGGGCCAGTCGGTCCCGGTGGGCAACCACAAGTTCGAGTTTATCCCCCCGATGAAGTCGCTCCAGTACGGAGCGCAGTCCTCTGCGTTGCCAGTTGAGACCTCCCGCAACGTCGGCGATGATCTCGGCGTCAGGGTAGAGTTCTCGCATCTGGGCGACCTGCCGTTCCAGGTCCCCACGCTGCTTCGCCGAACTGACCCGGCAGTAACAGACGACTTGGGGGGCGGCCTTCCCTCGCAGGTAAGCGTCCACGTCGTAGAGCCGTTGGCCGCCGGCGTTGCGGTAGTAGGGGATTTTGCCTTCGGCGGCATAGCGTCTCAAAGTCTGCGGGTGTAGTCCAAGGCGTGCAGCGGCTTTCCGGCTCGGCAGGTGCGTCATACGAACACAATATCTTATTGTAGAACAATTATCAACGATATGCAGTCTAGAAATTCGGCCGGAAACCTCGGTTGATGGGGCGGCGGGTTATACTCCGGGCCATCCGCGTTAGCGATTTGGAGTGAAGATTATGCTGGGCGAGCGATCTGACCAGAGGGGACTTTGGGAGGCGGACCAGCTGTACCTGGACCTGGTAGGCCGGGACACTTTCTACGGCCTGTTGGCCTCCCTGCGTGGTCAGTTGTTTCGCGACGCTGATTTTGCTGAGTTGTACTGTCCAGACAATGGTCGAGCCAGCGTGGCGCCCAGCCTTCTGGCCACGGCGTTGTTGTTGCAGGCCCACGACAAAGTGAGCGACGCCGAGGCCAAGGCCCGAGCCGACTTCGACATCCGGTGGAAGGTGGCGTTGGGGATTGAGATCGAGGAGCGCCCCTTTGCCAAGAGCACGTTTCAGGTGTTCCGAGCTCAGTTGATCCTGCACGACAAGGTGCGTGAGGTGTTCGAGCAGAGCTTGCGGCTGGCGCGGGAGCAAGGCTATCTGAAGCGCGGTCGAGGGATGAGAGTGGCGATGGACACCACGTACATCCTGGGTCGGGGGGCGGTGAAGGACACCTACAATCTGTTGGCCGACGGCATCGTGAAGTTGATGCGAGCCTTGGCGTCGGTGGAGGGTGTGCCGGTGCGGCGCTGGGCCGAGGCCCACGGTTACAAACGGTATGTGGGCAGCAGCGTGAAGGGCGAAGCGGGCATTGACCGGTCAAACCAGCGGGCGCGGCGGAGGCTATTGGCGCAGATCGTGGCCGATGCCGACCAGCTGCTGGCATTGGCCCGACAGGCGCAGGAAAGCTTGCCGGTGGACAGCCAGGAGCGGACGGCGATAGTTGACGCGGCGGATTTGCTGGGGCAGTTGCTGCTCCAGGACGTGAAGCGCGGCGGGACCGGCGACGACGCTGGCGCTGATGTCAATGCTGACGCTGACGGCGAGGTGAGCCTGAAAGAGGAAGTGAGCAAGGACCGGATGGTGTCGGTGCATGATCCGGAGATGCGCCACGGCCACAAGAGCAAGCGCAAACGCTTTGACGGGCACAAGGCCGCTGTGGTGGTGGACACCGACACCCAGTTGATCACGGCGGTGGATGTGCTGCCGGGCAACGCTCCGGACAATCTGGGCGCGTTGGAGTTGGTGGAGCGGAGCGAGGCCAGCGCCGGTGTGCCGGTGGTGGAGGCCATGGGGGACACCGCCTACGGCGACGGTGGCACCCGCCAGGCCTTTGTCGACGCCGGGCGTAAGCTGGTGGCGCGAGTGCCAGGACGACCCAACCGCAAACACTTCCCCAAGGAAAACTTCGTCATCGACCTGGCGGGAGGAAGCTGCACCTGTCCCACCGGACAGATCACCTGCACCATCGTGCCAGCAGGGAAGCGAACCGACAGCACTGGGACGGTACATCGTCTGCAGGCCTTCCGGTTTGAGGCGGCGGTGTGCTGGGCGTGCCCGCTGCGGTCCCAGTGCATTGCGGCCAAAGGCAGGAAAGGCCGGCAGGTGCTGATCCATCCCCAGGAAGCCTTGCTGCAAGAGGCCCAGGCGTTGCAGCAGAGCCCCGACTACGACCAGTACCGGCGACGCCGGGTGGTGGCTGAGCATCGACTGGCTCGCCTGGAACAGTTAGGCATCCGGCAGGCGCGCTACTTCGGACGGGTCAAGACCAAGTTCCAGCTGTACCTCGCAGCCACCGTCGCCAATCTGACCCTGCTGGCTAACCAAACCGGTGTGGTCGGCGATCCTGGCAACTACGGTCACCGACTCGCCGCCAGCGGCGCTGTTCGCGGCGATCCTGGCGTGGGTCGCCACCTGCTACCAACCTGAGTCCTGGCTTGGCTCACGTCGTCGACGCTGGCGCTAACACTCATCCCAACCAGGGCTTTTCGGCCCGCTTTCTAGCCGAAGACCGTGACCGTTGGAGAGATCCAGGCGGAGATTGAGATCACCAAGGAACAGGACGCTGGTAAGGCATTGGAACTGGATCGGTGGTTGGGCCGGGTGTTGAACACGTATCAGGTGCTGGCGGTGGACGCGGCGGCCCTTCGGGAGTGAGCGAGCCTGATGCGCCGGCAATCGGACACCCTGCTGCAGGACGCCATGATCGCCGCGGTGGCTGTGGTGCACCGGCTCACCGTGGTCACGCGCAACGTGCGGGACTTTGAGCGGCTGGGGTGTACCAACGCTCGATCCGTTCGCTCTCCGTGAAGGCAGCACCGGATAAGCTCGGCGGGTCCTGCCGGGTTCCTTCCTGGATCGGAGACACGATTCGGGGATGGCCCGTCGGCACCGGAAAATTTGGTGGTCATAAAGGTCTGATAACGATTTATCGGATGTTTATGGACAGCTGGCAAAGGCTCGGCCAAGCATAGATCCTGCGACGGTGGACAGCCTGATCGCGGTAGTGAGCTGGAACATTGGCATGATCTCCCAGGTCGTGGAGGAACTGCTGGTCATGAACGCCGACGTGGCTCTCCTCCCTCGGACTGGTCAGTGTTGCGAGTAGCCGTTATGACTACAAATCTGCCCTGGCCGACCGTTCCCCAGGGAGCGGTCGGCCGAGACCGGCCAGCGTGCTATTCTTGTGGGCGGAGAATGCCATGACCACGCAGAAGTACCGCGAGTCCAGTCGCCACCTCCTGTCCCAGGCCAGGAGCGAACTCGCCACCGGCGACGTGCGCCAGGCTTCGGAGAAGGGATGGGGAGCCGCCGCCCAGATGGTGAAGGCCATCGCCGAGCAGCGGGGATGGCAACACCGCGGTCATGCGCAGCTCTTTGATGCGGTGGCCACCATTGCGGCCGAAACCGGCGACGATGACGTCGACCGGCTCTTTGAGCTGGCCAGCGCGATGCACACCAACTTCTACGAGGACTGGTACGGCGCCGGCCGCGTGGAGCGGGGACTGCGCGACGTCGAAACTTTCCTGGACAAGCTGGAGCCGTTGGTCGGCGGGTAACGCGGTCGCCGTTTCTTTGGGAAACGGTCCCAGCGCTGGCCCAGGGCGACGCTGCCGTCCGCTTCCGGACCCGAAGGCATCTCACTCCTGGGAAGTTGTCAGGGCCGCTCCGTGGCGCTGTGGCCGTCGAAATCCCGCCCGTTTCCCGGGAAACACCCTGAAACCGGCGTTTTCTCCCGGACCCGCGTTGAGTGGTCCGGCAACGGAGATGGGCCCCAACCTTCCGGTGTTCTCGGAAAGTTGGGGCCGACGTTCGTCGTTTACGACTGCAAATCGGCGAACGCTGCTGCTCGGGCGTTCGTGCCCAAACGAGGAGCGCCGGAAGGGGCACCTGAGCTCTGTGCGCAGTTTGGTCGGTACGATCAGCGCGGTCTGCGCGGCACGTCCCGTATTGGCTCTGAGACCAGCGTGTGTCCCTCTGGACTGGCCAGATGTCGTTCCAGCGCCGTGAAGGCATCGATGAGTTCGGGGGCCTCAAAGGCGCGGTTGCGCCGGCCCACGTTGACCTGGACCAGCACGTTGGTGGCCACCAGGCGGTCGATGGCCTGGTTGGCGGCCTGGAATGAGCGGTCGGTCAGCTCGGACGCGGTGGTCGCGGTGAGGACCGGAGCCGCCGGCAGCGCTCCGATGAGCCGGTGCATCGCCGAGTCCCGGCGTGGATTGCCGATCCGTTCTCGCCAGGCCGCCTGCAACCAGCGCACCCGTTCCTCGAATGCCCGGGCGTCCGCAACCGCCCGCTGACACGCTTCGGCAAAGAGCGCCACCCAGCGGTTGACGCCCGCGTGGGCGGCGTCCGAGTTGGTATCGCCCACGTAGCGGGTGGTCGTGAGGGCCGTCACGTAGTCCTCGGCCCACGTGGCCAGGACCAGGGAGACCGGCGGCAGGAAGTGCGTTGCAATCCCGCGGCGGCGCAGGATCAGGTGAAGGAGCGCCCGTCCGGCGCGCCCGTTGCCGTCCACGAAGGGATGGATGGTCTCGAACTGGGCGTGGGCGATGGCCGCCTGGACCAGAGCAGGAAGCCCGTCGTCGTTGCAGAAGGCAAGCAGGTCATCCAGCAGGGCAGGGACTTCCTCCGGAGGCGGGGGCACGAAGACGGCGGAACAGGGATTGTAGCCGCTGCCGCCGATCCAGTTCTGCACAGTGCGGATGCGTCCGCCGTGTTCCCGCAGGCGGGTTCCGGCCAGCAGACGGCGATGCACCTCCAGAAGGATTTCCAGGGTTACCTGATCGCCCGGTCCCACCGTGCCCACTCCCCAGACCATGGCGTCGATGTTGGCCAGCACCTCGGCGGTGGTGACGTCCCGTACCTCCTCCCCCATCCGGCGGGCCGCGTCGGCGCGGAGCAGCCGTCTTCCACCGACCACCAGGCCCTCGATGCGCGAGGATGCCACCGACTCGGCGCGCAGCAGCAGCCGGGCGAGGGCTTCGGTGTCGGCTAGGGCGTCAACCACCGCGTTCAACTTGACCAGGTCGGCTTCCGCGTCGGCGACGTTCGCAGCCACGTCGCCGTCCAGGGTGAAACGGCGACCATCCAGAAGGTCGAGCAGATATGCCGAGTACCGGCATGGCCTGCCGCCGCGCCGGGTGGGTCCGGAGGGACCCGCTTTCCAGATGCGTTCTTCCAACTTGGCCATGGCCCACGTCCTTATTCAAGGATAGCACGCAGCATTGAACACCAGTCGCCGTTATTAAAGTTTCCAAGCCATCCCCGCCTTGGGCTGGGGAGGCACGATCAGTAAAAGGAGCAGCACCAACCATGAGGATGTACCCAAGAGAGTTTCCGTCGGGTCGCCGCAAGAAGCCGAAGCGGCAGGCGGAGAGACGAGTCTACGAAGCCCTGGCCGGCGGCGATTGCCAGGGCTTCGTCTATTACGAGTGGCGCCAGGGCTACGGCCACATTGAGCTCGACTTCGCCGTATGGGTCAAAAACCTGGGTCGCTTCGCCCTGCAGGTGAAGGGCGGCAGGTACCTGCTCATCCACGGTGACTGGTATCTGAAGACCCGGTATGGCGTGAAGCTGATCGAGTCCTGCCCGCTGGACGAGGCCAAGCTGGCGGCGCTGGACCTGCACGACGACATCGAAGACCGTGCGTGCACGCCCTACAACCCCTATGTCATTCCCGTGCTGGTGTTTCCCGACATGGAGGCCGATGCGGACATCGAGAACTTGGCCAAACGCAAGGGGGTGTACGTGGTCTGGGGTGTGGAGAACCTGCTGGCCGATTTGGAGCAGATCTTACGGAGCCGCCGCGTGTCTGAGCGGCTCACCATGAAAGGCATTGCCGCCGAGGTCCTGGCCGTGACCGACGGTCAGATCCGGCTGGATGCGGCCGCGGCAGAGGAGACCGGCAAAAGGCCAGCGCGGCCGTTGGTCCTGTCCCTGTGGGTGGGTGATCGCAAGATCCTGCAGGTGAGAGCGGAGGAGACGCGCCTGCGGCTTGGAACTGGCTTCGACACCGGAGAGCAACCTTGAGGGCGGTTGGCCCGCGACAGATCAGACTTGGAACGCCGGTGGCGCCGATGGCCACCGGCGATTTCTTTGTATGCGTGGCGCGGTCGCCGACGTCTCCCTCGAACATTTCGAGCCAACCAACGCAACAACCAAGGAGAGAAACGACATGAACGACCAAGCGGGGATAGCCCCGCCATACTGCGCCGGCACCCGGGGCTGAATCAGGGTCAGCGGGAGCTCATCGGCCACCTGGATGGCCCGACTATGGGCATCGCCGGTCCCGGCTTGGGCAAGACCCTGGCGCTCCATCTCGCGGGTGGACGCGCTGTTCTGGTCATGCCTACCCGTTCAGGCTCACCCGGAACTCGTCGTGGAGCCGTTATATCATTCCGGTCATTCGACGAACACGATGCCATGCGCCGTTACGAAGCCGGCCGCTTGTGAAGGACGGCGATGCGCAACACTCGGCAACTCATCAGGAGGAGAACATGGCACCCGACCACAGGGAGGATCAAAATGACCCGTTCCGGCCAATACAGCGCCCTCTGATCAGCGCATCCAACGCGGACGCCCACCGGTTGACGCTTCTGATCTCTCTGCACCAAGCCTCAGAGAGGTGCCGCAGAGTGGCAGAGTGGGCGGCCCCGGCCCAGGAAGCCCGGGAAGAGGCCGGTTTCCAGCGCAGCCGATTCATCGAACAGCTCTCTGAGGTTCTGAGTAACCGCCTGTCCGTAATGCGGCAGATGGTTGATGTCGCCGGAGAGCGGAAGGAAGCGGGATCTCACAGGGCGGCGCACGCCAGTCTCGCCACGGGACTTGTCAATTGGGAACACTTCAAATGGATTGCTGATTTCCAGAAGGTCCCGCCCCAGGGGGAGCATCAAACCTGCCCGGGCTGTGGGCTCCTCAAACCGGAGGGCGGACAGCCCCAATGCCGTTCCTGCGACGAGATCGAAAGCGCGTCCAAATGGACCGCATGCCTGCTGGGGAAGCCCCTTGAGCTGTCCGATTTCCAGCCCAGGGATGGTCAACCAGGAGACGAGTACGCCAGCGACTGCGCGGTGCGGGCTCTGAACGAAGCCATCGGCGGCGATGGCAACGTCTACGGCGAGATCTGGGATGCAATCACCCAAAGCATCAGGGATCTTGGCTACGCGGTCGACGCCGACCAGGGCGCCAATTGGCTGGCGATCCACCTGATCTACGAAAGTCACGGATTGAGGCTCATCTACGAAGACGACAAGATCAACCATCATTTCCATCGCCGTCTCAGCGACCTGAGAGAGATCCTCGGGGTCTTGGGACCGCTTTTTGAGGAACACAACCAGCCGTTGATATACACGGTCGGCACCGATGTCCACTACGTCACGGTAAACGACGGCACAATTCGCGACACGTGGGATAGCCAACGAATGGGCGATGGTGACCAACTGGGCAGAGCTGGGCGGGTCAAGTTCCTCTGGATCAGGTCCGACGATGACGAGCTCACCGAAAGGGGCCACGCCCGGTTCAGCAACTACGCCCAGGTGCGCGGCCACGATATGCGGGGGCTGCGCTGGCGGTAACCGTTGCCGGCTTGCGGTTTCGTGGTCGCCGGATTCCGGCTCACGATACTCAGCCTGGTCACATGAGCAAGCCATCAGCCGCTCGGACCGACCGACTCGCTGGACAACAACGCTCAAAACCGGTGATCGGGCCGCCCGCGCGGTGCATTTTCTCGCCGCCTTTTACAGCTACGTTGCCATGGCCTGGAGGATTGATTGACGGCGGAGGCGTGCCGTGAACTCCACCAGAGTGCGCAGGTCGCCGTCGTCGGCCGCTTCCAGGGCGTCGATGTAGTCGCCCCGGTTATGGCGGGTGACGACGATGGGCAGGCAATCGTGCTGCACCAGGCGCCATGCGACAACCAGCAGGGGGGTAGACGTTGGGCTGGGCGATGTACTCGCCGTACCGGTACAGCAGGTTGTCGAGTTCGGAGTCGACGTGTTCGGGCGGGCAGTACTGGTGGACGATGCCGTGGGTCGGGTCAGGTTGTTGGGCATGGTCTTGAAGGCGCCGGCGTGGAGCGCGTCGTCGAACCACTGGCCGAACTGGTTCACGGCCCGGTAGGTGGGCTGGTGGCGACCATGACCTGATGCAACTGCCGGATGGCGGAGCGGCTGATGGAAGGGCCGCTGCGGATCTCGCCGTAGATGGCGTCAAACGTCGCCAGGTGGGGTGGTGGTGGAGACGCTGAACGTGGCCGGAATGATGATGAACCGTCGGCTGGCGCGAGCCATTGCCGATGCCGGGATGTCAGATTTTCTCACCAAACTGGAGTACAAGTGCCTGTGGTACGGCGCCGAGTACGTGAAAGCGGACCGGTGGTTTGCCTCGTCGAAGCTGTGCGCCCACTGCGGCTGGAAGAACTATGAGTTGACGCTCTCGGACCGGGAGTGGTGGTGCGGCGGTTGCGGCGTGTTGAACGACCGCGATGCCAACGCCGCGCGTAATCTGGAACAATGGCCGGGTTTGAGCTTCCCGGTGTCAGGATGTGGAGACCGTGTAAGACCGGCAATGCCGGCGGTGGTCGGCGAAGCGTCACGAGGGTCTGGCCCTGAAGTCTGGGCTCCAGCAAACTTGGAGTATCAGATTTCATCAGATTCTGAATAGCGGCTGTCGCTGCGACCACAGGGGCGGTCAGCGGTTCATCCTCCCCTCCTCCCGAAGTCCTGTTTGGATTCCATGAACGTAACCTCGGGGATGCTGCCGGTCGGCCGGGGACGTGATCACCACTGTCGCCTAGTTGGTCGCGCGACCAATCATGCAACTGTCGCCCATCATACTGGCTGGTGGTTCCATACCCGGCGCAATGCGACATCGAGACCCCAAGCGGTGATGGCGTGGTTGCGCTCGACCCCGGCGTTCGCACCTTTCTCACGTACTTCTCCGAAACCGACTGCGGCAAGATCGGCCAGCACGCCTTCGGGCACATCCAACGGCTCTGCCACTGGCTGGACGACCTGATCAGCTGCACCACGACCGAACCCAACCATCAACGCCGTCGCCGAATGCGCCGAGCACAGGCCCGGTTGCGGCAGAAGATCATCAACCTGGTGGACGAACTGTACTGGCAAGCCGCCCGCTGGCTCACCAGCACCTACAGGATCATCCTGATGCCCACCTTCGAGACCCAGGATATGACCGCGCGTGCCGGACGCAAGATACGCAGCAAAACGGCGCGGATGATGCTGAGTTTCCGCCACTACGAGTTCAAGCGGCGGTTGCGGTGGAAGGCCTGGCAGCGTGGCGCATTGGTGCTGGATGTCAATGAGGCATGCACCAGCAAGACCCGCAGTTGGGATGGCGGCATCAGGGGCAATCTGGGTGGTGCAGCAGTGATCAGGGATAACAGCGGGTTCGGAATGGATAGGGACGTGAACGGCGCCCGCGGGATCTTCCTGCGGGCTTTGGGAGACAGCCCCTTCCTGCGTGGCTTGTGTGCGCAGGTTGCATCGCAGACAACACTCGCATCGTCGAATGTTGTTTAGCGTTTAACTGTCGGCAGCACCGGATAAGCTCAGCAGGCTCTCCCGGGTTCCTTCCTGGATCGGAGATACGGTTCGGGAATGGCCCATCGGCGTCGGAAAATATGGTGGTTATAAACGTCTGATAAGGGCGATTTATCGGATCTCTATCGGTGGGCTGGTCGAGCTGGGCCGGCGACGGGTCCCGCGGAGGCGGACGCCGATGACCGTCACCTTGCCGACACCGTTCTGGGTGAAGCCGGCCACAAATCGCCCGTGCGGGAGCGCTGCGTGGCCAACGTCATCCACTTCCGGCCCCCCGCGACGTAAACGTTGGTAACATTGATTGATCAACCCGGTTTCCAACCACCGGGAATCCTCACCCGGGAGAGTGCATGACCAATCGCACCACCCAGCGCCGAAAGGGCTCCGCCGACACCGACATGCCGCAGTTCCACGACCCCGACGACCAGGTCCTCGGCCCGGATGCCGACGATCCCGTCGCACCAGACGAAACCGATATCCAGCACGACCCCGAGACGGAAGCAGTCGAGATTGACCCCGACGAGGCCGCGGTCCACGCCTACTTCGCCAGCTCACGACGCGACCAGCTCGAGGCGCTCCCCGAGCCCACCAGGCGCGACCTGCGGCGCGAGGAACAGATCTGGGACGAACCCGAGGACGAGCTGGCGTCGCCGGACGACCCGGTACGGGTGTACCTCCGCGAAATCGGACGCATCCCGCTCATCGACGCCAGGCGGGAGAAATACCTGGCCCGCCGTATCGACGAGATGACGCACCTGCACCCGATCCCCGGACTAAAACACCTCGGCATGCTCGGCGACCCGCGACGTCTGGAAGACGAACTCGGCCAGGGGCCGCTGCCCATGCCGCACCGCGCTT
>Ga0209754_1001936_pt1 | contig 18158 bp, 13 predicted proteins | sample MesohylBB_FD_187295 | JGI IMG/M metagenome (GOLD analysis project Ga0209754, IMG submission 187295) | Host-associated microbial community of the marine sponge Aplysina aerophoba from Gulf of Piran - sponge mesohyl, lysed by bead beating... | ecosystem: Host-associated > Porifera > Sponge >... | reverse complement strand
GATCCCACGCCTCCCCACCTCCCCTTGGATCACCAGTTCCCGAAGAAACCCACCCCCCTCACCATCACACCACCTTCGTCGCACACCCACCCTCCTTCCCTGATCTCCAGCCACTGAACCGCCGCACTCCCGGGGATCCCGCTCCGAGGCGGACGGCGAACCCACACGAACTCCCAGGTCAGAACCCCGGACCACACTAGGATGGCCCCGGCAGCCTGCGTTCTTCTAGACACCGGCTTCACCCGGCCGGCGGAGCCTCCCCGGAACCCCCGCCACCGGCCCCATCCCCGGTTACCCACCGGACCTCCCAGCCGCTCCAAGCCCTCCCACGCCTCCCCGGTCAGCCGCCGCGTCGTGGTCGGAGGCACTAGAAGACCCCCGGTTGCGGGGCCGAAGGAGTGGAGGACAGCCGGTAGCGGCTGGCGGGATGCTGGCTGTGGGACCGTCTAGGGCAGGAGACCAGACGGCGACAGCGGTAAACGGGAGGGCGGGTACCTCTGTCGCCGGGCGAACGCCCGGAGGGTCGGAAACCAGCTTCCCCGAGTCGCTGCCGGCCGGGTAAAACCCCAGGTCAGGGACCGGAGTACGCGGGGGAGTACGCGGCAGAGTACGCGGTGCCGCCGGGCGGCCTTCGGTGTGGACCTGTGTCGCCGCTCCGGCCCGGGGGTGCCGGTGACCATTGTTGATGAAGACGGGCCCAACGTCTCGACCTGAGTTCGCTTGTTCGCCGTCCTGTGGGCACTGGCCCGTTTTGTGGGTGGGCCCTTCTTGGGGGTAGCGGGGTTGTCCCTGGGGGCTGGGCATCGTCGGCGTGGGGCCGTGCAATGTCGGCGTGTCCGTCGACGTCTTGCCTCGCTGCGCCGGTCGGCCTGGGTTGGGCCCGGCGGGGTGCGACTCGTGGAGTGCCAGGCCCTGCCTCGACAGGTCACCGTCGGGGGGCCAGACGGTGTAGCCGACATGGGCGAAAGGGAGGAGGGGGGCCACAGAGGACGTAAACCCGGTGGTTCTGGCGCGGGCGCGGGGTTCTCCCAGGTCAGGGACCGGAGTACGCGTCGGAGTACGCGGGAGTACGCGGCGGTTGGGTAGAAACCTGGTGTTGCTTCGCGCGGAGGGAGGGCATCATGGCATCGCAGGCGGCGGCGCTGGTCAAAGAGGCCACAGATCTCGTGGGTTTGATCGGCGAGGTCACCGAAGTTAGGGGGACCGGCGCCGCCGCTAAAGCGCTCTGCCCGTTCCACGCCGACAGGGACACCCCCTCGCTGTCGGTCAGCGCCGACAAGGGAGTCTGGCATTGCTTCGGTTGCGGCCTCGGGGGCGACGCCCTCGATTTCGTGCAGCAGTCCCAGGCAGTCGGGTTCCGGGAGTCGTTGGACATTCTGGCCCGGCGGGCCGGTATGGACCTGGGCCCGTCGTCGGTTCGGCGAACCAGGCCGCAGCGGCTCGACAGAATACGCTGGCAGACGTCTGAGTTCTGCCACCAGCTGCTCCGAAGCGACCCGTCGGCGGCGAGGCGGGGGATGCACCGTTCGGTGGCGAGGGATCTCCGTACGGGTCGGGCCAGGCCCGGTCTGTGATCGCCCGGGAGGGCAGTGCCCTGGTCCTGGCAGACTGCCCGCCAACAGGGGGCCTACCACCGGGCCGGGGCTGAACGGAGCGGTTGCGCCCTGCACCCCGAAGCTGACCCCGGCCCATCTCCAGACCCGTGCGGCACCTCGCCCAGGTGATCGACCTCAGCCCCTGGGGATGCTCCGCTACGTCGAAGCCGGCAGGGAGGCCTCAACGGCGGGAGCAGCCTTCGGAGGGGTGAACGGTGGCGTTGCGGGCCTGTCTGCTGGTTCTGGTTGTGGGCATGGCGGCCTGTGGCTCCGCTCCGCCACCCGAGCTGATTCGGCTCTCACCAGGCCCATGACGACGGGACGGTGCCGGAATCGACATCATCCTCCCGTCCTTGCCCAGACGGCGGGCGAACCGCCGTGTGGGACCCCCTTTTGGAACTAGGCGTGGTCCTCGAGGTGCGGTTCCCCACAATTCCCACACAGGAACCGACGCCGGCGCCATACCGACGTCGTGTGCCGACCGCTCACGTCCAGGCGGTCAACGGAATCAACCAGCACCCTCCTCACGCCCATGCCCGGCAAGCGCAGACAACCGACTTAACATGAGATACCAAGGCCTTCCTGGACCGGCAACTTGTTACATCACCGACTCCAGTGAGGTCTCACGCCCAAACCAAGGATTACAACGCACCCAGCGCAACAGATCGCGCGGGGCCTTCAGGCTACGCTTCGGGCGATGGTGACGTGGCAGATCGACTTGAGGTCTAGGGGGGTGGGATTGCCATCAAGCTGGGTCCAGTTGAGGTTGCTTGCATGATGGGAACTGTCGTGAGCGGGGTGTATCTCGATTACAACGGGTCTGCTCCCCTTGACCCCAGGGTTCTTGACGAGATGATGCCGGTCCTTTCCGGGGGAGTGGGGAACGCGTCGTCGGTACATGCCTACGGGCGGTTCCAAGCTGCCATGGTTGGCGAGGCGCGCGATCGGGTCGCGGCTCTGGTTGGGGGTAGGGCTGGTGGGGTGGTGTTCACGGCTGGGGCGACCGAGGCGAACAACCTCGCGCTGCGGGGAGTCGCGGAAGCAGCCGAGAGCAGCCGGTCGCGGGTGTTGGTGTCGGCGGTTGAGCATGCGTCAGTTCTCGAGCCGGCACGCTGGCTAGCTGGCCAGGGTCTCGCCAAAGTTGAGGTGATCCCGGTCACGGGTGGTGGTTTCGTGGAACCCGACGTAGTGGAGGAGATGATAGGTCCGGATGTGCTGTTGGTCTCTGTCGTGGCGGCCAACAGCGAAACGGGGGTGTTGAACCCGGTAGCTGAGATCGCTGAACGGGTTCATGCGTATGGTGGTCTCTTTCATTGCGACATCACCCAGTTGGTGGGACGTCTGGGTTTCGAACTGGGTACTGTCGAGGCTGATCTGGTATCTTTGAGCGGGCACAAGATCTGCGGACCAGGTGGGGTAGGTGCTCTAGTCGGGACCCGCGATGGCCTGAAACGTCTGCTGCCCGTCATCCATGGCGGTGGCCACGAACGGGGACTACGGTCTGGCTCGATCAACGTTGCTGGTGTGGTAGGGCTCGGGGCTGCTGCACGTATCGTCTCCGAGGAGCGCGACCAGGAAGCTATGCGCGTTGGACAGCTCCGGGACCGATTGGTCCGAGATCTCAAGGAACATATTCCAGATGTGTATGAGAACGGGGACACGACTCGCCGCGTGCCGAACACGACAAACATACGGTTTGCGGGTGCTGACGCGGATGCTGTGTTGGTGAACATGGATCCTGTGTCCGTGTCGACGGGTAGTGCTTGCAGTTCTGGTTCGGTCGAGCCGTCTGGGGTGCTGTTGGCTATGGGACTGGACCGTGACGCCGCTTTCGAGTCCATCAGGTTCAGCCTGGGCCGGTTCACCACCCCCGAGGACATTGATGTAGCGGTTGAGAGGACTGTCACAGCCGTGTCGTATGTTCGGAGGATGACCTACGGAGATGATCTCGATGCGACTCGCTGACGCGGCTCTACCCATGTTCGCTCGTCATGAGACATTTCATCCGCGCTACGGCTGGTTCCGCAAGGCGTACGCCTCGGCGGCAAGGGATCCCAGTGTGTTCAGTCGTCGCGACGCGCCTGTGGTGATCGGCGTGGGTAAGAACATGGTCCGGTCGATCCGTTTCTGGGGCCTGGCGGCCAAGCTGTTGGTCGAGGATCCGAAGTCACCAAACCGGCGTTCGCCCAGGATCGTACCTACTCGTCTGGGTCATGGGTTGTTTGGAGACGACGGATGGGATCCGTTTATGGAGGATCCGGGAACGTTATGGTTCTTGCACTGGCTGCTCTTGGCACCGCCGTCTAGGTTGCCGGTCTGGTGGTTAGCGTTCAACAGCTTCGACGCTGTCGAGTTCGGCGACAGCGATCTTGATCTAGCTGTTGAAACCCAGCTCGAGGCCGTGTCGTCTTGGAAGATGCCGCATCCTAGATCTCGTCAGAAAGATGTGCGGGCATTGTTGCGTACCTATGGCCCCCCCGTACGGTCAGCCCGTACGAGCATCGACGACATCTTGGACTGCCCGCTGCGGGAACTGAACCTGATCGAAGTTTCTGCAGCTACCGGACGGTACCGATTCACGCTCGGCCCAAAGTCCAGCCTACCGTCGGCGGTTGTCGGTTATGCGGCGCTTGACTACGTTGCGCGGACGGGCACTAGTGGTAACACAGTGACGTTGAGCCGGCTGGCGTTCGAGTCGGGCGCGCCCGGGCGGGTGTTCAAGCTCACAGAGGCCGAGCTACAGCAGGCTTTGGAACCTGTTTTGGACGGATCCGACGCTGTTGGCCTCGTCACACCGACCGGCGCCACGCAGCTGTCGTGGCGTGGTGATCCGACTCGGATCGCGATCGAAGTGTTGAATGGTTACTACCGAGTCGTACCACCAGATGTGCGGGCAGGTCATCACGGCGATCAACCCATGGATGACGATGTCTTGGAGGAGATTGGCCTCGGACGCAACCCTAGCGAACCGATGCGCAAACTCTACGGCCGTAGCCCAGTGGCGATGGGTGGATGATGCCTGCCGTAGCCGAAAGTGTTGCTGTAGTGGGGCGGTTCGCCCGGTCAGCCAACCTTGAGCGCGACTCGACTCGTACGGAGCCACTTGATGGATACGTCGTGACTGCGCGTGCCCTCGACGTAGTAGAACGAATGGCTGTTACCGCCGCCTCTGGTCCGGCTGGTGGGGCTTGGTCACTTACCGGTCCCTACGGATCAGGGAAGTCATCGCTCGCGCTCCTTATCGACGCAGCGTTCGGGAACACTCCTCCTAGTACTCGTCACCTAGCGCTGGATCTCGTTAGCAAGACGTCCCCAACAGTGGGGAATCTGGTGCGAGAAGCCCATCGACGTTACGCAACTAGCAGTTCAGGGTTTTCTAGTGGGCTAGTAACCGCGGAGCGGGAACCGCTCAGTCACACCATCCTTCGGGCACTCCACGCAGCCGTCGTTCGTAGATACGGCAAGGTCCCCTCAAGCGGAGCTTTCGCCGCCGCTGATGCTCTCCGCGGAGCGTTGGAAGATGTCGCTGATAACGACCCACGGCGGTCCGGACCGTCACCCGTAGCACTGATCGAGATTGCCAGATGCCTAGCTGAAGAGTCCCCGCTGCTGCTGATCATCGACGAGTTCGGTAAGAACCTAGAAGCGTTCCGGGACGGCGTTGACGCGGATCCATACCTACTCCAACAGTTGGCAGAGGCCGGCCAAAGCTCTGCTGGCCTTCCTATCTTCGTGCTGACGCTCCAGCACCTCTCTTTCGAGGACTACCTCGGAGGTGCTGACATACCGCAGCGTCGGGAGTGGGCCAAGGTTCAGGGTCGCTTCGAGGACATCGCCTATGTTGAGTCCCCAGCACAAACCCGCGCCCTTATCCGAACTGTTTTCGAGATCAAGGATCCAGAGCTGAGAGAACAAATCGGTCGATGGGCTGAACAGTATCCGGAAGTAATGCGGTCAATTGGCGTTAGTGACCTAGCGACACCGGAAGGGATTGCTGCCTGCTACCCCCTGCATCCTCTGTCCGCTCTCGTGCTTCCTGAGTTGTGCAGCCGCTACGGGCAACACGAAAGGACACTCTTTTCTTTCCTCGCAGGACCTGACCCGGCAGGTGCTTCATCATTCCTTGCCTCCCAGGAGTGGAAGGCTGGGGCTCATCTACCGTCGGTTGGGCTCGCGAGGGTCTATGACTACTTTGTTTCAAGCGGTGTTGGTGCACAGCACTCAAGCCGTTGGACTGAAGTAGCCGTCCGGATCCGCGATTCCCATGGTCTCTCTCCAGCAGAAGACCGCCTTGTCAAGGCAATCGCGGTACTCAACTTGGTCTCTACGGGCGGAACAATCAGGGCATCGCGACCTGTTCTCTCGCTTACTGACAATGGAGTAGACCAGACCCTGGCCCGACTCGAGGCTGCGGGCATCGTCACCTACCGAGACTTCGCGGATGAGTATCGCATCTGGCAGGGAACCGATTTGGACATCCGCCGTCGTCTCGACACCGCTCGCCGCCAGGTGGAGCGACCGCCACTCGTAGAGATCCTATCCGACATCGATACGCCCTCGGCGGTAGTTGCAGCCCGCCACAGTGCCGAGAACCAGACACTGCGAGTCTTCAAACGGAGGTACGCGTCCGGAACCGAAGTTGCCAAACCACCGGGCCCAGACTCCGACCACGACGGCGAGGTACTGCTCATTGTCGACACCCCCTCAGAAGTGCCCACCCTCGCACACTCTATGGCGCACTTCGCACGACCGGTCGTCGCCGCGATCCCGAGAGACCTCACAGCCCTCGAGGCCGCTGCAAGAGAGGTTGCTGCCGTCAACCTCGCGCTACAAGACTCAGCCGTCACCGACGATTGGGTAGCCCGCCGGGAACTAGGCGAAAGGCTCGCCCAAACACGTGCCATCCTCGACCGAGCACTATCGGAGACCTTTGACGCTGACAACTGCCGATGGCTACTTCTGAAGGGGGACCAGACCGACACCGAACTGACCAAGGGTCGGGGTTCAGCGCCGCTTTCGCAGGCCGCGGACCACGCCTACTCGTCTACTCCCGTTGTCCGCAACGAGATGCTCAACCGAACCTCTCTGACGTCCCAGGGAGCCAAGGCACGCCGCATCGTCCTCGAAGCGATGATCAACAACGGAGACAGCACCGACCTCGGTCTGTCTGGTTATGGCCCCGAAGTGGCCATGTACGAGGCGTTCCTCAAACACAGCGGTCTACACAGCTTCGATGATCGCAATCACACCATGACATTCAGAAGCCCAAGCGAGGGGTCCCTTAGACCCGCTTGGGACATGCTCGTTGACGAGTTCAGACGTGCGAAGACACGTCGCATCAACCTGCGCGACATCTACGCGATTCTGCAATCGCCTCCAATCGGTATGAAAACCGCAGTCGTGCCTGTCTTCCTCACAGCCGGTCTCTTGGCCTACTCCGACGAAATCGCTATCTATGAACACGGCACATTCAAGCCACTCCTCACATCTGAACTGTCACAGCGGATGGTTCGCAACCCAGCCCATTTCGACATCAAACACTTCGCAAACACATCTGGAGCACGCCGACAAATCATCGACGAACTCGCTGCTCATCTCGGCGTCAAGCCGAGGTTTCGGAAACACCGGGTGGGTAACGTTCTCGCGATCGTCGGTGATCTAGTCACCCGGATCAGAGGCCTCGACAACTACACCCACCGAACCCAGAACCTAACGTCGGCGACCCGCGCCGCAAGAGATGTGCTAGTAGAAGCGGTCGAGCCGGACCACCTCTTGTTCACCAGCCTGCCCGAAGTCCTCGGTTTCGTACCGGTCCCAGCCGACGCTGACACCTACCGACATTCCCACGCCTATGCCAAGGCCGTTGCCGAGGTGATGGAAGAACTCGAATCCGCCTACTCCAGCCTCCTCAACCAACTCCATGAGAAACTCCTGACAGCGGCCGCCGAAACGTCTCGGCTTGCGATCTCCGGCCAGGCTGCAGCCTTGGCTGACGAGGTCCTGGATCCCAGCGTTCGCGCATTCGTGCTCACACTCGCTAATCCCCACCTAGAGTCCGACACCGACTGGATCAAGACGGTCGCCACCGTAGTTACACAAAAAGCACCGGCCGAGTGGCGCGACGACGACCTCCGACGGTTCGAGCATGAACTCCCCCACCAGGTGGCAGCCTTCCGCCGGCTCGTCGCCCTTCACGCCCAGCACCGCGCCCACGGAGGAGGGCCGTTCGACGCGTTCCGTGTCACGTTCACCCGCCACGACGGTAGAGAAGACGTCCGCCTCGTTAGCGTCGACTATGACGAACGCGATCGGTTCGATGACGCTCTCGACGGGTTCATCGAGCGGCTGACGGAGTTCACGGGCTCACCCCAGCGAACACAACACGCCCTACTCGCCCTTCTCGGCGAGCGGCTACTACCCTCCCGCCGAAGCAATAATGAGACACCAGCGAATGATGCCCCCGACCGATGGGTCCAACATGGATGAAACTATCCGCCACATCTGTGGTATCTCCGGAGGTAAGGACTCCAGCGCCCTTGCCGTCTATATGCGTGACAAGGTTCCGGATATGGAGTACTTCTTTTGCGACACGGGCGCTGAACTCCCCGAAACGTACGAATTCCTCACCCGCCTAGAGGTAATCCTCGCGAAACCCATAGTGCGGCTCAACGCCCAACGAGGATTCGACCATTGGTTCGAAGTCTTCCGCGGCACCCTTCCATCCCCCCAAATGCGATGGTGCACAAAAATCATGAAAATCAAACCGATCGAGGATTGGATCGGGGAGGCACCCGCCATCTCGTACGTAGCCATCCGAGCGGACGAGTCTAACCGCAAGGGATATGTATCCACCAAACCCAACATCAAAACCCGCTTTCCGTTCGTCGACGATAAAGTCGATTATCGTCAAGTTTTGACCATCCTCGACGATGCCGGAATCGGCCTGCCTTCCTACTACGAATGGCGAACCCGATCCGGCTGCTACTTCTGCTTCTTCCAACGAAAGGCTGAATGGATCGGCCTTGCCGAACGGCACCCCGAGCTCTTTGAGCGGGCCGTCGCCATCGAACAGAAGGTCCTCACCGACGCCGGAGTCAACGGCGACGCCAACTTCGGAGACCGCGCCATGCGAGGACGCCAATACACGTGGTCCGGCGGCGAAACCCTCGTTGAACTCCGATCACGAAGCGACCAAATCCTCGAACGCCACGAAGCAGCCATAGCCCGAGCCAAACAAACCCGTACCGACGTGCCCCTCGTTGAGTCCCTAGCCGAAGCCCTAGACGAAGATGACGACAGCATACCCTGCTCTGTATGCTCGCTCTAGGAGAGGCCGGTCGGTATGCTTGGTGCGCTTAGCCTCTCGATAATCGAATGCCTGACGAACGATCAAAGCGAGTAGCATTAGCCAATCTAGTCGCTACGAGAAGTGGCCGCCGATACTTAGGCGATCCGATCCACGCGAGTCCATGGGGTGTAGCACCCTGCCCTCTGGCTCCGCGTGCTTATCGGGACCAGTATGCACAAAGATCAGTACCTTACACCTTCCGAGATATTGGTTCTGTAACTGTGGCCGACCTTGGTCCCGATCTCTGGAACCGGTTATCAATCAATAGGGTAGACGGGACGGAGTTGCTGAGGTGGCTTACTGGACTAGAGTTTCCCCATGGCCTGGAAGGGATACCGGCTGGTTTGCCTCTTTCGTGGGTCATAAGGCTACCTCTTAGGACTAGAACACGCAATTGTTTAGTCCGCTATCTGAGCGATATAGAACCCAGTCGTGTGTCATCAGGCGTAACCATTGACGAACTTATGGAAATACGGGCTCTAGGTCGCTTGTCTCTCATTGACCTTCTTTGTGTTCTGGAGAGCGCCGAAGCTGTACAGCCAAGTGCTGCACGTCATACGTACGAAGTCACCCGACTCGACAATGCTCCTCTGACGACCGGAGAAGTCCAACGTGGCCCGCGTAGTGGGACCGTCGATTCGCGGATGTCGGACTCGCAGACTGCTGGGTCATCCGAGTATTCGACCTTTGACTGGCAGAATGCCAACGGCGCCCTTCGGAAGCTGCTCACCGTGTCGGCCGAGTTTCACGGAGCGCGCACACTTGCCAACGCACTAGAGTCCGATCTGGGAGCATTGATGTCGGCATTGGGATTGGAAGACCGTTTCGATCAGGTGCCTATCGCGAGGCTCGTGTCGGGGGCAACAATGGCCACAGAGGTGCTTGATTCCTTACAGAAGTTCTTAGCATTCCTAACGCCAGTCGAGCGGCATGTGTTCGATTCTCGTGTAGCTGCTCGGGATCCGTTGACCTTAGAGGAGGTGGGACAGCAGGTTAGCCTTACACGAGAACGAATCCGGCAGATTCAAAAGATAGTAGTGAGCAAGTGGTTGCACCCCTCGACAGATGGCTGTGACACGGGTTGGTGGTTAGGTGCCATCGCTATCACGCTGCACCAGCAGCTTGGTCCTGTTCCAGCGGTAAGTGATGTTGAGCGGTGCCTTACATCTGTGTTTCCGGATGAAGGATGTTCTGACACCTATCGGAGCTCCACAATTGTGATGGCTCGCGGCCTCCTTGTACGAGAGCTCGGTTATCGACGATCCAATGATGTCTACCTAGACAAGTCAGCCGTCTCGGCCGTCGAAACTCTCAAGGTGGAGGCCATATCTATAGCAGACGAGGTGGGGCTCGTGGACGAGGAGAATCTAAGGGAGTGTCTGCACGACCCGAAACTGCGTGAGCACTGGGATGTGTTGGTAGCACAATGTGCCCTGCACAGGTTCAGTGGGCGGCTCGGCCTACGCGACACTAAGAAGGCCCGCGTCAAAGCAGCACTTCTGTTGATTGGTCGCCCCGCGACCAGGAAAGAGGTGGGAGAGGTCAGCGGGATAGAGCTAGCGCGTGTCGGTAGCCATCTGTCAGTTATTCCGGGAGTGGTGCGGGCTGACAAGGAGCGCTGGGGTCTAGAGGAGTGGGTAGATGACGAGTACGATGGCATTCCCGGGGAGATCATCCAGCGGATAGAGGAGGATGGTGGAGCCACCCAGCTTGACAGGTTAGTCGAAGAGTTGCCTCGCCTGTTCGGAGTCACCGAGAGCAGTGTTCGTTCATATGTCGCAACGCCTCGCTTCCTGCTTCGGGACGGCTATGTCAGTTTGGCTGACGATTCGACCATCACGCTACGACCTCTCCATGATGTCGTCCATGGGTACACGCCAGATGGCCGGCCAATCTGGAGATTCAAGGTCGAAGCCCGTTACTTCGATGGCTACAGCTTGACGGGACTGCCGCCCGAAGTCGTTGAAGCGTTGGGTTGCAGGCCTGACGGGAGGACTTGGGTGCGGGTTTCGTCCCCGGCTGGGTGTGGTCCGGTTTCGGTGGGATGGCCGCTCGCTTCCGTAGCGGGCACTTATGTGGGGTATCTCGCTGCGCCGCTCCGGGAACTAGGTGCTAGGCCGGGTGACCATGCCCTACTTGTGATCGACGCCAGAGAAAGCGTCTCGTTGTACCTCGCCACCGGCGACGGCGGGGACCGGAAGGAAACGAGCGCAGGCGACGCGGCATCATCCGACCGAGGGCGGGACCTCTTGCAGCGGATGAAGAACCGACAGCGGGGACTATGAGCAGGCTGGCCGCGGAAGCCGATATAGAGCCCGGTCTATATCGGCTTCCGGAGGATCCCATTGGAGAGAAGGTTCTTATTCCTGGATTCCGAGCGGCGACCTCCGTGCGGGGGGCGTTTGGATGGTTTACGGCGGGGTGGATCGCGCGGCTCTCGCCCGGTTTGGCCAACTACCTGAATCGCGGAGAGGTCGAGCCGATTACTTTCACCGTCGCTCCTGTGCTTTACCCAAAGGAACGTGAGGCGATTGAGGCGGCACATGCGATGACGGCCGATGAGGCTTGTCGGCGGGTGGCCCATGTGTTTACAGACGGTCGTGTGGATGCTGGAGCACTCGGCCGCCATGCTCTCGACTGTCTAGCTTGGATGGTCGCAACGGGCCAACTGCGGCTCCGGGTGGCGGTTCCGACTCCTAGGTGTAACTACCACCCGAAGATCTGGCTTTTTGATGACGGTGAGCACCGAGTACTAGTCCGCGGATCGGCCAACGCCACCGGTCGCGGGATCGACGGTGCAGTAGAACACATGGACGTAGACGTGTCGTGGAGTACGCACGGACCTAGCCGCATTGTCGCTGCAACCTCAATGCTTGAAGATTGGTGGCGGGGCCATAGCCTAGGCATTGACCGAGTTGTGGACATGCCCGACGCGATCAGAGAGGGCATTGTGGCAACAGCACCCTCATCGGCCCCCTCCAGCAGCGATTACCGCAAGGCTCAGCTGACTGATTCGCCTGCGAGCCCGGCCGAGGTTCTTCGCGCTCGCCTCGCGGCCACTAGACCCCGAGCAGACCGCGCGCGCCTTCGAATCCCGGCCGGACTGGAGTGGCGGACAGGCGCCTATTCACACCAAGGAGAGGCTGTTGCTGCGTGGGAGGCTGCCGGAGAGCGCGGCACGGTTGCGATGGCTACCGGTGCGGGTAAGACAGTTACGGCCCTCGTGTGTGCTACGCGGGCGCAGGACCGGTTAAGGGGCTCACCGTTCTTGGTCGTTGTATCGGCACCCTCCGTCCCGCTTCTTGGACAGTGGAAGAAAGAGATCCGGGATTTCGGTCTTGAGGCGGTGACTCCTACCACTGCGGCCGACAGCAACGTGGCCCTCACGAACTTGTTCCGGTCTTTGGGAGCAGGGGGAACGAGCGTGGTTGTCGTGACCAACAATCTGCTGTGTAACCCTGTCTTCCAGAGGACAGTAGCCACGTGCATAGAGACCTCCGCCAGGCGGATATCGTCAATACTCATAGGCGACGAAGCCCACACCCTCGGCGCGAAGGGATTCGTGGCGAACAAACCAGAGTTCTTCGAACGGCGGCTCGCTCTGTCGGCGACCCCGGAGCGACAGTACGACCCTGACGGCACCGAAGAGATATTCGAGTTTTTCGGTCCACCGGTGTACAGGTTCGGACTTGAGCGAGCCATCGGATTCTGTCTCACCCCCTACGCCTACCACGTCCATGCTGGCGTACTCGAGCGCGACGAACTAGACACATTCCGCGACCTGACCAACAAGATAGGCCGCTTGGCACGGTTAGTCGACAACGGCGACGACAATACTGGGCTAACGAGCCTTCTTATCAGGAGACGTAGAATCATTGAGACTGCCGAGGCGAAACTACCTCTGCTACGAGCCGTACTCCACCGCCGAGGCCCTCGGACACTTGAGCATGCGCTCGTATACGCGTCCGCGAAGAACCCGGCCCAGTTTGAGGGCATTGCGGAGATTCTCAATGAGCTAGAAATACGATGGGCGCCAGTTACCCAGGAAACGACACGCAACACCCGCCTGCTCAACGACACTCTCCGCGATTTCGCGGCCGGTGGATACCAGGTTCTTCTCGCCAAAAAGGTACTCGACGAAGGAATCGACATACCCAGCATTCGCGAGGCGTTTCTCGTCGCCTCGTCCACAGTCGAACGGGAATGGGTCCAGCGCCGTGGTCGTATCCTGCGTCTACACCCAGAGAAGCCATATGCGGTCCTCCACGATTTCCTGGCTTTACCCCCCACATCGCTTGTTCGGCGGACCCACCAGTCTGACACCGATCTCCGGCGGATCGTGCAAGGCGAGTTATCCCGAGCCCTCGCCTTCGCCGCCCACGCTGACAACTTTTCAGATGTTAGCGGTACTCTCACACAGCTTGAGGGGATCAAGACTGCTTATTGGCCGTCACCAGCAGCCGAGTACTCAGCTATCCTAGAATCCGCTGGCGACCATCTGATCGCTCCGTCCACGCCGAGAGGTACGCCGTGGTAAGCAACTACGACCGAATCTACCTTGAGATAACTCGGCACACTGAACGAGTTGAGCGAGAACACGGCATAGTAGCCAATGACCTCGCGGCATTGGTCATGGAGATTGTAGATCTCGAAGACCGGAATCGCGTTAAGCCACTCGCCGTCAATAAGCTGATAACTGATGCGATCAACCAGGCTGCCAAGACGCACGCACGGAACAGGAAACCGACATCGTGCTGACGCTTCGCCGCATCGAAGTCAGGAATTTTGTCTGCTTCAATGATCTCACGATCGAACCTTCCTTCGATCCTCACCGGCCCCTGACTGTCATACGAGCGGAGAACGCTAACGGCAAGACAACTCTCTTACGCGCTATTCGTTGGGGCATGTACGGCGAGAAAGGACTTCCAGGTAGTTCGTATCGGTACTCGCTCCATCCGGCGTCATGGAACCCGCTTGCTCCTGATGTTAAGACGCGAGTATCCCTGGAGTTTGAAACTGACGGATCGAGCCGTAACTACGCCGCCACCGGATCTCCACCGCTGCTATATAGGCTCGACCGGACCGTCCGCACTATCGGAAAACCTAATGCTAGTGAGAACGCGCCTGATTTCCACCGTGTGGACGAGAGAGTAACTCTCATGGTTAGAGATGCTGGCGGTAAATGGGGAAGTCACGAGAGACATCCGGACGCGGTGATAATGGAGCTTCTCCCGTGGGACCTACGCGACTTCTTCATCATGGACGCGGACGAAGCTGCTGACTTTGTTGGTGGCAGTGACGAGAATAGGACCATATCTCGTCAAGAGTATCAACAGAAGACTAGTCATGCCATTAATAGCCTGCTGGGTTTAGATGTATTCAAGAGTGCTAAGACTAGGGTAGGCAGAATCGCTAGGGAGTTCTCCAAGAAGGCAACTAAGGCTGTTGGCGACCACGATCTAAGTGAGTTACAAGAGGAACTAGATCGCGCTCGTGTCGACAAGGATGAGTTAGATGATGCGATACAGGAGCAAAAGGACCGCCAAGCGGAATTGGCAGATACGCTCGATGTGCTTCAGTCAGAACTCGAAACCGAAATTGGCCGTTTAGGTGCCTACGACGCGCTCAGAGACCAACTCCAACGCAACCGAGCGGAGCTGCAACGGGAGAGGCATGACCGCGATAGTCGCCTTGTGACCCTGGCTGGTAACCTCGAGTCACGGGATCTTCTAGTATCATTGAGTTCAGAAGCTATCCTAAAGACACGCCGCTTCCTCAAGCCGTTGTATGAGCAAGGTCGGATTCCTCTCGCTCACCTGCCATTTGTTCGCAGTCTGCTAGAAGCTGGGCGATGTGTTTGTGGACAGAATCTCCTGGACGGGGTATTCCGGAGTACTGTGTCTGAACTAGTTGTCGAGACCGAACGTGATGCCGTGCGAGCTGACTACCTTTATCATCTCTACCAGGCTGCTCTCACACTTGATGATGTGGCGGTACGTTCGACCTGGAACGATACACGAAGTGCCCATGCAGCCGACCTTGCGGTTTGTGATCAGAGGCTTTCCGAGCTAAAGACGGAGCGGAAGGAGATTGATCGCAAACTCGATCAGATTGACGAAGCAAAGATCGATCTTGTACGCGACGAGATAGCGGCTGTCCGTACGCAATGTGACAACACGACATCACAGCTGGATCGATATGTGTATCTCGTCCAACAACTTAACGAGCAAATAGGGCCGCTCGAGAAGAAGATCTCACAGCGCCAACGAAACGTTCGCGCTGCAGCTGATCATCGTGCCGCGGAGGATATGGCATGCTTCGTAGTGGATGTGCTTGACCAGGCCTATTCAGTTATTCAAGATCAGCAGGTCAAGGATCTATCCGAGAAAATGAACTTACTGTTTCACCAGATGGCCGCGAATGTATCGGACGAGGACTTCGCTGCGAATCAGCGTATTAGATCCAACCTCCGAATGATCGTGGAGGTCGGCGTTCGAACTGTCGAAGATAGGCCGGACCGCTTTGAGATATACGCTCTCAATGGGCGTGGCCGCGCTATGCCTCCGGTTGAGATCAACGGCGCATCGCGTCGTGTGCTTGCCCTCTCATTTGTGCTTGCACTCTGTGACGAATCTGATACTCGTGCTCCACTCATCGCAGATTCACTACTGAATGTTATGTCCGGGACAGTTAGACGTAATACCTTGCGCGTAACATCGAGCCACTCCCGCCAGCCGATTCTGCTACTCAATAATTCGGACCTCGAAGCTACTAGTGAGGTGGAGACGGTCACCCAACACGCCGGGGCAACATACACACTCACCGCTCAATGGGACTCCATCGCTGCTGGTGAAGGAGGTGATGTCCTTAACCGAGTAGAAGACGGGCAGGTAGCTATCCTGTGCTGTTGTGGTCCGCGGGAGTACTGCGAAGTCTGTGAACGTATCGGACAAGCATCGAGTCCTGGATGGACTAGACGGCAGGGCTGAAAGGAGAAGACAGTGGCTCACTTCGCTCAGCTGCTCACCCAAAAAGCGCACACGCTTCGTCTTCCACAGGACTCTAGGGACGATGTGCAGCGGCATGTCCTACAACACCAGACCACCACTTTGGAGCGGGCACCGTTCCGTCGACAACTTGACTTCTGGGCCTTCAGTATTGCGACAGCGTTGGCCCACGAGCTTACTCCGATTGACGAACCGTCCCGCAGGTGGGGTAAGAAGTTTGCCGATACTCGCTCAGTGATCATCGATGACTGGCTTTGTGATCTGCTCGCAGTCACAGCGTTCCACTATCTGGGTTCGGAGCATGATAGAATGGACGACCCGGCGCAGATTATTGAAGTCAACAACCAGCTCGCTGGTGCCGGATGTTCCGTCGTGCTGGAATGTCTCAATGATCGTGATCTGCGTCTAACTGCTCTGGATAAGGTGCTCAATTGTGCGGCCTCCATGGTTCGTGTCCGTACTGATGTGGTCAAGCCAGGATTCGAACACTCGGGTTCCAACACAGTGTATGTTGATGGGCGACTCCGTAATGAGAAGCTGCCGACGCTGTCAGAGCTACTCGGATCCATGGAGACGCAGCGTGTCGAGTTTAAGAAGACGGCTCGGGTTGCGATGGACAACGACGCTCCGGAGAGGGTCATTAATGAGGGCATAGTCAAGACTGTTGCAGCCTTCCTGAACACGAGTGGTGGAACCCTCGGTATCGGGATCGCCGACGACGGTGATATCCTCGGGTTGCAACCTGATCTTGACTACAAGAATCAAGACCTCGATGGTTATCAGAACTGGCTAACCACACTGCTGGTGAATACGATCGACGCGGGAATCGTTGGTGCTCATGTGCGGCTACGGATCGAACCGGTGGGCTCCAAAGTTGTATGCCTGATCGACGTAGAGCCCTCACCCTCACCGGTCTACGCCAAGACGACCAAGGGTGACAACTGCTTCTACGTCCGGATGAACAACACTACTCGTATGTTAGAAGGACCCCATATCGTGAGCTATATAGGAGGCCATTGGCAACAACGCTGACTGGGCAAGCACGGGTCAGATTCGCAAGGTAACCGCTTCGGCAACTGCTTATTGCGTCGGAGCGACAGTGTGGGGAAATGCATGCCATGCGGAATGCGCTCCCACCGCAGATGGGTTGGGGGCTCTACGCGGCTAAGGGGGTTTGCGGCCTCGTAGTCGTTTGGCAGGCGCAGTATACCAGGTGACTCTACAGTGGAGTAGGAGCCTTAGCCGGTAGTTGTCCCAGTTACGGAAACTGTGTCCTAGACGACGGGTCTTTTCGATGACCAGGTTGACAGCTTCAGTCACATCTGTTGGTAGCACCGGTACGGTGATAGTTGAGGGTCTCTTCCTCCCAGGTCCGCAGCGTCCGGGACAGGCGATCGACCTCGGGCACGTCAACTGTCTCGGCCCAGCCGTGGAACGCTTCGAGCCGCTTCCGGGCGGCTACGAGGTTCTCGGCGGCGTAGACCTCGCGGAGAAGTGTTCTCTGGCTACCCAGGCGCAGGCGACCTCGTCGCAGGCGGTCACCATCGGGATGCGCCAGAGCGGCGTCGATGCGGCGGCGGGCGGAGCCGCTCAGGCGTTCCTCGCCGACGAGCAGGAGCCGGCGGATGTCGTAGAGCGGATCTCCCTTGCGACCTCGATGTCCCATCACGTCTTGTTGGGTGCGTTGGCGGACTTCGGTGACGACCTGGTTCGCAAGGCGGACCATGTGCAAAGCGGTCCACGGTCACGGTCGATTCTGGCAGCAGCCCCGGAACGGCCCTGAACAACTATCTAGCAGCCGGCCCGACTCGAGATCCACGAATCCGGTTGCCCACCGATCCGGGCGGGACCTCCACCGGTGCTCGTCCATCCCGAGCGATCGTACACCGGCTAGCGAACCCAGCTGCTCTTCAACGGGTGGCTCCCCGAACTCCCGCACCGCTTCCATCACCGTGGACCAGCCCACACCGAGGCCACGAGCCACAGCTGCGACCGACACACCATCCTCGCCGACCGGCCGAGCTGCCTCACGGCGAGCCCGCTCCGACAGCACCGCCCTCGGCCGGATATGGGGACTGGTCTCCGACCAAGACTTCGCAAAACAGGCCTCCTCGGGGTAGCGCCACAGCCGCTTGGACCACACCAACACCGTCGGGCGGCCCCCCACCGGCAGATCCCGCACCTTCGTCCGGCGGCGTCCCTTCGACT
>Ga0209754_1001935_pt1 | contig 18161 bp, 13 predicted proteins | sample MesohylBB_FD_187295 | JGI IMG/M metagenome (GOLD analysis project Ga0209754, IMG submission 187295) | Host-associated microbial community of the marine sponge Aplysina aerophoba from Gulf of Piran - sponge mesohyl, lysed by bead beating... | ecosystem: Host-associated > Porifera > Sponge >... | reverse complement strand
GGTCGGTGAGGCATGTTTTTGTAGGGGGGCGTTGCGGGGGCGCAGCCCCTGCACAAGGGAGGGCCGAAGGCCCGACCGCCCATATGCAAAAGGAGAGTGTAGAGGAGCGGGGAAAGAGTAAGCACCTTCGTTGGCGTCATTCAGGGTCGCAAATTATTTGTGGCTGCGTAATTGCTTTCGCGGATGGTGAAGAGGGAGTGTGCGGTGAGAAGTGTTTGAAGGCCAGGCCGGCCGTTGTGCGGTGGGAAGCGGGCGTTAGCGGCCGCCCATGCCGGAGAGGGTGATGCCTTCGACAAAGCGCTTCTGGGCGAAGACATAGACCAGGAGGACGGGCAGCAGGGCGATGACGGAGCCGGCCATGAGCAGGTGCCAGTCGGTGTTGTACTGGCCGCGGAAGGTGGCGAGACCGACGGGGATGGTGCGGGTGGCGTTGGAGTTGGAGACGACGAGGGGCCAGAGGAAGTCGTTCCACGAGCCGAGAAAGACGAAGATTGTGAGCGCGGCGAGGACGGGCCCGCTCAGGGGCATGATGACCTGCGCCCAGATGCGAAAAGAGGACGCGCCGTCCATGCGGGCGGCCTCATCCATCTCGACGGGGATACCGCGGAAATATTGACGGAGCAGAAAGACGGCGAAGACGGAAAAGGCGGTGGGGACGATAAGCGCGTAGAAGGTGTCGAACCAGCGCAGGTAGCGGACGAGGATGAAATTGGGGATCATCGTCACGTGGAAGGGGATCATGAGCGTGGCCAGGTAGACGAGGAAGAGCGCTTCCCTGCCGCGGAAGCGAAGGCGGCCGAAGGCGAAGGCGGCCAGCGAGGAGGTCAGGATCTGGAGCGTGGTCACGCTAACGGCGACGAAGAGGCTGTTCAGGTAGAAGCGTCCGAATGGCATCGCCTGCACTGTGTCCAGGTAGTTCCGCCAGACGACAGGGTTGGGAACGAGGGAGGGGGGGTAGGTGAAGATCTGCGGCGGCGACTTCAGCGAGGTAGCGAGCATCCAGCCGAAAGGCAGCAGCATGCCGACGCTGCCGAGGATCAAGGCAACGTGAAGCCACAGGTGCCCCTTATTGAATTTCGCGCCTGTTGCGGCTTCGGGGCGCATAGAGGCAGGTACAGTTGTGGTCACGATTCCCCGCCGGCTTCGTAGTGCACCCAGCGTCGTTGCAGGCGCGTTTGCACGAGGGTAAAGATGAAGATGAAGATGAACAGCACCCAGGCGACGGCCGCGCCTCTGCCCATGCGTTGGAATTCGAAGGCCATCTGGTAGATATAGTAGACGATAGTGAGCGTGGCTTGGGCCGGGCCGCCCTGGGTCATCACGAATGCCTCGCTGAAGAGCTGGAAGGCGCCGATCATCTGGATGACCATGAGGAAGAAAGTAGTAGGACTGACCATGGGAAAGGTTACAAAGCGGAAGCGCTGCCAGGGGCTGGCGCCGTCGACTTTGGCGGCATCGTACAGTTCAGTCGGCACGCCCTGCAGTGCGGCCAGGTAGATAACCATAGTAAAGCCGGTGTTCTTCCACAGAGTCAGGATAACGACGGCAGGTTTGGCCCAGTCGGGATCGTTGAGCCAGTCGGGGGGGCGGACGGGGAGGCCGGTCGTAGCCGCCAGTTCCCAGATGGCCGCAGCCAGGATGCCGAAATCGCGGTTGAAGAACCACTGGAAGACGAGCGCGGCGGCGACGATTGTGGTCACTACCGGCATGAAATAGATCAGCCGGTAGATTTCGAGCCCGCGCATGCCCTGGTTGAGGGCAACGGCGAGCAGCAGGCCGAAAGCGAGTTGAAGGGGGACGATGGTGACGATGAAGTAGGAGGTGTTGAAGAGTACTTTGCGAAAGACCCGGTCATTGGTGAGGAGCTGTGAGTAGTTCTCGAGGCCCGCGAACTCCGGGGGGGAGAGCAGATTCCAGTTGTAGAAACTGAGTGCGAGGGAGGCGACGACCGGGATGGCGACGAAGATAAGGAACCCGACGAAGCTGGGCAGCAGGAACAGATAGGCTTCCCACTGCTGGTCCGGCCGGTAACGGCGCCAGCGGGACACGGAGGGTTGTGGGGAAGCTGAAGCAGTGTGCGCGGTCACGTGAGGTAGGGAGTCAGGCCAAGAAAAGAGAGGGCGAAGGGGACAAGACGCTTGCGCGTCCGTCCCCTAGTGCCCCCTCAGCGTAGCATCTTATTTGGGGAATCCGTTATCGGCCAAGAAGGCGTCCACCTGCTCACAGATGGCAGCCAGGCCGTCCGGGACAGAGACCTCACCGATGAGGATCTGATCGCGGCCGGGGCTGATGAAGGATCCGTTGATCTCGCTCCATTCGACAAAGTAGCCGATGCGGCCCATGCGCGCGTTTTCGCCTTCAGTGATGAAGGCCTGGCGGTTGGCAGGCGGCTGGCCACTGTTGAGGAATGCATCGGATTTGGCGGTGGACTGCAGGGCAGGCAGGATCTCGCCGGAGGCGGTGTAGATGCGCTGGCCGCCGTCGGTGCTCTGGAGCCAACTCAGGAATGTCCAGGCCTCGTCCTTGTTGTCACTGAGCGCGCTCATGACCCAGGCTGCGCCGCCGGCAGCGGAGGCGCGCTGGCCGTCAGCGGGAATCGGAATGACCGAGACATCGTAGTTCATGCCGGCGGCGTTGAAGGCAGAGACGCGGCTGGCGTTCTGGATGATCATGGCCACCTGACCGCTCTGGAAGACAGCGGCGTCACCACCGGCCTGGCCCATGTTGGATGGAGGCATGAAATAGTTGCTGTCGAGCATGTCCTTGAAGAATTGCACGGCCTCGACGGCTCCCTCATCGGCCAAGGCGCAGCGCGAGGGGTTGCGCATGTCATCGAGGGCGGTGCCGCGATTCTGCATTACCCAGATCATCCACTTGCCGCCCTCCATGCCCAACGCATAGCGGTTGACGCGGCCGCTGTCATCGACATCGGTAAGCAGTTCTGAAACGGCAGCCAGATCGTCCCATGTCCAGGTATCATCCGGGTAGGGGGCGCCGACTTCGTCGAAGATGTCGATATTGTAGTAGAGCACTTCGAGGCCGATGTCGCGCGGGAAGCCGTAGACGCTGCCCTCGTACATGCCGTACTGCAACAGAGACGGCCAGTAGTCGTCTGTGTTGTAGCCGCTGGCCTCGATCCAGGGGTCAAGGTTTTCCAGCACGCCCTGCGAGGCATAGTTCACGATGGGGGAGAGGAACAGGACATCGGGGACGACCGAAGAGTCACCGCTGGCCCAGAGGGTCTGGATCTTGGTGAAGTAGTCGCCCCAGGGTTCGGCAAGGATCTCGATCGCGATATCCGAGTTCTCTTCCATGAAGGCATCTGCCACTGACTGGTGGGTGGCTACCTCTGAGGGGCTTCCCCACATGGCCCAGGTGATGGTTACTTTCTCGTCATCCATCGCCGCCATGCCACCATCGTCAGCCGGCGCGATGGGAGCGCAAGCGGAGACAAGCAGGGCGGCGAACGCCAGGACAATCAACGCTTTGAAGCCGAAACGGTTCTGCCATAGTTTGAATTGCATTAGGTTCCTCCCTAAAGACATCTGAAGCTGCGAGTGAATGGGGTATAGTGCGCTCCTGCTCGAAAGGAGTGCTTGCGGTTGTGTAAACGGCTGAATTACCGCGAGCATACGCGGTCTGCCTATTGTACAGGATTCGAGATAGCGATTCAAACGCGACTTTTCCTAGCCCCGTTCTCTGTCGGGCTGCCAGCGTGATTTACCAGGGTCAGTTGACTTCTTACCGGGCAAGATGCTTTCAGGAGGACCGACGGCGCAGTCGGGCCAATTCGGCTTCGAGCGCCTGTAGCCTCTCTTCTGCCTGAAGGCGGGCGGCTGTTTCGGCCGCGGCCTGATGTTCTGCGTGCTGGCGGGCTGCTGTTTCGGCCGCGGCCGCGGCAACAGCGGCCTGATATTTCAGAAGCACGTATCCCCGATATACTTCGTCAAGGGCGAGCTCTTCCAACTCCGGCAATTCATAGAGATCCGGGAGCCGAAATTGGAGGCCTGGCAACAGTTGTGAGCGGATCACCTCCCTGGAATCGGGTTCAATCTCTTCATATTGGCCTTTCGGGGTGAGGCGGTAGAAGTGCATGTGTTCGCCGGTGGGGTCGAGAATAAAATACTCCTGCACGCCGGCCAACGCATAGTCATTCCTTTTCTCTTCGGTATCCCGTAAAACTTCGACTTGCGTGGAATCGGACAGAAACTCGACAACGGCGTCGCAAACGCCCGCGAAGGAGCGCTGGTCTACACGTCCCCAAGAGACCGGATTGCTATTGAGAATGATGCCGATGTCCGGCTTGCGCACGGCTTTGCGTATCCCCGACGGCTCGGCTGCGTCCTCCATGGTGAGGACAAAGCCGGTTTCCATATTGATCAGCTTGGCGTTGTCGTGTGTTTTGACATACTGATGGAGAAGGGCAAGGAACCAGAATCCAAGATCGAGTTGCGGCGCGTTGGACGAGGGCTTTGCCTCCAGTATGCCGTTGTTCCATTCATAGCTGACGTCGACGTCGGGGTAGGGATTTTCGTACCATTTGTCCCAGTATTCTTGCAAGGTGACATGACGTCCTTCGTCGGGTGCGAGCGGATTGACCGGCGCGGTGCGGTCATCATTCTGCTCTAACTGTTTCTGTTGGAGATCATGCAGCGCGTCTGCTGATCCCATGCTTTCTCCTCTTGCTCTGGCAGGACGGATTAGGTCCTGTACGCCGCGGGCGGTTCCGAGCAGATTCTAACACGATTCCTGTGGCCGCTCCTAGCTGATTACAGGGAGTCCTATGCACCTGGGTCTTCTTTCCGTGCGGCCAATGTGCGACGGATCTGATCCAGGTGGGCTTCGCCGTGCTCAACGTACAGTTCAAGCTGCCTGGCGAGGGTGACGGGACCGCTTTCCGGGTGCTGGCCGGTGCGCTGCCAGGCATCGTCGGGCAGGTCTTCCCAGAAGCGAACCCAGCGGGCGTGGAGCGCTTTCAGCAGGGCCAAGGAATCGGACAGGTCGGCGCTGCTGCCGTCGGAGAGCAGGGCCCAGGCGCCCTCGTCGTAGGGTTTGAGGGTTGGATTCTCCTCGGTGGCCATGAGTTTGCAGCGCACATAGCTGTTTATATGGGAATCTGCAATGTGATGGACGTTTTGGGCCACGGTCCATTCATGGGGCAGTGTTCTTGCTGTCAGATCTTGCGGCGAAAGCCCGGATATCAACTCTTCCAGCTGTTGGGGAAGGCGGCGGATCTTTTCGATCGCTTCTTGACGGGCACCGGCATCTGGCATATCAGTTTAACCTCAAAGTGTATGTCGGTTTATCCCCATTGTGATGGGACGTGGTCGCGCGATATGCGACTGCATACGGCAACCTTTTCATCCTGTTAATTGTCTGTCCTGGAAATGGTCAGCTTCTGCCCCGCGGCCGGCGCTGACACAGTTGACCATTGACCGTCCGGCCAGCGGATGAGGAGGAGGCTGGGTTGGGATTCGGCGGGAAAGCCGAAGTGCAGCTGCCCCGGGTCGCTGGACAGGTAGGCACGCGTTACGCGCACGTCGCGGCGCAGGCGGCCTGCGGGCGTCTCGAGTATGGCTGTGGCGCCGATGGCTGCCGGGTTGGCGCTGCCGGGCTGGCGCAGCTCGACCTGTAATGATGCGCCGCCACAGAGGCGGTTTTCGAACAGCTGGGCATTGCCGCGCAGATTGTTGACGACGATATCGAGATCGCCGTCACCGTCGAGGTCGCCCTGGGCTGCGCCGCGTCCACCGCGCTCGCTGCCCAGTTGCCAATCCGGCATATGTTCGAAACGGCCGCCGGTGTTGCGCAGGGCCTGATTGCGCTCGACCAGCTCATGATCTTCCATATGGGCGAAGGTTGTGGATTCGGCGAAGCCGTTGACGATGTAGAGATCGAGTTGCCCATCCTGGTCGAGGTCGCCGAAGAGGCCGGACCAGGTCCAGCCGGTGGCGTCGAGCTGTCGATCGCGCCCGAGATTTTGGAAGGCGCCGCCCTGGTCGGCGACCAGAAGCATATTTTCCATGCGCTGGAGGTCGCCGGCAGGCAGGGGAGGATGTTCTGCCTCCATCAGCGGCGCCCATGCGCGCATGGTTTCGGGGTTGGTGTCGGGCGGTTTCATGTCGCTGGCGAAGAGGGCGGTGCGGCCGGAGTTATCGACGTCGGCGAGATCGAAACTCATGGTACTGTGGGTCGTCTCGGGGAAGATATCGGCCAGATGCCAACCGTCAGCGTCATTGCGCCAGAATTGATCGGGCAGGGCGAAGTCGTTGCCGACGAGCAGGTCGGGGCGGCCGTCGCCGTCCTCGTCCCAGAGGGCGATGGCCAGGGCCTGGGCCTCATCGGTGAGCCGCTGGGCGCGAAAACCATCGGTCTCGTTCCAGTGGATATAGACGCCGGCCTCGTCTTTGAGGAGATACTCACTGCCCAGCTCGGTGAGCAGACCGATATCATAGGAGGCGGTGACGGCGTCCAGATCGCCGTCGGCGTCCAGATCGGCCCAGTCAATGGCGTAGGCAGGCTTGGCAAGGCCGTTGACAAACTCCTGGACGAAGCGGCCGGGGGCGTCCGCGGCCAGCTCGGCGCCGCGGTTGCGCCAGAAATTGATGGCGCCGCCGACGCGAGTCAGCGCGAGGTCGGTCCAGCCATCGCCGTCAACGTCGACGGCGGCTACGGCACGCGTGCGCCCGATCGGCATCTGTTCGTGGCGGAAGGTGAGGCCGCCTTGGTTCCAGAAGATTGAGTTGGGGTTGTCGTAGTTGCCGAAAACGAGATCGAGATCGCCGTCATTATCGAGATCGTAGACGGCGACGCCGGCGCCGTTGGCCTCGTACATACGGATGATGCCGTCGGCGGTTGTGGTGTTGTGGGGGAGGTCGTGGGTGATGAAGTGGTCGACACAGAGGTCGGCGTCTGAGGTGACCTCTTCGACCTGGACTGTAGCCGGCACGGTCAGGTTGAGAACATCGTAATTGGCGGCACAGCCGCTGAGCGCGAGGCAGACGAGGGCCAGCAGGACGGGGGCGGCCGGTAAACGAGAACCGCGAGTCACTTTACTGGCAGGCGTTGAGTGGGCCGCATTATCAGACTGCTTCCTCGGAAGAGTCGCAGAAACCGGTTGTGCATTCCGAAGTACATTCACGGAGCTGTCTCCCATTTGCATTGCAGATGAGGGGTATGGACGTGTGTTCAGTATATTCCGAAGGGAAGCGGGTGTCAACGAGTTGCGGGATCTGATTTCCTCCCGATATTGGTCACTCTCTGCCGATCAGGAGGTAAACCTCTTTCTTCTATGAAGGGCCTCGGAGGGAGACTTAGAACACCTTTTTTTCCACGAAGGGCCGCGAAGGACCACGAAGAACACCTTGACACACCTTTTTTTCCACGAAGGGCCGCGAAGGACCACGAAGAACACCTTGACACCCCTTTTTTCCACGAAGGGCCGCGAAGGACCACGAAGAACACCTTGACACCCCTTTTTTTCCACGAAGGGCCGCGAAGGACCACGAAGAACACCTTGACACCTTTTGAACCGCTGAGGACCGTGGAGAACACTTTGACACCTTTTGAACCGGGGATGGGGACGGAGTATAACTTTTTCCAACCTGGTACGTGTGACACGGTTTGGGCACGTTCGTGACGCAGGCGGCTGACAACAGCGGTGGCGGATGGCTGCGGCGCGGGTTTTGGAGGGGGCGTTGCGGGGGGTGTCCCCCCGCACAAGGGAGGGCCGAAGGCCCGACCGCCCAGAAAAGTTGAGGAGTGAGAAACGCGTTCAGTTGTGTCACTCAGGGCGCTTGGGGCGGTTGTGGGCGGGCGCATGACGAGTGGTGTACGAGTTTTGTACGAGAGAAGAGGAGGGAAGAAGACGCGTGCCTTTTGCCCTGTATTCCACTTGCCCGCGTTTATGTTCTTGTGTATTCTAGGTCGGCTGTAATTCAGGCAATTCCAATATTGGTGGAATTTCGATACGATTAGCCAGTGTTCACCAACCACGAGTCATAAGAAGAAGAATGTCGAAATTAGTGATTGTAGAGTCGCCGACCAAGGCGAGAACTATTCGCAATTTTTTGCCGAAAGGTTATGAAGTCGTAGCCAGCATGGGCCATGTGCGAGATTTGCCGGCCTCTGCCGCCGAGGTCCCTGCGAAGGTGAAGGGGGAGCCCTGGGCGCGGCTCGGAGTGAAGGTGCAGGAGGAATTCGAGCCGCTGTATGTAGTTCCGTCGGACAAGAAGAAGGTGGTCTCCGAACTGAGGTCGGCTTTGAAAAAGGCTGATGAGGTTCTGCTCGCTACGGACGAAGACCGGGAAGGGGAGAGCATTGGCTGGCATCTTTATGAGGTGCTTAAGCCGAAAGTTCCTGTCAGGCGGATGGTTTTTCATGAAATCACGAGAGAGGCGATCGAGCAGGCGCTGAAGGAGACGCGTTCGATCGACAACGATCTGGTGCGGGCGCAGGAGACGCGGCGTATTCTCGACCGGCTGGTCGGTTATACGATTTCGCCGTTGTTGTGGAAAAAGATCGCGCCGAAGCTGTCTGCTGGCCGCGTGCAGAGTGTGGCGGTGCGTCTGCTGGTGCTGCGGGAACGGGAGCGGCGGGCTTTTGTGAGCGGCTCCTATTGGGATTTGAAGGCGCAGCTGAATAAGCGACCTGACAGGGCGGCCCACCGTTTTGGGGCCACGCTGGTATCGGTCAACGGGACGCGGGTGGCGAGCGGACGGGATTTCGATGAGTCTACCGGCCGGATCGCGGCGGGCAAAAAGGTAAAGACGCACTTCAGTGAGGCAAGCGGGGATGTTCTGCTGCTGGATGAGGAGCAGGCGAGGGCGTTGGAACAACGTTTGCAGGATGGCAGTTGGGTGGTGCACTCGGTAGAGAGTTCGGAGCAGTCGCGTTCGCCATCACCGCCATTTACGACGAGCACGCTGCAGCAGGAGGCCAATCGCAAACGAGGCTGGGCGGCTCGGCGCACGATGCGGGTAGCACAGTCTCTATACGAAAATGGTTACATCACTTATATGCGGACCGACTCGGTCCATCTGAGCGACGAGGCTGTAAATGCCTCCCGGCGGCGGGTGCAGGAGCGCTACGGAGAGCAGTTTCTGACGCCGAAGCCGCGCCGCTATAAGACGAATTCAAAGGGCGCGCAGGAGGCACATGAGGCGATCCGTCCGGCGGGCAGCGCGATGCGTCCGGTGGACACGCTTCCGCTTGCGGGCGATGAGGCTATGCTCTACGACATGATCTGGAAGCGGACGGTGGCGACGCAGATGGCGAATGCGCGCTTGCGTTCGACGACGGTGATGATCCAGGCAGCCAGCGAGCAGGAAATGGGCGCGGCCGCGGCGGTGGAGGCACTCTTCCGGGCGTCGGGGAGGGAGATTCTGTTTCCGGGATTCTTTCGCGCTTATGTTGAGGGATCCGATGATCCTGATGCCGCGATCGAAGATCAGGAATCGCCATTGCCCGCGCTGGCCAAGGACGAGGAGGTGGACTGCCGGGCGCTGGAGGCGGTTGGCCATGCCACGAAGCCGCCGGCCCGCTACACCGAAGCCACGCTGGTGAAGGCGCTGGAGACGGAGGGAATCGGCCGGCCGAGCACATATGCAACGATCATCGACACGATTCAGAACCGGGGTTATGTCTTCAAGCAGCGGCGGGAGTTGGTGCCGACATTTGTTGCTTTTGCGGTGGTGCAACTGCTGGAGAGCAATTTCGAGGAGTTGGTAGATTTGAAATTTACGGCGGAGATGGAGCAGACGCTGGATGACATCGCGGATGGGGATGTCGACTGGCTCGAATATCTGAATCAGTTCTATCTGAGCGAGCAGGGGTTGGAGAACCAGGTCAGGGAGAAGGAGAGCGCGATCGATCCCCGGCTTGCGAGCCAGGTCGACTTTCCTGATTTGCCGGTAGAGGTGCGCATCGGCCAGTTTGGGCCGTTCCTGGCGCGGGAGGTCAACGGCGACAGGCATACGGTTGGCCTGCCGGACGATTTGCCGCCAGGGGATCTGGATGCGGCGGCGGCCGAGGCGCTGGTGAATGCCAAGCAGGAGGGGCCGGTCGTCCTGGGGGACGACCCGGTGAGCGGACTGCCGGTTCTGCTGAAAAATGGACGATTCGGCGCGTATGTACAGTTGGGCGAGGACGAGAAGAGAGAGAAGCCGCCGAGAAGAAAGCCGGAAAAGCCGGCCGGGCCGGTGAATATCAACGCGGCTACGGCCAAGGAGCTGGCAACGCTGCCGGGTATCGGTCCCGGTTTGGCCAAGGCGATCATTGCGGGCCGGCCTTATGCATCGGCGGCGGATCTGGCTCGAGTTCCCCGCATGAGGGCAACGATCGTTGAAACGCTTACGCCACTGGTTGTCGCGGGTACAGGCAAACCGAAGGCTTCCGCTGACAAGGTTACGAAGGAGCCGGCAGGCAAGACAAATGGGAAGCCCAAACGGGCCAGTCTGCTGAAAGAGATGACTAAGGAGGGGATGGACCTGCCGACGGCGCTGCAGCTTTTGAGCCTGCCGCGGGTGCTGGGTGTGCATCCTGATGACGGTGAGGAGGTGCGGGCCGGGGTGGGGCGTTACGGGCCTTATGTGGTCCATAACCGGAAGTTTGTCAGCCTGAAGGCGCCGGACAGCGTGCTGGAGGTGGAGCTGCCGCGGGCGCTGGCGTTGATCAAGGAGGCGCCGGACCGGAGAGGGGGCAGCTCGTCGCGCACGGTATTGAAGGAGCTGGGCGCGCATCCCAAAGACGGCGACCCGGTGCGCGTGCTGGACGGGCGCTATGGCCCATACGTAAACCATCAGAAAACGAACGCCACTTTGCCGAAGGATGCGGATCCGCAGAGTATTACGTTCGAGCAGGCGATACAGATGCTGGCGGAGCGGGAGAAAAGTGGGAAGGGAAAGGGCAGAGGCCGCAGGAGGCGGAGGTAGTTCGGTTGTCCGTTGCGGTTTCAAGGGAGGTATGGATTGGGTTGGTCGAAGCAACTTGGGAAGGATAGTCGCGGGAGCCGGCCGCGCTGTGTGCTGCTGGTGGACGGTGACAAAGAGGAGGCTGCTGCCCGGCTGACGCAGCTGGTGGGCGTTGATGATGTAGAGGTTACCCCTTCGGATATATGGATGCCATTTGGCAAGCCGGTGCGAAATGGAGACGGAGGGTGGGACACGACGCCGGCGGATGAAGTGGAACTGGACAAGCCGACGGATCTCGTGTCGCACACTATTAGCGAATGCTTGAAGGACTGGTGGCTGGCCGTCTCTGAAAACGACCCCAGGACTCCGAATTGGGATATTGCCAGCACCTGCACGGTTCAGGGCGAGAAGGGGCTTTTGCTGGTAGAGGCGAAGGCGCACTGGAATGAAGTGAAAGGGTCGTCATCGGGGAAACGGCTTAGGGCACCGGCCTCAGATAATACGATCGAGAATCACGAGAAGATTGGGCGGGCGATCGAGGAGGCCGCGGCTGGTCTCCGTTCAGCGACCGGGGGCGGGTGGAATATTTCGCGGGACAGTCATTACCAGTTGTCCAACCGGTTTGCGTGGTCGTGGAAGCTGGCCTCTCTGGGCGTTCCGGTGGTGCTGGTTTATCTGGGATTCCTCTATGCTACGGATATAGCCAAGGGCGGGAATCTTTTTCACTCCCAGGACCATTGGGAGCGGGTCGTTAAGGGCCATTGTGAAGGTGTAGTTGACAATTCATGCTGGGGAACGCGGCTGGATGTGAGCGGCGTGCCTCTGCTTCCTCTGATCCGGGCGATTAGACAGCCTTTTCAGTACGGTGAGGGCTGAAGCCCGACTCCCCAAATTTTAGCCTAGCAGCGAGAGCGGCCAGCCGAGCAGGGCGCCGCCGATGACGACCGACGCCTGGCTGCAACCTTGGCATCCTTACAGAAGGAGACTACTACGTGAGACGCTACATTGCGGCTACTTTTGTGACCATTATAGTGACAGTTCTGCTAACTTCGGCCGCGGTCGTGTGGGCTCAGGACGACGAAGTCACGCTTGCCGGTCTCGCCGAACAGGTCACCGGCTTGGCCGGGCAGGTCACCGCCCTCGTAGATCGCGTCACCGCTCTTGAAGAGCGTTTGGCGCCAGCGATGACAGAAACCGGAGTCTGCGTGCAATACGCCGATGGCCAGATCCAGCGCGAGACGGTCACCGCATATCTCGCCACCTTTGAAGAGGACGTGGACAGTAGCCTAATCTCGCTTGAGGCAGTGCACTACGACAGCGAGAGCGGGCTGACCACCTATAATTTCGAGGAGTTGTTTGCCGACCGCAGCGTCACGGAAACATGGAACGGCTGCGAATTCGTCGGCGTTGGTGAGTGGGTAGAGGAATAGTCAGACCTTTACCTAGTCCGTCCTCAGTGAATAGAGGCGAGCGAGGGGCGCTCCCCTCACTCCTCTGCACTCACCTCTCAAAAAGGGTACTACCGTACCACCTATCCGCCCAGAGATACGACGCCTGTACCCCCCCGGACAGGGCCGAGATCTCCAAGCGTATCCATTTCCTGCGCGCCAAGAGGCTTTGCAAAAGGTGCGACGCCCAGTGCGGCCGGCCGTATCCCGAAATCGGCGAGCCCATGGGCGTGCTGAACGAGCGCTACGGCCTATTAGTGAGCCGCATGCATACCAACGCCACCGTGCTGAAGGAGACGAACTCGCAGAGTATTCCGCTGGGACAGGCGTTGCATATGTTGGCGGAACGGAGAATGGGGGGACGGGGCAGGGCAGTAGTAACCGCTGGAAGAGAAAGCAGATAGGTTATTCTTTTCAATATCAAGAGAGAAAAAGTATGGGTTGGTTAAAGCAACTCCCTGTTGATCGAAGGAGTGGGAGTCGGCCCCGCTGTGTGCTTCTGATGGAGGGTAGCAAAGTGGATGTAGCTGACAGGCTGACTGATTTAGTGGGACTCCCCAATGAAGTAGTCATAACCTGCAAAGACCTGTGGCGGCCCTTCGGCAAGGCGGATGTAAGAGAAGCGCAACTTGACGACAAAAACACGTCTCTTTTGCTGTGTAGTCACCGCAAGAAACTCAGGGACTGGTGGCTGGTCAAAGGGAAGAGCATGCAAAGTTGGGACATTGCCAGCACTTGTACTATCAAGGGCAAGAAGGGTCTTCTTCTGGTAGAGGCGAAGGCGCACCGAAATGAGGAAATGTCCAAGTCCGACAAGAGTGGCAGCACTGACTCAGACAATCGTAAGCAAATCGCCAGTGCGATTGCTGAGGCAGCCACAGGTCTTCGTTCAATTACCGGAGGACCTTGGACTATATCACGAGACCATCATTACCAGTTATCCAACCGATTTGCTTGGTCTTGGAAGCTAGCCACCATGAATATTCCCGTCGTTCTGCTCTATTTGGGATTTCTCGGGGCTGAAGACATGGCCAAGAAGGGAAGGAAGATATTCCACTCAGGTGACGAATGGGAAGACACGCTGAAGCGTCACTGTAAACACATTGTTGACAATTCATGCTGGGGAAAGTGGCTGGATGTGAATGGCGTGCCTCTGCTTCCTCTGATCCGGTCGTATGATCAGCCCTTCGAACCCTGTGAGGATTGAGGCCCGACCCCATCACATTAAGTGAGCAGCGAGAGCGGCCAGCCGAGCAGGGCGCCGCCGATGACGACCCAGGCGGAGGTGACGCGCCAGCGCAGGACCGCGGCCGCGGCCAGGAGGGCTATGACGACGGCGGGCCAGGTGGTGACGATGTCTCCGGTGAGGCGCACGAGGACGGCGGCCATGAGACCGACGGCGCTGACATTGACGGCGTCGAGGAAGGCGGCCATCCAGGGCGAGCGGCGCAGGCGGGGGACGATGGGGTTGAGGATGGCGACGAAGACGAATGAGGGCGCGAAGATGGCGGCAGCGCTGACGAAGGCGCCGGGGACTCCGTATAGCACGTAGCCGATGAAGGCAGCGGTGGAGAGGACGGGACCGGGTGTGAACTGGCCGATGGCGATGGCGTCGAGCAGTTGCTGCTGGGTGAGCCAGCCATACTCGTACACGAGATCGCCTTCGAGAAAGGCGACAAGGACGTAACCGCTGCCGTAGAGAACAGTACCGACTTTGAGAAAGAAGAGGCCCAGCGCGCCGAGGGTCAGGGCGGGCGCGGCGGCGACGGCGAGGAGAGCAGCCCACTTGAGGGCTGACGCCGGCGAAAGATCCGCCCAGGGGAGTGTGCTGCGGTTATCGGGCAGGGTCGGCAGGGCCAGCAGCGCGGCGGCGCCGCTCCAGCCGGACATGGCGCGGAGGGCGAGCATGCCGAGCAGGCCGCCCGCGATCAGCGACCAGATAACCGGTGCGCCGAGGTAGACGGCAACCGTCACCGCGATACCGATGATGCCGAGGGCGATGCGCGTCTGTGTTGCCTCTTTGGGCTTTGAGGCTGTTTGTCCCAGGCGCCAGAGGGCGCCGAGGATGACTGCCAGAACGGCGGGCTTTACGCCCATGAGGAAGGGCTGCACGGCGGGCAGCGCGCCGAATTCGACATAGATCCAGGCTATCAGGGTGGACAGGAGCACGGCCGGCAGGACAAAGGATATGCCGGCGGCGAGCAGACCGGGCCAGCCGGCGCGCTGATAGCCGATATGGATCATCATTTCGGTCGAATTGGGGCCGGGGATCAGATTGGTGGCGCCGACGAGGTCGAGGAAATGTTCGCGGCTGAGCCATTTGCGCCGCGTCACGGCTTCATCTTCGAGCATGGCGATGTGGCTGGCGGGCCCACCAAAGCCGATGATTCCCAGTTTGCCGCACAGTTTGACGACTTCGCCAACGGTTCCTGTAGCCAAATTCACTCCTCCATCACGACTCACAAGCCGCGGTTTCCGAGGGCGGCGGCAAGCAGTTGCGCGTATTTGGCGGGCGCGTTGTCGGGAACTGCCCGCGCATACAACTCGTTGAGACTACATGGTCGTATTGTCTTTATCAGACGTAAAAGTACCGAAATGCGTCCCGTTTGTCAACGTCCAATGTACAGGGGCGCCTGAGGAGATACGGGGTGACGCCAATGAATCGCGGGGCGGATACAGCGGACTACAGACTGGGGGAAGCCAAACTGATTTGCGCTCAAAACAGGCTCTGCTGGAGGGTATGGAGGTGAACCTGATATTGACCAATGCCAAGGTTGGCCATATACTTTTGACTTGGACTCCCTATGCAGGGAAGCTCCACAGTTCAGTTCTCTACAGATGTCAGGCAGTTAGACGGCAATGTTGAACCGACTTGGCGCCATTTCTAAACAGATTGAGGAGCGGTTGCAGCCTGGATGGCGCGACTTTCGCGTGGGCGTGCAAGGTATTTTTGCAGCCGACCGGGTCGCGGCGCTCAGAGAGGCGGTCGCGAATTTACGTTCGCCCAGCCAGCTGGTCGTGACTGCACTGCTTGGGATCATCGGGCTGGCGGCCGCCACGTCGATTGCGAGTTTTGCCAGTGGGACGGCTGTGACCGAAGAGATAGAGGCCATTTCTGAACCGCAGGTGCAGCTGGCGGACAGCCGCGACGGTTGGCTGACGCTCGCGCTCGACACCACATTGCCGGAACGCTATTTCAGCCAACTGCTGACCGTGACCCTTGGATTGGAAGAGATCGAAACCAGCGGCATTCGCAAGAGGGTCATGCTGCTCGATCAGCCGCGCAATGCAGATGTGCGGGTCGGGCTGGCGGCGGGTACAGGGGAGGCGGGAAGTGTGCTGTACACGCGATTTCTGGCGCCGGTGGCGCCATTCGCGACTGTACCGGATGACGTTTCGATGGCGGAGCTGACGCTGCGCTGGCAGGGCAGGGGCAGCGGCCCTCTGATCGTGGATGCCGATTATGTATCCGAATTGGAGGCGATCTTCGGAGAAGAGGCAGCCGATTCGGTGCAGACCGCGAGCGGCAGCGCCCTAGCTGCAGTGTTGGAGGTAGTTGCCGGCGCGCTGGCGATTGTGGCATTCGAAGACGTGACGCCGGTTATGAAGGTGTTGCATTTAGACGGCGCCAACATTCTTAGCAACACCTTTGACTCGGCATCCTATCCGTTGACGGCGGTTGTGGCCGTTTTTGGCAATGAGAGCGAGAGCGTGGCCGCGGCGCTGCGACCGCACATCACAGAGGCGACGAACCGCAGCCCAGACGAGCTGACGACCCTGATCATGACCGGCGTGACGGCGATGGCCCGCGTTACGGCATCGCGCATGGAGGAGAAGGGTTACGATTATCCGGCACTGGTGATCGCGCCGACGCTGCGCGCGGCCGACATCACCCACATCAGCAATGAAGTGCCATTCCTGGCAGGTTGTGACGTAGACCCATCATTGAACAACATGATCCTGTGCAGTAACCCGGCCTATTGGGCGGCGCTGGAGGCGGTTGGCGTGGACATTGTGGGGTTGAGCGGCAACCACGTCAACGACTTTGGACGGGACGGCGCGCGCGAGTCGATTGGCTGGTACCGGGAGAATGGGATTCCGATATATGGGAGTGGTTTGAATGAGGCGGAGGCGTGCGAGCCACTGATATTTGCGCACAACGGCAATCGTTTTGCCTTTTTCGCAGCGCTGGCCCACTATCCGGCTTTTGCGTGGGCGACGGAGGATGAGCCGGGAACCTGTAATTACAATGCCAACAAAGAGCGCATATTCGCCAAAATCGCGGCGTTACGCGGCGAAGTTGATGTGATCGCGGTTGAGCTGCAGCATGAGGAGATTTACAATCCGGCGCCGATAACCCGGCAGGTGCAGGATTTCCGCGAACTGCGTGCGGCCGGCGCGGATATTGTCACCGGGGTTCAGAGCCATGTGCCCCAGGCGATGGAGCCGTATGGGTATGGCGGTGAAGAGCCGGGCATTATTGTCTACGGATTGGGCAATCTGTTCTTCGATCAGATGTGGAGCTGGCAGACGCGCACCACGCTGATCGCACGCCACACGATCTATGACGGGCAGGTGATCAACACGGAGATTCTGACGGCGGTGTTAGAGGATTACGCACAGCCGCGCTGGACGACGGAAGTTGAACGCGGTGATCTGTTGCGGCAGATTTTCGATGCGGCGCCGCCGCGCTGAGGTAGGTCACAGGTTGTCGATGTGTGCGACGGGGCTTGCCCTTTTGGGGCGTGTAGCGGCCGGTTTGCGCGAGGAAGTCTATCCCGGTTTGGTAACCCCACGGACGCCGTACTCTCCTGCTGTGCGCATGAACTCCTTGTAGGGCTCACAGATTTTGCTTACAGAGATGTGAGAAATACCTAGTAGCAACGCAATTTCCTCGTACGAGAGCGGATTGGGGACGCGCACTGCGAGCGTCAAGATGGCATCATCAATAGGATCGGCCAGCCGATCGGCGCCATTAATAATCTGCTGTTTCTGAAAAGATTCCCGCCCACTGTTCCCAAACGAAGCATTTTCCCACATGGCGCGCGGTCGAACTGCCTGCCGAGATGAACCCCTCGTATAAACAAGGGCGGGGCCATTGTCTCCGGTCGAGTCCAGATATTCCTTATATGGCTCGCAGATTTTGCTCACTTTGTCGCGAGCGATGCCGAAAGACGATGCAGTTTCCTGGTAGGAAAGGGGAGTGCGCAACCGCACTGTCAGCGTCAGAATTGCATCGGCAACGGGATCGGGCAGTCGGACCTCGCCACTTATCGCTTTCTTGATGGACTCAGTATCTGGCACCACGGAGAACCTCCTTAAGGCGGCGTGGATAGTCGACGTATCCACTGGCAGAGTTCCGTTCAACATTGTGGTCGAATTAGATAAAGATACCAAATCGCAATTTGGTTGCGGGAAGGTCTGATGCTGCCAGCAGTGACCGGCATTCACTTCCCGCCGGTCGGCGGGACAACAGGGGGAAGCGTTCCTCAGCCAGTTGACTTGGCGCCGGCGTTGCGTTTGAGGGTCTGGAGGAGGACGCGTCCGGGGCCGCGCAGGTTGGTCATGAACAGACCTTCGCCGCCAAAAATCATGCGGCGGAAGCCGCCGACGCCGCGAATGTCATAGTCGACATCGGCGGAAAATGCGGCCAGGTTGCCGGTGCTGACGAGCAGTTCCTCTTTGGCCGCCATCTGGCGCTCGTAGAAGTCGCCGCTGCCATGCACGAGCGCTTTGCCGACACCGGAGATGGTCTGCAGGAAGAGGCCGGCGCCGCCGAAAACGGCTGCGCCGGCGCGGCGGG
>Ga0209754_1001914_pt1 | contig 18328 bp, 16 predicted proteins | sample MesohylBB_FD_187295 | JGI IMG/M metagenome (GOLD analysis project Ga0209754, IMG submission 187295) | Host-associated microbial community of the marine sponge Aplysina aerophoba from Gulf of Piran - sponge mesohyl, lysed by bead beating... | ecosystem: Host-associated > Porifera > Sponge >... | reverse complement strand
GACGGAAAGGTGAGGCCGACCAGGATGCCCGCAAGCGCGAAGGGGACTCCCAGAAGCGCGGCCGGGAAGAGGCCGAGGCTGATGGCGACGAAGAACGCCGCCGCCGACGCGAGGCCCGCGCCGATGACGAGCTGATGCCGCGAGTCCGTGCGCTCGGCCAGGAAACCGCCGAGCAGCACGCCCCCCGATGCGCCAAAGAGGAAGACCGAAAGCAGCGGCGCGCCCTCGGCGATCGGCAGGCCGTAGAGCTGGTCCATCAGTGCCGGGAAGAACGACTGCAAGCCGATGGTGGCGCCGCTCAGGAAGATGAAGAAGGCGAAGCAGAGCAACACCGGAACCGAGGCGAGCGGAGCGACACCCTGCCTCACGGCGCCGAGCCAGCCGTGCCCGTCCGCGACCGCCGCCCGGCCTTCGCCGACGCGCGGGCGGAGCGCCGCCGGCGCCTCGTCCCGCGCGTCGGCGAAGAGGTGCCGGTTGAGCAGAAGCGTCAGGAGCAGGATCAGTCCGCCCGCGCCGGCGATCATCAAGGCGGAACGCCAGCCGAGCTCCAGCGCGAGCCCCACCATGACGATGGGCGCGAGCGCGTAGCCGAGATTGCCGCCGAGCGTATGAAAGCCGTACGCGCGGCCGTGACGGGTGCGGCGGATGCTCGCGGTGAGGATCGAAAGATCGGCCGGGTGGAACACGCTGTTGCCGAGCCCCGCGAGCGCGGCGAGCGGGAACAGCATCCAGAACGCGGGCGCGAGCCCCATCAGCACGATCGCGATGCAAAGCAGCGCAAGCCCGCTGAGCAGCACCACGCGCGCCGGGAAGCGGTCCACCAGGAAGCCCGCTCCAGTCTGCGCGATGCCGGAGGACACGTAGAACACGGTCATCAGCGTGCCGAGCTCGGTGTAGCTGACCGCGAAGGCTTCCTTGAGGTGTGGAAATAGCGGCGGCAGGGCGAGCTGGTAGAAGTGGCTCGCGCCGTGGGCGAGAGCGATCAGCCCCATGACGCGGGCCTGCCCGCGGCCGGGCGCCTCCTCAACAGTCATCGTGGCTCGTCTCGGGATGGCGCCGCTCCCATAGCGGCACCGGGTGGCGCGCGAGAGTACGCCGGCCGCGCCCAAGGCGGCAACGGGGCGGAGCCCGCCGCGGCCGCCGCCCCAAACGTACTGTTTGGTAAGAGCAATGAGTGTGTGTTACACACACATACTCTTCAAGAAACACCTGTGAAGGAGAACCGCCATGCCCAAATACGCACCCTTGGCGGATCACCTGCGCGGCTCAGGCCAGGAGGCCCTGCCCATGACGTTCGCCGATATCGAGCAGATCATCGGCGCGAAACTGCCGCAATCGGCCTTCACTCACCGGGCCTGGTGGTCCAACAACCCCACGAACAACGTCATGACCCGTGTGTGGCTGGAAGCGGGATACACAACGGCGGAGGTGGATATGGCGGCGCACACACTGGTGTTTCGCAAGGCCGCGCAATACGGGCCGGCGGCCAAGTCGGGTAGCGGGGAGCTTCGGGATGTTGCGCCGGCCCCCGCAGCCGCCGAGGCCGCGTCCTTCTCTCTCGTCTTCGGTGCGCTCAAGGGCACGGTGACGATCAAGATCGGGACCGACCTGACCGCGCCGGTCGAGGTGGATTGGGAAGCTGGCCGGTAGCCCGCGATGCCGGTCTATCTGCTGGATACCTGCGCTGTCATCTGGATCGCAAACGGCGATCCGCTGCGGGAGCCGGCCGCGAGCGCCTTGCGGGAGTCATACGCGGATGGCGGCGGCCTCGCCCTCTCCCCCATGACCGCGTGGGAAATCGCCATGCTCGTGGCCAAGAACAAGATTGCGCTCTCGATGGGCCCCGAAGCGTGGTTCGACCGTGTCCTCGCTCTGCCGGGGGTGGCGCTCGCGGCGCTGCCGCCCCCGGTGCTGATCCAATCGTGCGCCCTTCCCGGCGCACCGCCTGCCGATCCGGTGGACCGCATCCTCGCCGCGACGGCGCGGGCCTTCGACCACACCCTGGTGACCCGCGACCGCCACCTGCTCACCTACGGAGGGGAGGGTCACCTGCGGGTCATGGAGTGCTGACGCGCGCCACGGAGACTCCGCGCACACGCATTCGGGCGTATAGTTGCCCGGTCCCGGTTCCTGTCCCGCTCGGCCCAGCGCCGGCGGACGGGGAGCGTCAGAAGGCAGGGGGGAGGCCGCGATGGTCAAGATCGAATGCGTGGTGGAGGCCAACAACTATCTCGGCGAGGGGCCGGTCTGGGATCCGGTGGAGGGCGTCCTCTACTGGGTGGACATGCTGGACAAGGAGGTCTGGTGCCTCGACCCCCGCACTGGCAAGACCCGCACCTGGACCCTGCCCAAGACCGTGGGCGCGTTCGCGCTCCGGGAGCAGGGCGGCGGCGTGCTGACCATGCGGGACGGCTTCTACTTCATGGACCTCGACAGCGGTGAGACCGAGCTGATCGCCCTGGTCGATGCCGACGAGCCGCGCACGCTCTTCAACGACGGCAAGGTGGACCGCCGCGGCCGCTTCTTCGCCGGCGGCGAGGACGAGATCTCGGAATCGCCGATCTGCGGCCTCTTCAGGCTCGACCCCGACCTCACCGTGCACGAGCTGGAGCGCGGCATCATCTGCAACAACGGGCCGAGCTGGAGCCCCGACAACAAGACCTTCTATCACACCGATTCCTACATGCAGGAGATCTACGCCTACGACTACGACATCGAGACCGGCGCGATCTCCAACAAGCGGGTCTTCGCCAACACCCACGACGAGCCCGGCATTCCCGACGGCTCGACCATCGATGCCGAGGGATATCTCTGGAACGCGCAGATCGTCTCCGGCCAGCTCGTGCGCTACGCCCCGGACGGCACCGTGGACCGCCGCGTGCCGGTGCCGACCAAGACCATCACCAGCATCATGTTCGGCGGCGACAACCTGGACGTGGCCTATCTCACCTCGATGGGCCGCACGGATTTCCTCGGCCCCGAGGCCCAGAAAATCTTCGGCGAGGCCTCCAAGCCGCAGCCCCACGGCGGCGGCATCCTCGCCGTCTCGGGCCTCGGCGTACAGGGTCTGCCGGAGCCCCGCTTCGGCGGCTGACTTACTCGCCAGCCATTGGAGCGCGTCCGTCTTCGATGGGCGCGCGACAGGCCGCGACTGCGGCCCGCCGCCAATGCGGCGCGCTCGCGCAGACGTCGGCCGGCTGCCGTGAGCGATAAGACGCTATAGCCAGATCAGGCGAGGGGCGTCGACGAAGAGCAGGCCGCAGGTGATCCTGCGGTCCGGGAAGACCGCAGCGAGCGCCGCGCGATAGCTCTCCATCTGGGCACGGTCGGCCTCAGGCACGGCTTCGTCCTCCGCCGGGGCGCGGCCGGTCTTGTAGTCGAGCACGATCACCTCCCGCTCGCCCACCAGCAGCCGGTCGATCTGTCCGTCGATATCTCGATCGCCAACGGTTGCGCGGATGGGCACCTCGGCCGAAGTGTCGAGCGCGAAATAGGGGGCGTAGTCTGGTTTTTCTATGACTGCGATCATGGATGCAGCCAGCGCCTCCCGCTCGCCCTCGTCGAGATCGTGCTTCGCCAGCAGGCGACGAGCCGCGGCTAAGCGCTTCGCTGGCGCCAACGGGGGCAAATGCTCCAGCAGCTTGTGCGCGGCGATCCCGCGCAGTCGCGCCTGCTCTGCGCTCTTGTCGGTCGGTGAGTGCGGCGCGGGCTCTGGGAGCGCGCGGGAGGGCGCGAGCGGGCGAGGTGCCGGCGGCTCTTCGGCCGACGGCAAGAGCAGCTCAGGCGGCAGCGGCGGCGTGGCATCGGTTTCGGGCGCCGGCTCTTCCCGTGGCGGCACCGGTGCGGCCTGCGGCTCGGCATAGACCAGTCCCGCGCCCCCCGGCATCATGTCCTCCGGCATCGCCAGAGGCTCGACTCCCTTCAGGCTCTCCAACCCTGAGCGCACCAGCGCGTACCAGCAATCCTCGGGCGGCGTGTCGCGGCCCTGCCAGCCGCAGACGTAGAGCCGGTCTTCGGCGCGGGTCATCGCGACGTAGAGGAGCCTCCGGTATTCCTCCTCCTGTGCGGCGCGGGCGTGGGCGCGGGCTTCGCGGGTGAGCGGATCCTCCCGGCTCGCGCGGCCCGGCCAGAGCAGGCCTTCGACCCTGCCGACTCCGCCGTCCGCACGCTCCTCCTCGAGCCAGACCAAGGGGTCCCGACCTCTCGGCTTGCGCATGGTATCGGGCAGGAAGACCACCGGAGCCTCCAGTCCCTTGGCGCCGTGCACGGTCATGATCCGCACCTCGTCGCGGCCCTGCTCGAAGTCTCTCTTGATCTCCGCGCGCCCGTCCTGGACCCAGTGCAGGAATCCCTGGAGCGAGGGCGGGTGCGTCCGGCCGTAGGCGAGCGCGAGCGCCAGGAACTCTTCGATGGCGTCCCCCGATTCCGGCCCGAGGCGGCCGAGCAGCGCCGCGCGCCCGCCGCGTGCGCCCAGCACCTGGCTGTAGAACTCGAAGGGCGCCATCCAGTCCGCGGTACCGCGAAAGGCGACGAGCGCCTCGTAAGCCTCGGCAAACCCGGGGCTCTCGTCTCGCCGCCGGGAGAGCGTCGCCCAGAGGCTCGCGTCGCCGCGCTGGTACGCGAGTGCGAAGAGCGCATCCTCGTCGAGCCCAATCAGCGGGCTCTTAAGCACCGTGGCAAGAGTCAGGTCGTCGCCCGGCAGCAGGCAGAATTCGCCGAGCGCGATCAGGTCCATGACCGCGAGCTGCTCGGTCAGCACCATGCGGTCGATGCCCGCCACCGGCACGCCGCGCGCCTTGAAGGCCCGCAGCAGGTGGTCCACGAAGGGGCCGCGGCGGCGCACCAGCACCAGCACATCGCCGGGCCGCATCGAGCGGCCGCGCGCCTCGAGCCAGCCGTCGCTGCCTTCCGCCGCCTGCTCCTGCGTCCACTCGGCCACGCGCTCCGCGATAAGCGCGGCGAGGCGTGCGGCTGGATCGTCGGCTCCCTCACGTCTCACCGGCGGCGCCCACGGCTCCAACGGTTCCCTGTCGCCGGGGGCCAGCGGCGGCCACAGCTCGACCCTGCCGCCGGCGCCCGCGCGATGAACCTGGTGGCGGATGGGCACGTCCCCGGCGGTGACGCCGGCTCGGGCCGCCGGCTGGGCGAACACGGCGTCGACCGTGGCGAGCACCGCTGCGGTCGATCGGAAAGATTCGGCCAGGGGGAGCGATTCCCACGGCCTCTCGGCGGCCTCGGCCCGGCTCTGGAACTGCCGATGGGCGACCGCCAGCGCGCGGGCATCGGCGCCCTGGAAGCTGAAGATCGACTGCTTCTCGTCGCCGACCGCGAAGAGGGTGCGCGGCGCGGCGCGGGCGCCCTCGCCGGCAAAGAACTCTTCCGCCAAAGCCGCGATTACGGCCCATTGGGTCGGGCTGGTGTCCTGCGCCTCGTCGATCAGCAGGTGGTCGAGGCCGCCGTCGAGCTTGTAGAGCACCCAGGGTGCGATGCCCGTACGGGCAAGCAGGCTGCGGCTGACTTCGATCTGATCGCCGTAGTCGAGCACGGCATGGCGTGCCTTCTCGGCTCCGTAGAAGCCAAGATGGCGGGCCGCAACCTCGATCAGGGCGGCAGTGCTCTCGGCCACGCGGGCTGCGTTCCAGCGGTCCGTGACCGCGGCGATCCTCTCTTGCTCCCGGCCAAGCGCCTCTGTGGCGTCCGGGTGCGCATCGCCGAGCTTCCTGGTGATGAGGCTCCGGAGGAGGCCGCCGTCCTCGCGCAAAAAGGCGCGGCGGTAGGCATCGAAACCCGCCCTCCGACCATCATGGTCCGCGTCTAGCCACGGCGCGATCTTCTGTGCCCGTCTCTGGTCCGTCACTGTCCCGCCGGCGAGGACGCGGGCGGCTCTGGTCAGCCTCGCTCCATCGAACGCGTCCTCGGCGCACGCCTCGGCCAGCAGGCTTTCGGGCGTTGCTCCCTCGGCCACACCGAGGCGTTCCCGCAATGCCGCGATCGCGCCGGCTGCGCTGCCATGACGCTCCAGCACGGCCGCGAAACGATCCCGCGTACTGCTCACGTCCGCCAGCAGGGCGCCGAAACCCTCTTCGCCGATGACCGCAGTCATCACGGCGAGGGCGGAGGCAAGGGCGTCGTCAACGCCGGGTCGAGCGGCGTGCAGCAGACGCGCGCGGGCCGCGCCCAGCAGCGTGGTGCTCATGCGCTCGTCGGCGATCTCGAAATTCGGCGCGACGCCCGCCTCCAGCGGGAAGCGCCGCAGCAGCGACTGGCAGAAGGCGTGGATGGTCTGGATCTTGAGCCCGTCGGGCACGTCGAGCACGGCGGCGAAGAGGCGCCGCGCCCGGTCGAGCGTGGGGCGCCGGGGCGGGGCGCCGGTCAGCACGGCCAGCGCGGCCGAAAGCGCCTCGTTGTCGGCGACGGTCCAGCCCGCAAGCTCGCGCGTGATCCTGAGCGCCATCTCGGCGGCGGCGGCGCGGGTGAAGGTGAGGCAGAGAATTCGCTCCGGCGCGGTGCCGCCCAGCAGCAGGCGCAGCACGCGGTCTGTCAGCACCTTAGTCTTGCCCGTGCCCGCCGAGGCGCCGACCCAGACCGAGGCGCCGGGGTCCGAGGCCCTGTGCTGGGCCGGCGTCATGCCAGGCACACGCGCGGCCATCAGTTGTCACCGCCGGGCACCGACCACTCCTTGTGCCGGGCGAGGTGAGCGTAGTCGTTCCAGCGCGGGGCGAGCGCCGGGCGGGGCACCGGGTGATAGGGGGTTTCAGGGTTGTCGAATCGGGCGATCAGCGCCCGCAGGCCGTCCGCTGCTGCGTCCGCGAGCGCGCCCGCATCACCGCCGATCGCGGTGATCTCGCCGGCGGTCTCGGCACCGCTCAGCTTCCAGTAGGCGAGCGCCGCCACGTCAGCCGCCGCAACGTCTTTGAAACCACCCGCCTCGGCGATCGCCGCCTCCAGCGAAAGCTGCGGACTGCGGCCTTTGGTCACGTGTTTCTTTGGCGGAACGCCGCCGGTCTTGTAGTCGATGATCTCCAGCGCGCCTGTTTCCGAGCGGTCGATCCGATCCGCCTTCGCCGTGAGGCGGAAAAGACCCGCCGGTCCCTCCAGGTCGAGGACGCCCTCCACCTCGGTCGCGAGCGGCAGGAGACCGGGTCGGCGATCCCGTTCCGTCTCGAGAAACCAGCGCGCAATACGCTCGAAGCGCGGCCACCAGAAGGCGAGTACGCCGGGCCGCGCACCTGCCTCCTCGAAGTGCGCCCGGCCAAGCGCCAGCAAGCGCGCCTCGGCGTCCGGCGGCAGCGCGCCCCCGTGTTCCTGCACGAAGGCGTCGAGAATCTGGTGGATGATGATGCCGCGCTCCGCCGCGCTCGGGTCCGCGTCAACGGGGTCGAGCTTGAAGAGGCGAAGGATGTCGCGTGCATAGATGGAATAGGGATCGCCGATCCAGGTCTCGATCCGCGTGACCGAGAGGCGCCTGGGCCGTGCTGCAACCGGCGGTGCGGGTGCCGGCGCCGGACGGGGGCCGGGCAGTTCCGCCGGCCGGTCGAGGGCATGCCACCAGGCGAGCAGCGCCGGGTCCATGGCGCGGAGCGCTGATGCCCTCTCCGGCCCGATGGCCAGCAAGGCGTCGAGACGCTGGAGCCAGCGCGCGGGGATGGTCGGCGTGCCTTCGATGCGCCGCGCCCGCGTCAGATAGACCTCTGCAGCCCCGCAGCACTGCACGAAGTCGTGGGCCGACAAGCCGATCCGCAGCTCCGGCGGCGGCAGTCCGAAGTCCGCGCGCATGGGGCGGCTCATCCAGGGGTCGCCCGCGGCCGCCGGCGGCCAGACGCCCTCGTTCAGCCCGCCCAGGATCATGCAGTCCGCGTGCTGCAAGCGGGCCTCCAGCGGGCCCCAGATTTGCAGGCGCGGGTGGCGGCCGAAGGGCGGGCGCACCACGTGGTCCTCCATCAGCGCATCGAGCAGCGCCGGATAGTGGGTCGGCGCCACCGGCGGCAGCGCAGGCGCCGCCTCCAGGAGCCCCGTGACGAAGCGCGCCGCCTGCGCGCCGGCCTCACCCGACCAGAGCCGTTCGGGCCCGGCTTCGTCAGCCGTGGCCGCGAGCCATTCCGAGAACTCGACGTGGGCTTGCAGGAGCTGGCGCAGGTCGGCCTCGGGCAGCGCCATGAGGGCGGCGAAGGGCCCGGCAGCGGCTTCCAGCCCGTCGAGCCAGGGGCGGATAGCGTCGTCGCCTTCCTCCAGCGCAGCCCGCAGGCCGTCAAAGCCGGGCGCAGGCCGCGGACCGCGCAGGATCGCTTTCTCCATGGCCCGCACCGAGCGCCGCCATGTCACAGGCGCTTCACCGCCGGCCGCGAGCGGATGCTTGAGCGAGGCCAGCAGCGGGACCGGCGCGGCCTCCTCGGCAATCATGCGCGCGGTGAGCCGCAGAAAGGCGCCGGGCGGCGTCTCCCCCAGCGGCTCGCCGGCGGAATCGTCCACGTCGATCCGCCAGCGCCTGAGCTCAGCCGCGACCCGGCGGGCCAGTGCGCGGTCCGCCGTGACCAGCGCGGCGGTGCGGCCCGGCGTCTCCAGTGCGCGCCGCATGACGATGGCGATGACGCCCGCCTCCTCCTGCGGGCTCGCACAGTCGATCCGGTGGAAGTCGCGGAGCGCGTCGGGCACCGGCGGCGGCAGCGAGCGCCAGGCGGTGATGGTCTCCGCCGGGCGCATGGCGTCGGCGATCAGTCGCGAACGCGCGCGGGTGGCGGCGGTGCCCGCCCCGTCATCGCCCGGCCATGGCGTGACCTCGCTGCGCTCAACGCCGATCCGATCGAGCAACTCCTTCAGCGCATATTGCGGGTGAGTGGGCCCGATGGCCTCCCACGTCTCGTCGTCGGCCTCCGTGTCGAGGCCGGGGAGGACGACGGCGCCCTGCGGCAGGCGCGCGATGGTAGCCAGCAGGTCGCGCGTGGCCGGCACGCTCCCGGTGGAGCCCGCGGCGATCACCGGATACGCCGGCGGCTTCGCTGTCCATCGTGCGGCGAGGGCTTCCAGCAGGGCGTTGCGGCGCGCGGCCGCGTCCATCAGGCCTCGCTCCGCCAGATGTTCCGGCCAAGTCTCCATGATGATCGCGAGGAAACTCAGCACCTGTTGCCAGTGCGTCGCGTACTCCTCCGGTGCGAGGTCGGCGAGTCCTTGTGGGTCGCGCCGGGCGATCTGGATTTCGTCGAGCAGGTCGGCAAGCGCGCGCGCAAGTCGCGCGGCCTGATCCACCGCGCCCGCGCCGATCAGCGCCGCGCCGCCCGGCGTCTCGCCCAGCCTCTGGATTAGGCGCGTGAGCAGGAGCCGGCGCTCCAGCGGCGAGACCGCGTCGGGCAGGGTCTCATCCTCTTCGTCGCCGAGGCTCGGCTCGTCCTCGTCGATATCGCCGAGCGGGCGGATGCGCGGCGGCAGCAGGGCCTGCCCCGGCGCTGTGCGCAGGAAGGCGAGGCCGAGTGCCCGGCAGGCGCGTCGCGTCGGCAGCAGGATCGTGAGCCGGCTCAACGCCAGCGGGTCTCCGGGGTCGAGCGGCACCGCCCGTCCCGACAGGATGCCGCCTGCAAGCGCATCGACGAATGGCGCGTAGGGCTGCACCGTGTAGACGGTGGGCGCGCTTCCGCTCATCCATTCTCTCCGCGTCGTTCCGCGGCGAGGTAACGCTCGGCGGCTTCGAGGCCCTCCGGCGAGCCCACGTGGAGCATGTGGCCGCGATGCTCCAGGCCGAAGAGGCGGCCCGCGAGGAGCGCCTCGTCGTAGTGGCGGTTGAGCGAGTAGGCGCCGGCGGGCGCATCCACAAAGAGACGGGGGTGCAGGATTTGCGTGCCGGTGAAGACGAAGGGCGCAGCCTGCGCTCTGCCGCGCCGGCTGAGCCGCCCGTCCTCATGACGGAAGAAGTCGCCCGCGCTGTCGTAGCCCAGCGTGCGGGGCAGGGGGCAGACGAGGAGGAGCGCGTCCATCGCCTCACCGTCCCAGGCCGCGGCCAGGCATGACAGTGCCGGCGTGCCACCCTCCGCCAGGACGACGTCGCAGTTCACGACATAGAACGCGTCGTCTCCGAGCAATGGGAGCGCGCGGCGCACGCCACCGCCGGTCTCCAGCCGCTCTTCTTCGTGCGAGATGTGGATGCGGGGCGCGCCGGGCCGGTCCGTAAACGTGGCGAGGAAAGACTCGATCTGCGCCGCCAGGTGGTGGGTGTTGACGACGATGCCGGTCACGCCGGTCCGTTCCAGTCTCTCCAGGACGTGGGCGATGAGCGGCTTGCCGCCGACGCTCACCAGTGGTTTCGGCACCGTGTCACTCACCGCGCGCATGCGCGTGCCCAGGCCTGCAGCGAGCACCATCCCGCGCGTGGGCCGGGCGCTCACGGCGCGCGGCCTCCCGTGCGCTTCGGGCACCAGCGCTCGAACCAGGCCCGCACCGGGGCGAGCGAGGGATGGACGAAATTGGTGTCGAGGTGCCGCCACAGCCGCGGCAAATGGGCGAGGTAGGCGGGCTTGCTGTCCCGTTTCGCCAGCCGGTGGAAGACGCCGATGATCCGCACCGCGCGCTGCGCGCCGAGAATGGCGTAAGCCGCGCGGAACGCGGCCTCATCGAGGTCGGGCGACGCGTTGAGGTAGCGCGCAACCATCGCCGCCTCCACGCCATCGCCGAGGTCCCGCCGCGCGTCCTGCAGCAGCGAGACGAGGTCGTACGCCGCGGGGCCCGCGCGCGCATCCTGAAAATCCAGCAGCCCGACCCGGCCGACCCCCGACCTGTCGCGGCCGCCGTCGCCCCGCGCCGGCAGCCACATCAGGTTGCCCGCGTGAAAGTCGCGCAGGCAGAGCACCGCCGCCCCCTGCGTCGCCTCTTCCAGCGCCCTGTGCCACGCCGTCTCGAATTCTGCCGCCATCGCGGGCTCCACCGCATCGCCGGTGGCAGTCTCCAGAAAGAGCGCGGCATCGCTCATCAGCCACGCGGGGTCGTACCCGGGAAGGTCAGGTGGTGCCGGCCGGCGATGGAGATCGATCAGAACATCGATCGCCGCCTCGTAGAGCGTGCGCTCCAGGAAGGACGCGTCCGGACCGGAGAGCAGGGCGGAAAACGTGTCGTCACCCAAGTCCTCGAGCAGAGCGAAGCCTAGGGCCTCGTCTGAGTCGAAGATTTCAGGCGCGCTGTAGCCCATGCCCCGAAGCAGCCGGGCGATCCGCACGAAGGGACTGACGGAATGCCCGGGCGGCGGTTCGTCCATGAGCACGACCGTCGTATCGCCCCGTGTGAGCCGTTCGTAACGCCGCGCCGAGGCGTCGCCGGCAAGCGTTCGGTGCGCCGCATCGCCCCAGCCCGCGCGTGCGGCGAAGGCCCGGCGCTGCCTCTCGCGCTCGCGATCGAGATCGCTCACCCCTCCGCCTCCAGGTCTCGCCCAAGCGCACCGGCAAGTGTCTGGGCGCGGGGCCCATGGGGGGTGATCGTGATAAGCCGCGCCTCGTCGTCCTCGCCCGGCGCGAGATGCAGCTCCAGCCAGTCGGCAGGCATCAGGTCGCCCAGCTTCTCAGGCCATTCGATCAGCGAGATGGCGTTTGAGAAGGCGTCCTCGATCCCGAGCTCGTAGGCGTCCTCCGGTCCATCCAGGCGGTAGAGGTCGAAGTGCCAGATCGTGCCCGCCGCGTGCTCGTAGAGCTGCACCAGGGTGAAGGTGGGGCTCGGAACCTCTTCCGCCGGCCAGTCGAGCCGCGCGCGGATGAAGGCCCTTGCGAAGGCGGACTTGCCGCTGCCGAGCGGCCCGCAGAGCCCGATTACGTCGCCCGACGCCGCGTGCGGAGACAGGCGCTGCGCCAGACCCTCGGTCTCCGCGAGGGTCTCGACGCGCACGGTGAGAGGCTCGCGCGGCGCCGCGCTCCTGTTCCCCGTGGCGCTTGGCGCCCTATCGTCAGTATCGGTAGTGATCGGGCTTGAAGGGCCCCTCTTGCGGCACCCCGATGTAGGCGGACTGCTTGTCCGAGAGTGAAGTCAGCTTCGCACCCAGCTTGCCCAGATGCAGCGCCGCCACCTTCTCGTCGAGGTGCTTCGGCAGGGTGTAGACGCGGTGCTCGTAGTTCGCGTGGTTCTGCCAGAGCTCCATCTGCGCCAGCACCTGGTTGGAGAACGAGGAGCTCATCACGAAGGAGGGATGCCCGGTGGCGCAGCCGAGATTCACGAGGCGGCCCTTGGCCAGCACGATCAAGCGCTTGCCGTCGGGGAACTCGACCTCGTCCACTTGCGGCTTGACCTCGTGCCAGGGGAAGTTGGCCAGCGCGTCGATCTGAATCTCGGAATCGAAGTGGCCGATGTTGCAGACGATGGCGCGGTCCTTCATCTGGCGCATGTGGTCGATGGTGATGACGTCGACGTTGCCGGTGGCCGTGACGAAGACGTCCGCCACGCCGGCCATGTCGTCCATGGTCGAGACCTCGTAGCCCTCCATCGCCGCCTGGAGCGCGCAGATTGGGTCGATCTCGGTCACGCAGACGCGCGCGCCCTGCCCGCGCAGCGACGCCGCACAGCCCTTGCCGACATCGCCATAGCCATTCACCACGGCGATCTTGCCCGCGAGCATCACGTCGGTCGCCCGCTTGATGCCGTCCACCAGGCTCTCCCGGCAGCCGTAGAGGTTGTCGAACTTCGACTTGGTGACCGAATCGTTCACGTTGATGGCGGGCGCGCCCAGGGTGCCCTTCTGCTCCATCTCGTAGAGCCGGAGCACCCCGGTCGTGGTCTCCTCCGAAATCCCCTTGATGTCCGCCATCAGCGAGGAGTGTTCGTCGTGCATGACCTTGGTGAGGTCGCCGCCGTCATCCAGGATCATGTTGGGGCGCCAGCCGTCGGGGCCCTCGATGGTGCGCTCGATGCACCAGTCGTATTCCTCCTCGGTCTCGCCCTTCCAGGCAAAGACCGGGACTCCGGCATCGGCCATGGCGGCAGCAGCGTGGTCCTGGGTCGAGAAGATGTTGCAGGAGCTCCAGCGCAGATCCGCGCCCAGCGCGCTCAGCGTCTCGATCAGGACGGCGGTCTGGATCGTCATGTGGAGGCAGCCGGCGATGCGTGCGCCCGCCAGCACCTGCGCCTCGCCGAACTCCGCGCGGAGCGCCATCAGCCCCGGCATCTCGGTCTCGGCGATGGCGATCTCCCTGCGGCCCCAGCCGGCGAGCGAGAGGTCCTTCACCTTGTAGTCGGCGCCCTTCGTCATTCCTGGTTCCTTGCCCGCCCGCGCGGCGTACCCGCCGCTGCCGGCGCGGCTTTTAGCACCGCCGCCGGGGGCTCACAACAGGAGTCGCCAGTCACCGGTTGCGATCTCGAGAACCGCCGGGAAAGGCGTCGATCAGCTTCGCGATGCGGCCTGCCTCGGTCTGGTTCAGCAGCTCCTCCGTATGGCGCGCCGCCGCTGCGGCGTCGAGCGCGAGGATGCGCTGCTTCACGCGCGGAACATTCAGCGGCGCCATGGAGAGATCGCGCAGGCCGAAACCCAGCAACATCGCGGTAAGGCGCGGGTTGCCCGCGAGCTCGCCGCAGAGATTGACCGGGATGCCCGCACGCCGGGCTGCGTCGGTGGCGAAGCTGATGAGCCGGAGCACTGCAGGATGGAGGGGGTCGTAGAGGTGCGCGACCTGGTCGTCGCCCCGGTCGGTCGCGAGCGTGTACATGGTGAGGTCGTTGGTGCCGAGGGAGAAGAAGTCACAGGCGTCGGCCAGCGCATCGGCCGCAAGCGCCGCGCCCGGCGTCTCGATCATGATTCCGAGCGGCGGCGCATCGGCGATCGCCACCCGCTTGCGGGTCAGCCGGCGGACCATCTTGTCCACGGCCTTCCGCACCTGCCTGATCTCCTCCACCGAAGTGATCATCGGCACCAGAATGCGCACGGGCCCGTGAGAGCCGGCGCGCAGAATGGCCGCGATCTGCGCCTCCAGCAGTGCCGGCGCCTTGAGCGAGAGGCGGATGGCGCGGAGCCCGAGTGCCGGATTGACGCTCGGCGCGATGTGCTCGCCCAGCGAGTAAGCGAGCTTGTCCGAACCCACGTCGAGGGTCCGCACGGTCACTGGCGCCCCTTCCATGCCGGCGACGATCTCCTTGAGCGCGACGTACTGCTCGTCCTCGCTCGGCGGCTCCTCCCGGTTCATGTACAGGAACTCGCTGCGCAGAAGCCCGATACCCTCGGCGCCCGCCTCCTGCGCCTGCGGCAGCTCGTTCGGCAGCTCGATGTTGCATTGCAGGGTGACGCGAGCACCGTCCGACGAGACGGCCGCGACCTGGCGCAATCGGGCGAGCTGGCGTTCGCGCCGCTCGAGCGCGCGGCGGCGGCGCTCGAGCCGGGCGATCGTCTCCTCGCCGGGGTTGACCACGAGCCCGCCGCGCACGCCGTCCACCGCCACGATGTCGCCCGAGCGCACGGCACCGACGAGGTCCGCCACCCCGAGCACCGCCGGCAACCCGAGCGAGCGCGCCATGATCGCGGTGTGCCCCTCGGCGCCGCCGAGCGCTGCGGCGAAGCCGCCGATGCGCGCGGGGTCCATGAGCGCGGTGTCGGCGGGTGTGATCTCTTCGGCGATGATGATGGTGCCGGGAGGCAGGCCGGAAAACGCCTGATAACCCGCCCGGGTCAGATTGCGCACAAGGCGCGCGCTCGCCTCGCGCACGTCGTCGATCTTGCCCGCGAGATAGGAATCCTCCATCCCGGCGAAGGCCTGCGCGATCTCCGAAAGCTGCACCTGGACCGCTGCCTCGGCGTTGATACGCGCATCCCGGATCCGCATCTCGACGCCGCGCACGAGCCGGGAGCCCGAGAGCATCAGGAGGTGCGCATCGAGCAGGTGGCGGAGCTGGCCTGCCACCTCCTCCGGCAGCGCCTCGGCCTGGGCCTGCAGCTGGCGGATCTGCGCTGCGGAAAGCGCAACGGCGTCGTGGAAGCGCGCGATCTCGGCTTCGACCGCGTCGTCCTCGATGCGGTACTCGGGCACGTCGATGAGGCCGCGCTCGACCACGTGCGCGGGCCCCACCGCAATGCCGGCGGAGACGCCCAGGCCGCTGAAGCGCCGCTCTGGCCGATCCGCCAGCTGAACGGCCTGGGTCCACGCGGCGGCGGTGCTTCCTTCAGTCTTCATCGAAGCCGCCGTCCACGAGTGCCGCCAGCGCCGCCAAAGCTGCGTCTGCGTCCCTGCCCGCGGTCTCGATCTCGATCTCGCTGCCAGGCCCTGCCGCCAGCATCATCAGGCCCAGGATCGAGAGGCCCGAGACCCGCGTGCCGTTGCAGGAGACGGCGACCTCGACTTCGAAGCCCGAGGCGGTCTTGACGAACTTCGCCGCCGCGCGCGCGTGGAGGCCGCGCCGGTTGCCGATCAGGCATGTGCGGTGGTGGCTCCTCTCGCCGGGCTCGGTCGCCGCCTCGTTCACGCCTCGCCACCCTCGAGCAGCCGGCCCGCGACGTGGATATAGGTGCGCCCGGCCTCCTGCGCGGCGGCCACGGCGGCGCGCAGGTCGCCGCTCGAACGCACGCTTGCGAGCTTGATCAGCATCGGCAGGTTCACTCCTGCGATGACCTCGACATTCGAGCCCTCCATGACCGAGATGGCGAGGTTCGAGGGCGTCCCGCCGAACATGTCGGTGAGCACGATCACGCCGTCACCATCGTCGGTGGCGCCGATGGCGTCGAGAATGTCCTGGCGGCGCTGTTCCATGTCATCGTCGGGGCCGATGCAGACGGCGCGCGTGCGGGACTGCGGCCCGACGACGTGCTCGGTTGCCGCGACGAACTCCTCGGCGAGCCGTCCGTGTGTGACCAGAACGATGCCGATCATCGACTCACCCCGCTGCCCGCCGCTCCGGCGCGCTCTCGGTGTCGAGGTCGCGGTGGCGCAGCGTCACCTGCCAGCGCCCGCCGCCCAGCGTCTCGGCCAGGTGCTCCGCCGCGGCGACGGAGCGATGCCGCCCGCCCGTGCATCCTAGCGCGATGGTGAGGTAGGAGCGCCCGTCCCGCTCGAAGGCCGGAAGCAGCGGCCTGAGCATCGCCACCATACCCTCGAAGAAGGGGCCGTAGGCCGGGTCGTTCCGCACATGGCGCGCGACCTCGGGCTCGCGCCCGGTGAGCAGCCGGAGCATTGGCACATGGTGCGGATTGGAGAGGAAGCGGACATCGAACACGAAGTCGGCGTCCGGCGGCAGGCCGCGGCTGTAGGCGAAGGAGAGCACGAAGACCGCAGGCGCCCGCTTGGACTCCGACTCGAAGCGCGCAACGATGATGTCGCGCAGATCGCGGACGGAAAGCCGGCTCGTGTTGAGAGTGATATCCGCTCGCTCGCGGACCCAGCCGAGCAGTGCGTGCTCGCGCTCGATACCCTCATCGACCGGCCCGTCGTGCGCCATCGGGTGCGGTCGGCGGGTCTCGCTGAAGCGTCGGCGCAGCACCTCCGTCTCGCAATCGAGGAAGAGCAGGGCGATCTCGCCGGGCCCGTCCGTGCCGAGCAGCGGCTCGAGAAAGCGCTCGATCTCGCCGGGGTCGAACCCCCTGGTGCGTGAATCGATGCCGAGCGCGAGCGCGCCCCGATGCCCGTTCTCGCCCCGCGCCTGAACCAGCTCCGAGAGCAGCGAGAGGGGCAGGTTGTCGATTGCCTCGTAGCCGAGGTCTTCCAGAATCTTGAGCGCCGTCGACTTGCCAGCGCCGGACATTCCGGTCACCAGCACGAGGGTGCGATCGCCGGAGGGCTCAGTACCCATCAGCCGGCCGAGCGTTCTGCCTGCGCCTGCCGGCCGACGGCAGCGACACGTGAGAGCGCAAGCCTGACTTTCGCCGGCGCGGACGCCTCGAATGGGGCAAGCATCACGTGCGCGATCCGATGGCCGCAGAGGTCGACGGTCGCAGCCTCCGGCATACGCTCCACCGCGTCGGGCTGGACCAGATCGACCACCAGGCGGACCGGGCATTGATGCACGAATTCCATCGAGACGACCCCGATTCCACGCACTTCGAGCAGCCCCGCGATACGCGAGGGCGGCGCCGCGAGCAACGCCTCGCCGCTGCTCGTCAAGGCAACTTGATCGTCCGCGACGAGCCGCGCCCCGCCCTCGATCAGGCGCAGCGCGAGGTCGGACTTGCCGGCGCCGGGGGCGCCGCGCAGCAGCACGCCCTTGCCCTCAAGGGCGACGCAGCTGGCATGGATCAGAACCATGGGGCGACCGTGCGGCCCGGCGCGGCGGCTGTCAATCGGCGGGGCGATCACGCCCGCGACGTGCCGGCGGCAGCGGTGAGCACGGCATAGAGGGCCTCCGCGCTGTCGGCGCCGCGCAAGCGCGCGCACACGCGGTGATCCCGCAGCAGGCGCGAGACCAGCGCCAGCGCCTTCAGATGATCCGATCCCGCAGAATCCGGCGCGAGCAGCAGGAAAATGAGGTCTACCGGCTTCCCGTCCACCGCGTCGAACTCGATGGGCTCCCGCAGGCGGGCAAACACCGCAGAAAGCTGCGTCAGGCTGGCAAGCCTGCCATGGGGGATTGCAACCCCGCCACCGACCCCGGTCGAGCCCAGACGCTCGCGTGCGAGCAGAAGGTCGAGGACTTCCCGCTCCTCCTGCGCCGTCTGCGCCGCGGCGATGGTGGAGAGCTCCTGCAGCGCCTGCTTCTTGCTGCCTGCTCTCACGTCGTCCAGGACGCCGCTCAATGGCAAGAGGTCCGCGATCTCCATTCCCCGGCCGCTCTGTCGGTTGCCGTAGAAGGCAGCGCTTCGTCGCCGGTGATGGCGGCCGATGCTCGGTCGCGACGCCCTTCAGTCGGCCGTCTGCGGCGACGGCTCGACCCCGTCCGGGGCCTTCGCGCCGCGCGGGGACTTGTGATGGTCACGCAGCTTGCGCTTGTGCCGGCGCATGCGCTTCTCCAGCCGCTCGGCCGCGATGCTGAAGCTCGCCGTCATGTCGGCGGCCGACGCATGGCTCTGAAACCTGATGCCGTGGCCGACGTGGATCATGAGGTCGGTCTCGATCATCTGCGCCACCTTGGCGAATACCGCCTGCGCGTCGATGGCCGTGGAAAAGAATTTCCCGGCCGAGGTCTCGAGACGACGCGTAACCTGGTCGCGAAAGCTTTCGTTGACGCTGACATGCCGGCCTGTGATGGCGATCTGCATGACTACCCCCGCAGTCTCGCTGCAAGACCGATTATAGGCGAGGTGGACCCGGGGCGGGAAGCGCGGCGGGCGATCTTGTCGAATCCGGCAGGGCGCCGGTGCCGCCGGGAAGAATTGAACTTCCGACCCCTCCCTTACCAAGGGAGTGCTCTACCCCTGAGCTACGGCGGCGCGGGCGGGACATTGCCACAGCGCCGG
>Ga0209754_1001907_pt1 | contig 18384 bp, 20 predicted proteins | sample MesohylBB_FD_187295 | JGI IMG/M metagenome (GOLD analysis project Ga0209754, IMG submission 187295) | Host-associated microbial community of the marine sponge Aplysina aerophoba from Gulf of Piran - sponge mesohyl, lysed by bead beating... | ecosystem: Host-associated > Porifera > Sponge >... | reverse complement strand
CCCGCCACCACCAGCGACCCGGCGGGCGCGGCGGACGCGGCCGGCGAGCAGCCGCCGCCCAAGCCGAAGAGCTACAGCCAGAAGCTCAAGGACAACATCATGGGGCTGCGCAACGCGGTCCTGCGCGACGTGCTGCGCGAGAATCCGGCCGTCGCGCAGGACGCGCTCAGCTTCTCGCTGGTGCTCGCGCTGTTCACCGGGCACTCGCACGGCTTCTACCCGGACCTGCCCATCGCCGTGCGCCGGGAGCACAACCCCCGGCTGCCGGTCGACGGCGCGAGTGACGAGCTGAAGCGGTACATCGACGACCCGGAGTGGCAGCCGGCGTTCCTGGGCCAGTCGCAGAGCATCGGGGAGATGTTCGAGGCGTTCCGCGAGCTGCCGGCGGACGCGAAGGATGCGGTGATCGCGGAAGTGTGCTGCCGGCTGCTGTGCGACAAGCCGGGCGGCGAGGACGCGCCATTCGACCTGCACGCGGCGATCGCGCAGGAGACGGCCGCGGCCTGGGCACCGCGGCTGCTGGCCGTCGATGAGCACGCATTCAGCGTAGAGACCTTTTGGAAGAAGCTGCGCAAGGACCAGATCATCGACGAGTGCCGGCCCTACCTCGGCGACGAGTGGGCGACGGGCGCGGAGCAGTTGAAGAAGGGGCAGCTTGCGGCGGACGCGGCGCAGCGCATGCGTGCGCACCCTGACTGGCTGCCCAAGGGGTTTCACGTCGCCCACCCCGAAACCGCGAACCCGGAGAGCGCGTAGTGCGCCTGCTGCGCGCGCACCTGGGCGCCGTTGCCGGTTCAAATCCGGGCGCAGCCATCGCGGGCCGGGGCATGGTGCCCCCAAACTGCCCGCACAGGAGGAACCGATGACACGATTTTCGGTTCTGTTGAGCGCCGTGGCCCTGGTGGCCGCCATCGCCGCGATGAGCGCCGGGGGCAGCGGCATCAGGGATTCGGTAGATCCCGATCTGACCGATGAGGTCGAGGACCTGGTTGCGCGCTCGCTGAGTGACTACGCCGGCCTGCAGCGCACGCCGATCCCGCCCGCGCTGGTGCCGGTGCCGGTGGTGGTCGACCGCGCGCCCGGCGTGCCGACCGGCATACCGGGTAGCGGCGCGGCCCACGTCGGTGCGCTGTTCGTGGAGGATGGCTACCTGCCGCTGACCGACCTGGACGCGCTGTATGGCGTGTACGGCTCCGGCCTGCCCCCTGTGGCGGCGCCGGTGCACGTCGAGCCGCCCGTCGACCTGGTGGACGACACGCCGGCCATGATCGTGGCCGCTTGGAATCCGCCCTTGGACATCAAGTAGCGGTGTCCGAGCTGCTCATCGGAGCGGTGGCCCTCCCGGTTGCCGCTTCGGTGGTTTGGGCGGTCGCGCGGCTGGCACTGTGGCCGTTCCTGCGCATGCGCGGGCGGGGCGCCGGTCGCCCGCCCGCCACATGGAGGAAACCGATGAAAACCGACCCGTTACGCCCCGCCCCGGAGGATCGCCCATGCTGACCGGCCTGAGGCGCGTGGTCCAACGCCAGCGCATCGCCCGCCGGGCGAGAGCTGGTAGCCGGCCCTGCGGCGCAGCACGCCGGGTGCACCCGCGCAGCGGCCCGTTTCCGCTGCGCAGGGCGGGGGATCGTCTCCCCCGCGCCGCCGTATCCCGCGCCTTGCGACAGGCGCACCCTACAGGAGGAATCTCACCATGAGAACCAGAACCACGCCAGCCAACTTCCACCGCCGGCTGGACATCAGTAGCGCCAGAATGCTGCATACCTTCCGCGACCAGGATGGTGCGCCCTGGTGGAGCGACGGCAGCGCCACCTTTCGCGGTGCCGCGCCCGCCTACCTGCGCCAAGCCTACCGCGCCGCCGGGCTGGCGGTAGACGTGCCGGTGCAACTACCGCCCATGCTCGTCGACGCGCGCCGCCGGCAGGGCGTCAGGCTCGGTCAGCCCCTCGCCCTCTACGAGGCCACCAGCATGCTCGACCGCATCATCACTCCAGTCGAGGTATTCGCCTCCAAGGCGGATGACCCGGAGATCCACGTCGACGCCTGCTACCTGGCGTATGCCCGCGATCGCTTCGCGGGCTGCACGTTCTGGTGCTTCGACCTATCTTGCATCGCCGTGCGCGACCAGCGCGGCCTGGAGATCCTCGGCCTCATCCAACGCCGCCCGCCGCCGCACAACCGCAAGCGCGCGCGGGGTGCCTCGTGACCGCGCACCGGCCGCCCGAAAGCCTGCCGCCGGCCACGGTGCAGGACGCGAACCAGCCGCCGGCGCCGCCCGCGCAGGTGCCCATCGTCTCCGTTCCCGGCCCGCTGGACTGCAACCCGGCCGCCGTCTACCTCGCCGGCAAGGCCTCCGAGGCCGGGCGCCGCGGCCTGCGCCGCTCCCTCGACCGTGCTGCCGAGATCCTCACCGGCGGCGTTACCGGGAACGCGCTCCTGGTGCGCTGGCAGCAAGTGCGCTACCAGCATGTGGCGGCGCTGCGCGCCAAGATGATCGACGCCGAGGTAAAACCGGCGACCATCAATCACACGCTCGCCGCCGTGCGCGGCACCATCCGGGAAGCGTGGCACCTCGAGCTGATCGACGCCGAGACCATGGCGCGCCTGGTCCGCGTGCCCAACGTCAAGTCGGAAACGGTGCCGGCCGGCCGCCACCTCAAGCCCGGCGAGATCATCCGCCTGTTCGATGCTTGCGCCGCCACGCCGGTCGGGGCGCGCGACACCGCCATGCTCACCCTGCTGTACGGCTGCGGCATGCGACGCAGTGAGGCCGTCTCCGTCGAGCTGGCCGACTACGTCGACGGCGCGCTCACCATCCGCCGCGGCAAGGGCCGCAAGGAGCGCTACGCCTACTTCCCCGACGGCGGCCAGGAGGCCATCGACGCCTGGATCGAGCACCGTGGCACGTGGCCGGGCACGCTGCTGTGCCCGGTCAAGAAGGGCGGCCACGTCGAGCAGCGCTCCATGACCGCCCAGGCGGTCCTGATGCGCCTGCGCTTCCTCGCCTCCCTCGCCCGCGTGCCCAGGTTCACTCCACACGACCTGCGCAGGACGTTCGTCGGCGAGTTGCTCAGCAAGGGCGCCGACATCTCCAGCGTGCAGCAGCTCGCCGGCCATGCCAGCGTCACCACCACCACCAGGTATGACCGGCGCGGCGAAGATGCCAAGCGGAACGCCGCGAGTCTCCTGCCCTTCCCCTACTCAAAACCGCTTCTGGTGGGCGGCCCCGCTGCCGATGCGCGGGTCGACGCCGCGCCCAACGACGCCGAGCAGGCGGCGGCGACCGGCGGCGAGCCCGACCCTGCAGGCGAACCAGGTTGAGCCGCCGGCCCGCTTCATGGCCTACTGGTCGGGCGACTTGCTTCAGTGTGCATTGAAGCAGTCCTCCGTGGCCGCCGGCTGTCCTCCCGGGAACCGGCGGTTTTTTCTGCCCGGAAGCTTCGGCATGCCGGTAGAGGGAGAACGGAGGGAGCGCGACTGGCTGCCGTCGCGTTGCTACCGGCCCGTCCGTCTGCCGCCAACACGCTCAGTGCCACCAGCGGCGCCGCCTCCACCACAGGGTAGTCCATCGTGCACCCCCTATACCTCCAGCCTGCCCCCAGCGGCACTGGCGTACGCGCCAGCGCCTGTGGGGGGAGCTTCACCCCACCACCGAACAGGTCAGGTTCCCAGAGCGACGGTGACCCTGCACCCCTCCCCGATTAGACCGTCTGTACCAGCTCCAATCGCACGCGACCGTTCCCCCTGCCACCGTACCCGGAGGCTCGGCGGGCAAGGCGAAGCCCGAGCAGGTACCGGGCTGTCGTGCTCCGCTGCCAGCGACGCCCGCTTGCCCGGTTTACCGCTTGGGGCTGCGCCCCGGCGCGGTTGGGTTCCGTGCCTCCCGGCGGGGGTCGGTTCCCTCCCTTCCGCACCTCGGCCCACGATGCAGGGATGCGCACAGCGCCAGGGGAATCCTATATACCTGACCAAAAGTCAGAGGGAAGCTATTGGGATACCGCGCCGCGCACGCGCGTAGAACCTCACGAGGTCATCTCCCCCGTGCCTGCTCGGTTTGCCGGGCCGTCGCGGCTGAACGTGACAGATGATAGTCCGAGCGGCGAGCGTCATACCAGGCAGCAACCTCCTGCAGCTCTTCCTGCCTGGCCCCGCCCGGCGCGGTAGGCACCAGACACAGCGGGGGAAACTGCTGGATGAAGTATAGGTTTGGCATTTGGCGCCCAAAGATGCCCTCGACGGTGCTCCGCGCACGCACCTCGACGAATCCCCTGCCCTGGAGGTCTCCTACCGCGCCCCGGACGCCACGCGGACTGAGCCCGGTATCTTTGGCTATCTGCTCCACGGACCGCTGACAATGTGGCATGTGGGGCGGGATCGCCACAGTGACCGCGAGCAGGTAGAAGTACACCAGCAACGTCCCCCTCGACCACCTGCCTACCCGGAGCTGGTCCCGGAGCCACGTCAGTGCCGGATGCAAGGTGCCCGGAGGCATTCGCCAACCGGACGGCAAAAAGAGAATGTGGTACCGGTTGGGTCCCTGCGCAGAACGCTCGACTCGAATCCATCCCAAGCGCTCAAGCTCAGCCCTCGCGAGCTGCACCATGCGCGGGCTGAACCCCGACTCGCGAGCGATCCACGCTACGGATGCCTGGCAGGACGCCTCCCTCTCGGATCCCTGTGCGGAGAGTGAAAGCAGGGTGAGGAAGAACGCCAAGTCCGCCGGCGACATCCTGGGCTTCCAAAGCAGGTAGAGGATCCACACCAGCGTAGCGTGCATGGTTCCCCATATAACCGCCTTCCTGCACGCTTACAAGGCCAGCCCGGCGCCGGCCGGCGATCCGAGGATCGGCTTAGTTTCCTCCTGGCTTCTGCGCGGTGAGCGGTCGGTCCAAGTCCCCCAGGGGGGAATCACCGGCCTCCTCCGGGGCACCAGCCCGCTCCAAGGGGGCACCGGACCGCTCCAGGGGGGCACCGGCCCCCCCACTCACCTTCCAAGCAAAATTCTGGGGTGCATAACTATTCGTACCCGAATCGGGCATTCAGCGCGCTCCTGCGACTCCAATCAGGGGGCATTAGTGCGATCCTATGTGCGAAACGCCACTTTTGGGGGGTGGGGCGCCGCCCCCCTGACCCCTCCAGATTTTCGAGCGCGCACCGAAATCGTGGGACGGAGAAGGGCTCTCCACTGTGCCCCGAGACCGTAGGGGAGCGGGGTTGTCCCCCGCCCCTTGGACCCGTGAGACCGTAGAGGGCGGGGTTGTCCCCACCCCCGCCCCTTGGACCCGTGAGGCCCGTGAGACCCGTGAGGGGGGAATACCCCGCCCTCTGGGGCCCAAGCCCCCCCATGGCGTCCCGTGGCCAAAGGGCGCCGTGGCCCGTGGTCCGCCGCCCGCCGCCGTGGCCTGTGGCCCGTGGGACACCCCGTGGCCCGGGGCGCACGGGCCGTCCTCAGCACCGTTCGGTGCAGACGGCCCGCGAGTTGGCCGCCCCGTGGTCAGCGCGGCGGGAATTGATAGGGCGGCTGGAGAGCCATGGAAGAGCGCCGGCAGGCGACCCGTGGCACCTTGGCGACTATGCGTTCGTGCCTCGGGGGAACATGATGTCTGGAATGGTTGGGGTTGCCGTGGTGGGCGACCACGGTCCCAAGGGTTCTGTTTCGAGTTACTCGCTGTCCTTATCGGATACACACCTGACACGGGAAGTTGTTACGAGAGATCCACCGCCTCGCTGCCATCTGCACTGCCAACTTGCGGAGCTCCGGCGCCGGGCGCATGACCACCACGCCGAATCGTACACGGCCTGGTCACTGCACTCGGCCATGGTCGAATCATCGTAATGGCAGCCGCGCACGCGGGGGCGCCGCCGGTGCTTCTTTCCCCGGACTTGACCCTTGGGCGTTGGCTTCGCCGCCATGACAGGCCCGGCCTGCTTCTTCCGCCAGTTCTTCGAGACTCACCTCTCGCACTTCCATCGGCGTCCGCATGAAGCGCGAAACCGACTCCTCGAACGGCACGGGCTGATTCCACCCCCTGACCGGCTCATTCATCTCGTCCTTTGGTCGGCTCGTAGTCGTGAGCTGGCACCTAGCTAATCAATGTATGCTTGATGCTCAACGAGTTGAATCCACGGCTCGCGGCCCATGCCGGGTCGCTGGTCGAATACAACAGCTCCACCAGGAGAGGGAGTAGCTACCCGACCCGGAGCGAATAGCCAGGAACCCTACCCAATGTGCGCGAGCGCAGTGGATTCAACTCAAAACGACCCGGCACCTATTGGCCGGGTGCGCGTGAGGTTTCGCATGGCTTACACCCTGCACAGGATCGGGCGCTTGCCTTGGATCATCGCTTCGGTGCTGATGGCGGCCAGTCTGACCCTTGGGGGATGCACTGGCGCTGCCACAGCAAGTGGTCCCTATTCCAGTGCTCCGGAACAGGTAAGCCTCTGGAGAGTACAGTACGAGCACTATGGCGCCAGCGACACCCGAGCTATCCTGGATTGGAGTTACGTGCGCGGCGCGACCTCGTTTCAGTATCGGTATGACGGCAAGGGGTGGTTACCCGCCGGAAGTGCACCAAGGACCGAGCATACGGTCAAGGGAACCTTCGAGCCCGGCAAGCGGTATTGCTTCACCGTGCGGGCGATCAACCAGCATGGGAGCACAGTCAGCAAGCCGTTGTGCGCCATGACGCCGACTTCCCCCGCTCCGACGAACCTGGTACTCAGCCGTAGCGGAGTTCAGCTTACGGCTACTTGGGATGCCGCCGAGGGCGCTACAGAGTATCAGGGGGAGGTTGAGTTCTACGATGATGGCGACTGGCACGGGTGGGGGGTCGGTTACGGCAACAGTTTTGTGGTGACCGGGACATCCTTCAGTTGGGACAACTACCCAACGCCGAATGCCCGCGCATACAGCTTCCGAGTTCATGTGAGAGCGAACGGTGGGCGGCCCGGGTGGTATTCCCCCTGGGCCTACAGCAGACTGCCCTCGTAGAAAAAGGGCCAGCCCGTATGGGTGGCCCAATTCCGCTGTACCGGCAGACGGAAGGGTAGTAACGGGCGTTCGCCTGCCCAGCTCGTCGGTGTATGCTGACGCCCTGAGGGTCAGCAGAAGCACGGGCTACGGAATACAAGCATGAATACACTCCCACAGTCCCGGCACTCCACGACGTGGTTGCCGCCGCCGGCGTCCCACAGCAGGACAGTGCCGAGCAGGCAGTCGGGACAGTAGCGCGATTCGGCGGCGGGATCGATCGGCAGGCACAACGTCGGTGCTCTCGGCGGGCCGGAACCTGCGCGCCCCGCACGCGCCAGGTCCAACAGCCGGCGGGGTCATGGTGCAGCAGCCGGTGCATCAGGATACGTTCGCCGGCGTGGTGCCGGCGGCGCGAACGCCGTGCTCGCCCTGCGCTCATCGGGCCGGCTTCCTTCGACCGACGCCGTCGCCTGGCAGTTCTGGCCGTGGGGTGGGCGGCCACCACATGGGCGGCTTCGGCCCGCTGAGCCTCCTCGCCGGCTGCGTTGCGCCGATACTGTAAGCGTGAGGGCGGCGGCACTGGCAGCGGGCGTAACGCTCGTGATGGTGATGCTGAACGGCTGCACGACCGGGGAGGTGCGGTACGCACCGTCCGCGATCGCCGGCCGCCAGCTCAGCGACCGCCAGCACCGCCTGGTGCGTTCGGCCCACGACCTGATAGGGGTAGACCGGCTCTACGTCGGCGGCACCGAGTACCGCGACGATTGCACCGGCGCCGTGCTCGCCGTGTATGCCGCCGCCGGCATCAACCTGGGCGCACGGTTCCATCGCTACCAGGGCAACGGTGTCTCCCGCCTGTACGAGATGATGCGCGATCACCACTTCTACTTCCCGGCCGCCGCCGACGTCCGGCCCGCGCCTGGCGACATCGTATTCTTCGACAACACCTGGGACCGCAACGGCAACCGCCGCTGGGACGACTCCCTCACCCATATGGGGCTGGTGGTAGCAGTGGACCGCTCCGGCACCATCAGCTACCTGCACAACCACGTACGCCGCGGCGTCATCATCGAACAGATGAACCTGCGCCACCCCGACGCTCGCCAACTGAACGCTCCCTTGCGTCTGCGCGGTGCGCCACGCGACGGCAGCGGCCGCTGGCTGGCGAGCCACTTGGTGCGCGGCTTCGGTAGTGCCTACCTGCTGCCAACTTGACCGCAGAACGCCGGTTCATGCCGCGCATCCGGCCTCGGGCGCGCCCCTCAGAGCTCCTACCGTCGCTTTGCATCCTTCCTGACTTTGCATGACGATGTCATTCATTCTACCGGGAAGGGAGAATCGACCATGGCTGCAAATCAGCTCGTCCAGGCCCGCATCGACGGTGCCGTGAAAGAAGAGGCGGCCGCCGTGCTGGCCGCCATGGGCCTGACCGTGTCCGATGCCGTGCGGCTCCTGCTGACCCGGGTTGCGCAGGAAAAGGCCCTGCCGTTCGCGCCGCTGATTCCAAACGCCGTCACCATCGAGGCGATGAAGGAGGCCCGCAAGGGTGGCCTTCCGCAGTTCGACAGCGTGCATGCCCTGATGAACGATCTGCATGCGCAAGATTGAACGCACCGGCCAGTTCAGGCGCGATTACAAGCGCGAGGCCAGGGGCCAGCACCGGGCGACACTCGACGCCGACTTGGTGCCCATCCTGGCTGCCCTGAGGCCTGATCAACACCACCTCGCCGCGATCCGGGACGTAGACCGTGGCTGGCATGGCACCGAATCTTACCGCATCGCGTTCGATTGCTCGCCGGTAACGCGGCGCGGGTCGCGCTCAGCGGGCGGCGAACAGGGTGGCGGCCGCCTGGCGGCAGCGCTCCGCGCTCAGCGGCCCCTCGCCGGCGTCGCGCAACGCCCAGCGCAGGGCGTGCCGCTCGACGCCGGTTGCCGTCTCCAGCAGGGCATCGCGGCTCGCGGCGCCGCCCGCGGCCGCCGCGCTCCGCAGCATGGCGGTCGCGCCCGGGATCCCGCGCTGGAGCTGGCGGGCGCTCCGCTCCGCCGCCCGGCACGCCGCGGCCAAGGACGCCGGCGCGTAGATGGTGTGGCAACCGGGGCACCGCCAGCGGCGGTGCGGCATCTCGTACTGCAGGCGGCGCTCGCAAGCACGGCAGGGCGGATCGTGCGTGACCCGTGCGGTGCGGGACCGGCCGGGCTCACGTGGCAGCAGGTCCACCACCACTGCCGGGCGCCCATGCACCATCACCGTGTCGCCGACCACGGCGCGGGCGCGCACCGGCACCACCCTGGTCACCATCGTCGTCGCCTCAAGGGACTGGCGGCGACGCTCAGCGTGTCGATGCCCATAGCTCTTTCCCTCCGTCGCGCTCTTGGTTCGATTGTACCAGGGACCGGCAACTACCCGCTCTTGCGAAGCGTGATACGCCGTGTCACACTTCTCGGCGGTGGACTTCGCCCACAAAGGTCTCCGGGCGTTGTTCGAGTTGCACGACGCGCGCCGGCTGAATGCCGACCTGGTAGCTCGGGTCGAGCGCATCCTGTCCGACCTGGATGCGGCAGAGTCCGCCCATGACATGAACCGCCCCGGCTACCGCCTGCATGCTTTGAAGGGCGACCAGCGCGGGTTCTGGAGCGTGCGCGTGTCCGGCAATTGGCGTATCGTGTTCCGCTTCGTCGCCGGCGAGGCGGTGGATGTGGACCTGATCGACTATCACTGAGGGAGAACCTGAGATGACCAGCAGGGGGATGCCCTTGACCCATCCCGGCGCGAGTGTTCGGGACAGCATGGAGGCGATGGGATGGACCGTAACCGAGTGCGCGCGACAACTGGGGACGCCGCGTGAGAATCTGTCACGGCTCCTGAACGGGCATATCGGCATCTCGCCCACGATGGCGATAGCCCTGGAACGTATCGGCTGGAGCAACGCCAGGTTCTGGCTGCGCCGCCAAGCCTACTTCGACCTGGACCAGGAACGCCGCCGCCAGACCGCTGCATAACGGCGCCGGCGCCACCGCCTGACCGTGCCGACTCGGCGCGCAAGGGTTAAGATACGCCATGGTCAGGCGCCGGCCGCCGATCGGGATGCAGACGTTTCCGCGAGCTGCGCGAGCGGGACTGCTATTACGTGGCAAGACGGCCTACATCGAGCGGTTGCTAGTATACAGTATCGAAAGTCATTGATCAGTAGATCGGGCGACGTGCTATGGTTCGCTCCGTACAAGGGAGGGCCGAAGTGGCGAACCATCCCACGCACCAGATTCCAGACCGGCATTCTGGCTCACTCTTGACCGACGCATGCGCATGAGGTAACTCCTTGGCCAATACGAACCATTTGGACTTCCGCCACCTGTTTTTCGAAGCTAACTCTATATTCAATCGATCTGCCGGACTCAACGACTTAAAGGCTAGCTTCTCCGATGTCTTGATCACTAGCGCCATCGCCAAATGCCTTGATTACAACAGATCCTCCCAGAGTGTCAACTCGGATACGCCGAGTTTCTTCCTCGTAGCCAACGCACGTGCGATGTGTGAAGAGCTTATCTACTGCTCCGTGTTTAGGTATGTCGGCGATCAGAGCGCGGATGACCTGGCGAAGAAACTGAACAACCTCTCGACGCTCGATAACGTCCACACTCAGACAAGATTCTTCGCGCTAAACAACCGACTGCAACCAACACTCGGTGGCTTCAAAGAATCGACTGCACAGAAGGCCGCAATTAAACGAGCTTCCTCAGCCGTTCTCGACGTTTGGAAGCGACTTGGCTTGAGTAGCACGGGGGATCGTCGTCCACCTACGATCAGGCAACTCTCGCATAGAGTCGGCCTTTGCACGACTTACGACTACGTTTATAGTCTCACATCAAAATTCGTCCACTTTAGCCCTGCCCAGCTATTCCGATTGGGGTGGGGGCCGATGGACGGTCCCTTCTCATTCTGTGTTGATAGTTTCGAAGGATACTTCTCGAGCCTCGCGAGATTTCTGGGCGTTCTCATTTTCCTCGGGTACTGTCACCTCGCCACAGAGAAGTTCGGACTATGCATCGCGAATCGGTACGCTGACACTATAGCAAAACAACTGCAGAGTGGTTTCAGATGGCCTGAGATCACCACATTCGAAGAAATGAACCAGACTGCCCCCGACAGCATCATCACCCGTTTGCTAATGACGATAGTGAGGGAGGATACACCGAACGCGATGCCGGACGTTCTCACCGAGTTGGAGGGATTGGCCAAGCTTCGATAGCTTATAGATGCTATGTGTCCTGCAGCTTCGTAGGGCTACCGATGTGGTCCGGCGGTGGAACGAGGGTTGCATATCGAAATCGCTAACATGCGCGGGGGTCAGTAGCCGCGCCCCGCCGTCACCATCAGCACGCCGAAACGCCGAAGTCACAGTTTACCACCGCGCGGCGACCACGGCAGCAACGCCATTCTCCTCCTTCATATCGCGTCCCTGGCGATGGTCTCGACATCCAGGGTCCTGGGCGGGTGCACAGGCATGGGACGGCCAGCGTAAGCCCCGCCGGCAGCAGGCCGCAACTACACGCGCCCCTTGGGGGATCCTCAGCCATACGGGCGTGGGGCCAGGTAGGCGGGGCAAGACGCGAGGGAATACCCCCTGCCCGTTCGCCCTACCCCGCGCCTGCGGAGCCTGTTTTACAAAGGTTCTCCGTTGTAAGTGACCGTGGCTCGTCCGCAACCGGTATACCGAATCGTCGCTACGTTGCCCGTTCTGTCCCGCATTTCCACGGTCCCGCGCGTGATCGCCGTCGCACAACGCTCCGTGTACTCCAGCCGCGACGCCTTGATAAACAGTTGAATCGCGCCCTTGCTTCCTATCGACTGCACCCGGCTGCGGCACTCGTCAGCGCTTTCTGCCTTGGAACAGTCTATGTCCCACGAATACCCGAACGATCCGTCGAGCGACATCACGCCGGCAGCGAACGACGTACCCTCATACTTCACGTCCATGTCGTAGCTGAACTTCAACGTTACTTCCGGGATCTCGGCAGAGAAATTGCCTGCGTACGAGATGTCGTACGCGAGTGTCCCCGACGAGGATCGCTTGGTGACGTCGACCGCAAAATCGAAGTCGATCCTGCCACTCACATCATCTGGGGCCTCGATTCGTACATCGATGTCAACACTGAACCCGCTGTCCGGGTCAGTGTCGTCCTTGTCCTTGATAACGACCGTACCTGTGAGGCTGCTGCCCGAAGCGTCATGGCAATTGATGAGGTTGGTGGTCAGGGACAGCGGGATCCCATCATCATCGCCGTCTACCGGCACCCTCGGGCGCTGCGTGATGCAGTCCTCCGTTGCAGCAGCCAATCTGGCTGCAGCAGCAGGTCTGGCCGGCCTAACGCCGACCAACGGGATATCGACGTCGAGAACGGTCGCCCTGCTCATCGAGCCCAACGGTCCGGTTAGGCTGGTAGGAGAGGACAACAGCTCGAGCAAGGGCTCCAACAAGTTATGCACCAGATCCGGGTTCGCGACGTCTGCGGCGACATCGCGCGACAGGACCGTCGCTGCCTTGTCCGGCTTCTGCACCGGCTCTTCGCAGGCACTCAATCCGAAGGCCAGCGCGGCTACTACTGCGAGCATCGTACTGCGTCTAATGAACGACATGGGAGCCTCCATGCAAGAATCCGTCGCCTCGCCGGCGCCGGATGATTGTGCCAACGTAACATCACGTGTACCCCTGTCAACCTACGGACGGGTATTTCCCAAGGAGTACACCAAAAAACCACTACTCTGCCTCTGAACGGTCACTGTTGATGGCCTTGGGGTGTTTCGGTCGTTTGTTTTGGCTTCGTACGCAGGGCCCTCGGCGATTTGTGTCTTATGTTGTGCACAGAACCGGATGTGGCGGATCAGGACGGGGGAATGAGTGGACAGCTACTTCGGGCCTTGAGGAGCCGTCCTGCCAGCGATAGCAGCCGCCAGCGCCGCGCCGGGGACAAGCGACTGGGAACGGATCGAAGCGCTTCCGGCCAACATCGACTACGCGCTGCCGGGACTCCGGTCAGAGACTCCGGTCAGAGGAGGTCCTGACCGGCTACTGCCAGGCCGGCGCGTACTCGCATTCCACTCCGTCCGCCGGGGAGGGTCCTGTTACCGGTCGTCCGGTGCCGCCATGCGGTAGCCGACCCCGCGCTCGTTGAAGATGTACGCCGGGCTTGCCGGGGCGTCGCCGAGCTTGCCGCGCAGCTTCTTCACGAACGTGCGCACCGGTTCGGTATCCTCCCGATCCTCCCAGATCTGTCTCAGCAGTGATTCGTAGGTCATTACCCGGCCCGCGTTGACCGACAGCACGCGCAGCAACTCGTACTCGGTCACCGTCAGCCGCACCTGCCGGCCACCCACGGTCACCCGGCGCTTCTCGTAGTCGATTGCCAGGTCCCCTACCACGAAGGGATCCGGCCTGCTTCGCCTGCGTAGCGCCGCACCGACTCTCGCCGTCAGCTCCGTCGGCGAGAACGGCTTGACGATGTAGTCCGCGGCGCCCGCCTCCAATGCCCTCGCGATCGTCTCCTCCCGTCCGTAGGCCGAGAGGAAGACCACCGGAATGTCCACCAGCTCGGGGATCGACTCCATCAACTCGATGCCGTCCATTCCCGGCAACACCAGGTCGAGCACCACCAATCCGGGCTGTTTTGTCTTGATCAGGCGCCGCACCTCCTGTGGGTCTCCCGTCACGGACGACGCGTAGCCTGCCCTGGTGAGCGCGTCTCGGACGTAGTGCAGGGTCAGCGGGTCGTCGTCCACCACCAGAATCCTCGTGCGCTCACGGTCATCGCGAGGCAGCCGCGCCCGCCGTGGCGCGGCGCCGCCGGCCTCGTCGGCCACCGGAAGCGTGAAGGTGAACCGCGTCCCCCGGCCCGGCCCAGGACTATCGGCCCGGATGCGGCCCCCGTGGGCCTCCACCAGCCCCTTGCTGATCGCCAGGCCCAGACCGGCCCCCTGTCCCTCGCCGCCGCCGGCGGCGTGCTTGCGGAACAGTTGCGGCAGCCGCTCCGGCGCCACTCCCTTGCCTTCGTCCGATACCGAGATCGCTACCTCAGCCCCATCGTGCACCGCCGCGATCCGTATCGGGGTGGACTCGGGAGAGTTCCGGGCCGCGTTGGAGAGAAGGTTGTTCAGGACCTGCACGATCCGCCGCTCATCCGCCATCACCTCAGGCAGGTCCTCCGACAGGTCGATGTGCAGGACGTGCCGGGATCCGCCGCTCTCGAACGTGCTCCGCGCCTGGTCCACCAGAACGGCAACTGCCGCCGGTTCCGGGTCCACCGAGAGCATGCCCGTGTCGATGCGCCCGACATCGAGCAGGTCTCTGATCAGGCGGTCCATGTAATTGGCCTGCTGGTCGATGATCCGGAAGAACTGCCGCACCTCCGCCGGATCCACCACCCGCGCGTCGCTCATCACGGTGGCCGCCAAGCCCTTGACCGAGCTCAACGGCGCCCGCAACTCGTGACTCACCGTACTCAGGAACTCCGCCCGCTGGCGCTCCAGCTCCTCCAGTGGCCCCAGGTCCTGCATGGTCACGATCAGTGACTCCACCGCATCGCCCTCGAACTTGATCGGCGTCGCGTTGATCAGCATCGTGATGCTCCGACCGTCGCCCACCGACAGCACGACTTCTTCGGCGCGGAGCGGGGCGGCGTTGCTCAACAACCCCTCCAGCGGGAACTCGCCTAATGCGATATCGTGCCCGTCGGCGAGCCGGAAGGTTACCACCTGCAGCAGTTCTTCCACGGTCTGGCCAGGATCGAGCAGGCCGGCCACCATCCGCCGTGCCTCCCGATTGAGCGACACCAGACGCCCGGCCCTGGCATCGATCACCACCACCCCCACCGGCGAGGTGTCGATCAGCGCCTCCAGGTTGGCCCGCGCGCGCTGCTCGGCACGGTACGCGCGGGCGTTCGCGATCGCCGTCGCCGCCTGCGCGGCGAACAGTACCAGCACCTCCTCGTCCTCATCGGTGAACTCCTGCCCGTCTTCCTTCCCGCCCAGGAAGAACGCGCCAGTCTGCACGTTCCGATGGCGTATCGACGTTCCCAGGAACGTGTCCTCCGAAACGTACTCCGTCGAGAAGCCGAGCGAGCTCACGTAGCCGCTCAAGTTGGACAGCCGCACCGGCGAGGGAAGATTCCGCAGGTGCTCGAACAGCCGCATCCCGTCCGGCCACTCCGCCAGCTCGCGTACTCGCTCCGCGGTGAAGCCGGAGGCTACGTAGTCGACCTGCCCGGCGTCGTCGAATACCGTGATCACGGCGTAGCGGGCACCGGTCAGGACGCGGACGCTGTCCGCGATCTCGTTCAGAACGGTATCGACATCAAGGCTCGCGCTGATCCGCAGCACCGCTCCGCTCAGGCTTGAGATGCGGTTCCGCAACGCCTCGATCTCCCTCAGGAATTCCTCTGCATTTTTCATAACGCCCGTTAGCCTTCCCCTATCGCCCCGATACGCGGCTCGTCAACCGAGTATCCACAATAACGCCACTGATTGTCCTCAATCATACACCTATATTCAACGGTATGTACCCTTCCCACCTTGCGAAGTGCGGCCGCGTCCGGTAGCGTGTTCGGCCAGGAGGTACCATGCGTGGATGTTCGAAGACTGGCCGGATCTTGCTGACGCTGGCAACGGACGTGGGCGCTCCTCCGTGTCCTTCCTTCCGCGGCTTCAGCCCCTCGCCGTGGAAGACTCCAAAGCATGCCCGCCTCCGCAGATGAAGCTATGCCGAGAAAGAAGTCCTTTGCTATAGAAGACGCCCTCGATACCTCGATTGAGCTGTTTGCCGAGCGCGGCTACCAGGCCACCGGGATGGAAGAGTTCGCTTGCCGCCTCGGACTGTCCCGCAGCTCCGTCTACACCACCTTCGGCGACAAGCAATCCTTGTTCGTGCAGACCCTGCAGCGTTACGGCGCCGAGTGTCGGGCGCCGGGTATGCGCGCCCTGCGCGATGACGGTTCGCCGCGCGCCGCACTGGTCAGCGCATTCGAGTGGGCTGCCGACGCGGCTGCACCGCAACAGCGAGATCAGGGGCTGCTCGTCAACACCGCCTTGGAATCAAGGCCCCTCGCTCCCGAGGTGGCCCAGGCACTGCAAGGTGTGCTCCTGGGCATGGAACTGAACTTTCGAGGCGCCATCGAACGGGCCCGCAGCGCCAACGAAGTTGCCGGCAACGTGGATCCCGTCCACACCGCCCGCGCGCTGCTCGGCCTGTATCTCGGCTTATGTACGCTGGTTCACTCCGACGCCAAGGAGCCGGTGCTGCGGGCCGTTGTCCAACAGGCTCTGTCGCTGCTGCCCGTACACGCGCCTGACCGGGTTGAGCGGTCGGACCAGGGTGGCGGGTAGGCCCGGGGTGCCGAGAGTAAAGCGGTTCGCGATCGATGATGTCCTGACCAAGGCCATCGGCAGGTTCTCGAACCACGGCTACCACGCCACCTCGATAGGCGATCTCGTGGTCTGTATGGGTATCGGCCGCGGCAGCATCTACGACACCTTCGGCAGCAAGCGCGGCCTGTTCGTGCGCGCCCTGCGCTCCTACATCGAGAGCTACGACCGCTCCTTGCAGGAGATCCTGAACCAGTCGCTGGCGCCGGACGGGGCGATCATCGGCGTGTTCAAGGAAGCGGCCGCCAACGGCTGCTTCATCGTCAACGCCGGGGTCGAACTGGCGACTCATGACGCCGAGATCACTCGGATCGTATCCGGCTTCTACCGCACCGCCGAGCACCGATTCCGGGTGCTGATCGAACAGGGCCAGCGCGCCGGCGAAATCACCGCCAGCGTGGACCCCCGCCAGACCGCGCACGGACTGTTCGTCTTGCTGCTCTGTCTGTGGGTGCTTGTCCGCTCCGGTGCTTCCGGAGAGCCGGTGCTGCGCGCCGCCGCGCAACAGGTGCTGGCGCTGGTGCCGGCGCACCAACCAGATTGCCTGGAACAGAAGGGAGCCAAGATGCCAGTTTCTGCAAACCCACCGATGGCCGCCGCTGATCGTTCTACCAACAGCCGGGACTGATCATGCGTCGTATCGTGACATCAGCGGTAGCTGCGGTCGCTCTTGCCTGTGCCGCCGCCTATCCGCAACAGAACACCGCCTCCTCCGTCTACACCTCGGTCGCTCCGGCGGTCGTGTTCGTGGAAGCCGGCTCCGGCAGGGGCAGCGGGCTCCTCCTGGCCTCGAACACCATCCTCACCGCGGCCCATGTCCTCTATCCCCACCGCTCCGCCCGCATCGTCTTCCCGGACGGCACCGAACTGCCCCATGTGCCCCTGATCGCCTGGAACCTGCTCGCCGACATCGCCGTCCTCGGCCCCGTCGGGCTCGACTCTCCTCCCGCCCCGCCTCCGTTCGACATCTCCAACACTCTTCCGGTCGGCGCCGATCTGTTCTCCATCGGCTACCCCGGCGAAGTGGAGCCGTTCCCTCAGCCCTCCATCCGCCACGGAATTCTGTCCCGCTATCGCCTCTGGCCAGATCAACACGTGACCTATCTGCAGACCGACGCGGCCACCGATGACGGACAAAGTGGCGGCGTATTGGCGTCCGCTACTGGTGCCGTGGTCGGCATGACCGGGTTCGGCGGCGGCTTCGGCCACTTCGGTTTGGCAATGTCGGCCGCCGACCTCCTGCCACGGGTGTCTGCGCTGCTCACCGGTGGGGACGTTCCGCCGCACCGCGGCGATCAGAACCTGGCCACGGCGGTGCAAGACACACCAATACGGTTCGACCTGGACTACCTTTGGGGGGAACAGGCGTTCGCTATCGATGCTCAGCCCGGCGAGCAGGTAAGCTTCATCCTGCAGAGCGTCTCCGACCTCACGGTAGCTATCGTGGACTGGACCGGTTACGCCATCGCCGAAGTGGACGAGCACCACCCGGGCGGTGTCGAGTCCATTTCCGCCGTCCTCGAAGGCGCCGCGCCGTTCCTTCTTCTGGTCGAGCAGTTCGACGACCGGAGAGCGTCGGTTCAGGTCGAGGGCACCGCCCCTCTCGTGCCGCTGACCGATCCCGATGACGGCGTTACCCTGGATCTGCCCGTCAGACGGGCGGGCGCCATCGACTACCCCTACGATGTCGACTACTACCTGATTTCCCTACACGCTGGCGAGACCGTTCGCGTGCTCGTTGACTCGCTCCTGACCGACCCGCTCCTGACCGTCGACTACCGCCACTCTCTCGCCGCCGCCGTGGACGATGACAGCGGCGGCGGCCTGTTCCAACTCGATGCCGAACTGGTCTTCCGTGCCGAGGTCGACCGGGTACATCGTTTCGTCATCCACGATCCTCGTGGTGCTGTCGGCGGCTATACCCTCTCCATCGAGCGGGAGAACGGTCGCCATTAGCGAACCAGTTGGCGATGACCAGGGCGGACCGGGAACAGCTGCCCAT
>Ga0209754_1001893_pt1 | contig 18467 bp, 19 predicted proteins | sample MesohylBB_FD_187295 | JGI IMG/M metagenome (GOLD analysis project Ga0209754, IMG submission 187295) | Host-associated microbial community of the marine sponge Aplysina aerophoba from Gulf of Piran - sponge mesohyl, lysed by bead beating... | ecosystem: Host-associated > Porifera > Sponge >... | reverse complement strand
GGATATGAGCTATACTCCCCCCGGCTGGTTCTGCCCGTGCCGGTAGCTGTCAACTGGTATGGCAGGGAAGTGAGCAAAGTCCACAACCATCCGACTTAGGATAGTAGAGTCGTATAGCCTCACGAACTGCCTCGTCACAGGATTCGAAGTAGCCAAGATAGTGTCGGTTCCAAACTTCCGGCAACTGATCACATCCCGCCTCGTGAACCTCATGGTCACCATTATCTTGTGCCTCCCTGTTCACGTAGTAGTGTGTCATTGCAGGTTCTTCCTCGGCCATATCTTCCCCTCCTTCTCTCTAGCAATGTATCACAGAACACATTACTTTACCCAAAATTGGGTAAACTACTTTTATGAAAGCAACGAGCAAAAAACACGGAAAAGCCCCAGGCAAGTACTACCGCAAGGGTCTCTCACTGATCGAGTTGACCCGCATGTTCCCGGATGATGAAACTGCTGAGGAGTGGTTCATCAAGGCCCGTTGGCCCAATGGCGTTTTCTGCCCCAAGTGCGGCTCTAGCAACATCCAGGAACGCCCTACTCGCAAACCCCAACCCTACCGCTGCCGGGACTGCCGTAAGGACTTCTCGGTCAAGACCGGTAGCCTGATGCACAACTCGCCGCTTGGCTTCCAGACTTGGGTTATCGCCATCTACTTGTTGACCACCAGCCTCAAGGGTGTCAGCAGCATGAAGCTTCACCGCGACCTGGGCATCACTCAGAAATCAGCTTGGTACCTAGCCCACCGTATTCGGGAAAACTTCAAGTACCACGGTGACCTCTTGGCTGGACCTATCGAAGCGGACGAATCCCTTTTCGGGGGCTTGGAAGGCAATAAGCACTCGGACAAGAAACTACGGGCCGGTAGAGGCGCAGTAGGAAAGGTGGTTGTGGCGGCAGTCAAGGACCGGGGCACTAACAAGATCGTAGCTCAGGTGGTGCCTGGAACCGACGCCGAAACCCTGCAAGGCTTTGTTAAGGAATATACCGAGGATGGTGTCACGGTCTACACTGACGAACACCTCGCTTACCGGGGGCTTCCCAACCACGAAGCAGTGAAGCACTCGGTCAGTGAGTATGTCAGGGACCAGGCCCACACCAACGGCTTGGAGTCCTTCTGGTCACTCCTCAAGAGGGGTTATCACGGTACCCACCATCACATGAGCCCGAAGCACCTGGGGCGCTACGTGAACGAGTTTGCGGGGCGTTATAATGACCGTCCCAGGGATACTCTGGAGCAGATGCGTAGTATCGTTCAGGGTATGGATGGTAAGAGACTTAGGTATCGGGAACTGATAGAATGACGGTAGGAGGCTGTAATGACAAAGGCCAAGAGGGGCCGCAAACCTCGCAAGTCAAAATACGATGAGCTAATTAAGATTGACGCTTCACCTGAGGCAGTCGCACGCTCGCTTTTTAATGGGCCACCTAAGAAGGAGTGGGAGTTCATGAAGAAGAAGGCTGAAGACTAGTAACGGTCGTTTGTGAGGGCGGTGTTTGCCTAGTATCTTTGATCAGAAATCGGTATCGTACATTGAGATGTCTAAGCGTGCCATTACCATCATAGAAACACTCGCTGTTTTCGCGGTCGGGCTAATCGTGGGTATTACTCTTTTTTAGCGATCTGAGTCTTGGCCACAACCCTTCCGTGAATAGCTCCCACGCCTGCCACAGCACTGATCAAGCCTACTACCTCATCTGAAATGTCGGGAAGAGGCACTCCTTCGAGTTGTGCAATTTGTCGATAAGCATTAACTAGGATGAGCCCTATGCTCCACAGAATTGTCTTGGATTGAAACCAACGCTTTTTACCAACTTGTGTTGCACTGCTATCGGCCATTTTGTTTCCCTCTCACAGTTGATTGAGGTAGAAGGGTGGCCCCTCGGGGACTGATTTCCGAGGGGCCTTTTGTAAGGAGATAAGGACGGTTCATAAAGCCGTCCGGGGAGGGTTTAGTTGCCTGCTGGCTCAATCATGGGCGTGTCATACTTGGCCATTCCAGAGAGGTCATACGACACGGTTTTATCCACGGTGTCGTCTGTGTCATCATCCGGAGTGCCACCATCGCTCTTCGCGTGAGTGATTGTCACAGTGCCCATAAACTTGATTTCTTGGGCTTTGGCGTCCATCATCGCCATGGTGTCAGGTAGGCTGTCCAGTGTTAACTCGAACATCAAGTCGTCACCAGACAAGACGCCATTAGCGCTAGTCCCCGAATGGGTTTCGGCCCTTGAGTCAAAGGCCGCGAACGCAGTAGCGGGGCAGGCAGCAGTTGTCCTACCGGAGAAGGAGACTGTTTTTCCAGAAGTCATGACGGCCAGGTTATCCAAGCCTTCGCAAAGCACGGCAACGGTATCAGCGGTGTTGTTGACCGTAACTCTAGGATTGCCCCCGACATCGAAAACCAAGTCTGCCTGAATTCCTTGGGTGGAAGATTCGGTCTTGACGAGTGTGATGCGCCAAGTGAACTCATCGGCAGTTCCCCGCTCCCAACCTTTGAGGGTCAGGTCCAAATCGGTCATCATCGGGGGATCGGGATCAGGTGTCGGATCAGGTGTCGTTGTGGGCGGCTCAGGAGCGGGTGGTGGAGCCGAAGGGCTCGGGTTGTTGCAGGCGGCAAGCAGCCCCACGCCCAAGACGATTATTGCCAACAAAGCGATGATTCGTCTCATAATGTTGCAGTATCCCTTTCGTTGTTTAAGAAACTAGAAGCCCAAAGGCTGCATTGCCCTACAAATCCCCTAACCCCCTTTCTTAAACCCGGCAAAGCTTTATGCCGGGCCATTGAAAGTACCTATTCAAGGGGGTTGAGAAAAGTAGGTTTTCCGCCTATTCACCTGAGCAAGCGGCCAACTCACTCAATCGGAATAATGGCTGTTTTATTTGGCGGATAGCCCGACTCGCGACTACCCCCTTTGGTACTTTCAAAAACTAGTCTAACATAGTTTCGGTAAGGGGCAAGCCGGGTTTTGCACAGAGTTGATTGTGTGATTGGAAAATTAAGGAAAGAAGAAAGGCTCAAGGAGCTACAGAAACAGTTGGGGGTTTAAGAGATTTGGGTAAACGAGTATATAATTCCCTAAAAGAGGCAAAGCCCTGACTTACTGTGACCATCACCTCGTCACCTCGCCACGGTGCCACCGTACTGACAAGCTGCCCGACGTCAGAGGCTCGGTCCTCCCCACTGATGGGGTCGAAGGTGTAGAGCGTGCCGCCCAGGATGTCCACCCAGTGAAGCAGCTGCCGTCCGTTATCCCAGATGGGACCTTCCCCAAGGACGGTGCGCACGTCGAGGATCGGTGCGAGTTCGGTCATGGCCACCACCTCCTGCTTCCCATTCTCACTCACCCGTGGTCCCACGGCTTAGGACTGAGACGCCCGAGTACCCCTTCGACGCGACCTCGTCGGACTCGCGCCAGCACTGCGATGGCCCTCTGCTTCAAGAGGCATCGCCGTGCCGCCGGTGCAAAGAGCACGTTGGCAAATCGCTCCTACCTTAGGCCGGTCTCAAGACGCTTGAGCATTCAGTGGACCACCGTGCAGCGAAGGCCAACTACTCCCGATCTCCGCTCGAGACGATATGAACACCCTCTGATGGCTGCCGGAATCAGCCTAGTGTCATCACAGCCTTAAATGCTGGCACTAACGCGTTTGCGTCCGCCGACCGGCCATCCTCGCCACTATCGTCTGTGGGCTCTCAAACCTCCCCGATAGCAAGATAGGTGGTCCCTAGTCACCCAAAAGACCGTTGGCTGGAGTTCTGTACCTGTCCCCTACCCCGGATACCCCATCGGCACAAAGATGCCTCATCGTTCAAGTCACCCCAAGCAGCTCCGCGGCCTGCCCCGTCAGGACCCACACCCCCGGAAGGCCCGCAGGCGATCGCCCGACCACTGCCGGCTCACACTCGGCGATCACGACCACCCTCGCCTACGCCCGGTCACTCACCCAATCTAGACCGTCCCCTCTAAAGCACCTGAAGGACTTCCTGTTCGGTCCCTTCTTAACAGCTCTTTTCAGACCGGTGGCCTCCCTCTCTCTCTACTCCAACTCTTTCAGAACAGCCGGGTTAAGCACACGATCGAGTAGTCCGCCGCTCTCCACAAAGTCGCCGATGCTCTGTCCAGCCAAGGCCATAGGAACGACCCAGATGGCCATATTGGAATAGTAGTCGTCACCCCAAACGGGCAGGCCACTCTCTGCATCGATCAGGCAGCGCTGATTCCAAGGGGAGGCCGACTTCAGGGAGATAGCCTCATAGACGCGCCTGCCGATCTCGAGCCCGGTCTCGGTGTAGCCATGAAACATGAAGGTCATAGCGGCGCAGAGCGTCTCGCCGACAAAGGTCTGCTTGGCGTGGTCATTACCGGCAGCTATCTCGACCACCCCGTCAAAGGTGCGCTCGGCTGTCGAGTCGTAGCGCTCCCCCGCTGGCGTCACACCGTTAACCAGGCCGTACGGCGTTGCAGCCATATTGAGACGCTCGACGGTCTCGAGCGCTAACCGGACCCGATCTTCCGGCAGAACATCTGGCAGGCCGGCGACCTTCACACACCACTGTGCCATCAGCTGATTACCGAGCGATACATCGTTCGCTCGGCGATTGCCGGGATCGTTCCATAGACGGTAGTAGCTCCCCGTCCATAACTTTTCCTGATAGGCTACCTGCCCCCGCTCCAACCAGCTACGGCACTCCTCGGCAAAGGCATCGTCACCGACCACTTCAGCCATAGCCTGTCCGCAGGCCAGGGTCGCCAACCAGGTTCCTGCTACGTAGGCCGACGTACCCCACCAGGGCCAGATATCATAGAACTGGTTGGCAGGCCAGAGTTCAGTGGGTGCAACGTGGGCCTGATCGTTTACTAATCCGTCGTCATCGTCATCGAGCGAAAACTGATAGCGGACTGCACGCTTAGCTGAGTCGTAGAAAGCCTTTAGCAGCCCCTCGTCACCTGTGCGCCGGTACAGGCGGTAGATCATCTGGGCATACTGGCCGGAATTCAAGGGGTGTTGGCAGTGGTAGCGGGGATCGCGCATCGAGGTCTCCCTGCCGTAGGAGAAGGGGATCTCGCCATCATTGATCTGGAAATGGCGGAAGGCCTCGAGCGTGCTCACTTCTAAGTCGGGAAAGAAGAAGAGTGCCGGAAAGTGACCATGCATCCGGCAGACCATCGTCTCGGTGATCGGGCAACCCGTATGGCTCTCGTTGTGGGTGAACCAGCCCCCATCGCCCCACCACTCATCTTTGCGCGTCTTGGCGATCCAAACGGTGTTTTTGCCCAAGCTATAAAGTCCCTGGATCAGCGCATCACGTAGCCACATGGGCAAGTCAGAACGATAGATCTCGGCCTGCCACGCCAGGGTACGGTCGAGGAGCGAATCGAATCGCACGAGGGCATCCTCTGCCACCGCTGTCACATCGGCGTAGCGTCTGCTGTACTGATGGACATGAGATTCATTGCCGCTATCACGCCAGAACGGCGCGTACCAGGCGAAAACAAAACGCCTCCGCTGGGACTCGCCGGGGGCGAGCTGCACAGTTAACAGGCCTTCACCCCGATCCGTGACCAAGCGGAGGCTGTCACCGACGAGCGTAGCCTCTGCTTTGCCCGAAGTGGGCGGTTGAGGCAGGGTGATGGCCAGATCGAGGGTCAGAGGCTCTTCACCATGGTTGCTGAGGGCTATCTCGAACAGGGCCGCCGGGATATTGCTGTCGGGCGCGTTACCCAGGATGAAGGGACTGAAGGCACGGAGACCTACCGACAACGGCGCTTCGGCGAACTGCGCGATCAGATCGACTACTGGGAAATGCCCCCAGTAGATGATGTCTGCACTCGAGAGTGGAACGCCTCTCCCAGCCACCTTCACCGTCAACCAGTCCCTGTCCTCAGAGCGCGGTGGAACAATGTCGTTGTAGACCGAACAGAAGCCGATCTTGCCGGTGCCTTCCAGGGTGAAATAGCCGGTCCCCAATCCGCCCAAAGGCACACCGCCATCCAGCCGAGAACCGTCGTAGATGCAGCCGGGCACAGGGGCATCAAAACCGTCCGCTTCAATCATGACCCAGTCGCGTTTCGCCTGATGTGGAGTAAAGGGCCAGGTAGTCATCGTTTCACATCCTCTCTTAGAGTCTATTCCATAAGTCTCGAGTAGTCCTTTGCCAAGATGTGTGGCCCTCCAAATCTGGTGGGTACAGCTACTTGGAATACCACCCCCGAGAGTTCCAGCACGTCAACAGACCCCCCGCCCCCCAAATCTGGTATGTGGAACCATCTGGAGTACCGCACCTTGGGCGGCCACTCGACTTATGGAACAGACCCTTAAAGGGTAGCGTTAGGCGGAGTGCGGCGCTCATACCCTGCCAGGGCAGCCGACGACTGAGGGCGGTCGTACGACCACCCTCCCGAAGATACAAACTCGGCTCGGGTGTAGCGCCTCCAGACCAAGTCCGTCCCTGAACTACCTGAAGCGCCCTTCGTTCAGTCGCCAGTAGGCATCAGTGCCTTGGAGTCCCTCGCGCTCTCTGGCATAGTCCCAGGGAATCTTGCCATCATCATCTCGAGCAGCCGCGTCCGCCCCGGCATCCAGCAGGGCGGCAATTACTCCCGGGCTACTGCTGAACCGGGCCGCAAAGTGCAGCGGGGTCCAGCCATTCACCTCCCGGGCGTTTACTCTCGCCCCGGCTGCCAGCAGGGCCGCGACGATAGCGGAGTCGCTATTCGATTCGGCCGCATCGTGCAGCGGCGTCCAGTCCCCACCATCCCGAGCATCTACCTCTAAGCTCTCCCAAGATCCTCGCGAAGGTATTTGCAGCACCGTCTATATAACAGCACGATCACCCACCGACCCCCTGAGCCCGTGCTGGTGGCACAAGGCCCTGCAACGCACCTGCGAGGGAGGTGAAGACTATTACTCCCTGCCGAAAGCCAGCACGACCCGGCTCTGTTCGGATCATCAGGAGTTGAGCACCTTCAAAAGGATCCGTCACGGTCGGGATCCGTCTTGGTAAAACCGAGTGGGTGCCGGTCACCATCGCCTTTTCGCTCAGCCACGTCCACCACCCGAATCCTTTGCGCTCGCACGAGTTCAGGCACGAAACAGCCTCGAGAATGTCCTGCAAAATACATCCATTAGTGGGGTCTGAACTCCCTCCAGGACGAGCGGATGTCTGAGATTTGGCTTGGTGACCGGTGTTTGTTGCCCCTCACGTAACGATCAACCCGTCCTGGACGATATCCATAGAATGCACGATACTCCTGATCATAAGTTCGTATCCTAAGGGGTAGTCCATGGCCGACCGTCCCAACATCCTCCTGATCAGCACAGATCACTGGCCTGCCGCTCTCCTCGGTGCAGCAGGCCACCCCATGATCCAGACCCCGACCCTCGATTCCCTCGCCCGCAGCGGCATCCGCTTTACCAACGCCTACGCCGAGTGCCCGGTATGCATCCCCGCCCGACGTACCCTGATGACCGGCACCTCCCCGCGCGGCCACGGCGACCGGGTGGCCGAGGAGAAGCCGATGCCGGAGTTGCCGACACTGGCACAGACCTTCCGCGAGGCCGGTTACCAGACCTATGCCGTCGGCAAGCTCCACGTCTACCCCCAGCGAGACCGGATCGGTTTCGACGATGTCCTCCTCGACGAGGAGGGTCGGACCCAGTATGGGGTCGTTGATGACTACGAGGCGTTCCTGGCCGACCAAGGCTATCCCGGACAGCAATTCCTCCACGGCATGAGCAACAACGAGTACGGCTGGCGGCCCTGGCATCTGCCGGAGCAGACCCACCCCACCAACTGGGCAACCCGCCAGCTAGCGCGTACCATCAAGCGCCGCGACCCGACCCGACCCGCATTCTGGTTCCTCTCCTACCGCCACCCCCATCCCCCACTGGTACCGTTGCAGCTCTACCTCGACCTCTACCGACAACTGGACCTCCACCAACAACCGGCCAGCGACAAGCCGTATATGGGCGACTGGATCGATGGAGACAGCACCTTCGCCATCCGGCGAAGACAGGCCCGCCATGAGGGAATGAGCGACGTTCAGGTCCGGCTGGCCCGGACCGCCTTCTACGCACTCTGCACCCAGATCGACCACCAGCTCCGTCTCCTGATCGGCACCCTCCGCGAGGAGGGGCTGCTCGACGAGACGATCCTGCTCTTCACTTCAGACCATGGCGATATGCTCGGGAACCACGGCATCTGGGCGAAGCGGCTCTTCTACGAATCGGCGGCGAACATCCCGATGATTCTAGCTGGGGTGGACGCTGACGATCACGTCGGTGCAAACCGGACCGACGACCGCCTGATCGGCTGGCAGGACATCATGCCGACCCTGCTCGAGCTCGCCGGCATCGAGGTCCCCGAGACGGTCGAGGGGATCTCGATGGTCGGTGAGGAGCGACGCGAGTGGCTCTACGGTGAGGTGGGTGAGAACAGTTCCGCTACCCGGATGATCCATGACGGTCGCTACAAGCTTATCTACTATCCCGTCGGCAACCGACGACAGCTATTCGACCTCGAGGAGGACCCGAATGAGCTACGTGATCTATCAGGCTCTCCGGCCTATCAGCAAGTTCTGACCAGACTTACAGAGCTCTTGATCGGACAGTTCTACGGTGGTGACGAAGCGTGGATCGAGGGTGGGCAACTCGTCGGTCTACCGGACAGAACGTTCGTGGCTGGACCGAACAAGCAGCTGTCAGGTCAGCGGGGGGATCACTTCCCACCGCCACCACGGACGGATATGTAGCAGTTCCAATGGTTCACCCAATTGCTCTCAGAAAGGGGGGCAGGGGAGGAGGAGGAGAGGGGGTGACATGGCGGTGGGCTTCGGGAGCCTTACCCCCTAACTCCCCCCGCTCTGCTGTCAGGCCACCAACTGAGCCCTGCTGCTAACAGCTACAGCACGTTGGGCTCACAGCGACACCGCCCTAATGACTCCGGTGGCAGCGCGCTCGGGCTCCACTAGCGAGGTTGCCCTGGACGCCGGCAAGAGTGCAGTCAGCCATCGGCTGAGCCCATCAGCAGAACTCCTAAGGCCGCAGCACTGGCAAGCTCCAGGCAGAGCGCTATGATTGAATCTCCCTGTTCCCGAGACTGCGAAGCGGTATCGTAGGGGGATGATCGGGACCGTTCGGGTTGCACGGCCCGGTCTCGAGTCGAACACCTGATCTCGACCTGAGATCGTGAGGGAGGGTCGATCATGAATCCACTCCGAATGCTGCAGAATCATGGTCAGTCCGTCTACCTGGACGAAATACGCAGGAGCATGCTCGCAGACGGCTACCTGAAAACCCTCATTGAGCGCGACGGCCTTCGCGGGGTAACGTCGAACCCAGTCATCTTCCAGAAGGCTATCGCCGACACCCACGACTACGACGAGGCCATCGCCGAGCGGGTGCGCAGGGGCATGGATGTCGCCGACATCTACGAGGACCTCGTCGTCGAGGATATCCAGGGGGCCGCCGACCTGCTTCGAGCTACCTACGACGGTAGCGAGGGGAGGTACGGGTTCGTGAGCCTCGAGGTCGACCCACATCTGGCCCACGACACGGAGGGGACCGTGCAGGAGGCACGCCACCTGTGGTCCCGGCTGGCGCGACCCAATGTCTTCATAAAGGTCCCTGGCACCGCCGCTGGCCTCCCAGCCATAACGACGCTTATCCGGGAAGGTATCAACGTCAACGTGACCCTCCTCTTCGGCCTCGACCGCTACCGGGAGGTGGTGGAGGCCTACCTTGTCGGCCTCGAGCAGCGAAGTGCCGACGGCAACCCCACCGAGCGGGTCGCCTCGGTCGCAAGCTTCTTCCTGAGCCGCATCGACGTGATGGTCGATCCATTGCTGGAGCGGGCTGCATCCGAGCATCCTGAGCGGGCCGAGGAGATCCTGGCCCTCCGCGGCAAGGTTGCCATCGCCAGCGCCAAGGGGGCCTACCAGATCTACAAGGGGGTGTTTGGGGATGACCGGTTCCAGAGTCTCGCCGCTAGTGGCGCCCGCCCGCAGCGGCTGCTATGGGCCTCGACCAGCACCAAGAACCCCGACTATCCAGACGTGATGTATGTCGAACCGTTGATTGGCAAAGACACCATCAACACCATGCCGGTCAGCACCCTGGACGCCTACCGGAATCATGGTGACCCTGCCGATCGGATCGAAGAGGATGTCGAGGCCGCGAGGGAGACCCTCGCGGCGCTGCCGACGCTCGATATCGACCTCGACATCATCACGCAGCGGCTCGAGGACCAGGGGGTGGAGAAGTTCGTGGATCCCTTCGACAACCTCATGTCGACCCTCGCAGAGGCGGCGCACACGACGCTTGCATGACCCCCTGACGCCCCTCGCGGGGGCTTCGGGCGGTCTCACGCCGTTTAGCGGGATCACCGACTCCAGATTCACTCTCACCGAGAGCACCCTCCGACAAAGATCACGGTATCGCCAATCCCCTAGGGCCGATGCCCAGTCTGACGGTGCCCTTAGCGGCACACCCGGCAGGGCCCGGGAACACCAGAATCGGCGAAGAAGCGACTCCAGAGTTCAGACCCCGGAGTTCCGGTCGGGAGCAGATCTCGTTCGGGGAACTCGTACTCTCCTCCCCCCACCCTCCCTCGCACTCTGGCGAATCAGCGCCCCGTACCCCACCAGTCCGATCAGGGTAAACGAGAACCATTGGATCGCGTAGCCAAGGTGTGGTCCGTTCGTGAGTTCGGGTGGCTCAGGGGCGAGGGGAAGGGTTTCCTGAGCCGGCGTCTGTGTCGACAGTACAAGGTAGAGGGGCTCGAGATTGTACGGGAGCTGCTTCTCCAACCGCTCTGGATCGATCCAGAAGACCGCCTCGAGCCGCCCCACCGCGGGGTCGCGGGCCCCGAAACGGCCCCGCGGCACCGGCGGGGGGGTAAGGGTGCCCACGACCGAGACTTCCCCCTCAGGTGGGGCAGCTAAGGCGACCGGTGGATTGTCCAAGGCGTAGGGCACCCAACCACGGTCGACGAGGAGCGCCCCCCGGCTAGAGTCGAACCGGAGCGGGGTGAGGACGTGCCAGCCGGGCTTCCCACCACGCGACCGCGAGCGGAGCAGGACCTCGTTAGCGGTGTCGAAGCGGCCAGTCAGTCGGGTGCGTCTGTAGGCGGCAGCAGTGTCCAGGTGGGCCGGGGCGGCGAGATCGTAGCGCCCCGTGAGACGCTCATACGGTTCGGGGTCGGCGGCGACCCGCGAGGCGATAAGGTCGTTGTGCTCCACCCGCTGGTCGTGCCTCTGGAGCTGCCACAGGCCGAGGTTGATGAAGAGCACCGCCAGCGCCACGACCACCAGGTGTAACACCAGCCAGCGGGGGGTTAGCAGGAAGCCGTACAATTTAGCTGAACAGGGCCCGATCGAGGGCCATGGTGAGGAACAGTAGAGCCAGGTAGAGCATCGAGTACTTGTAGAGTGGGAGGGCGGCGGTGCGACTAACGGGCCCTCCAGACTCGACCCGGAGCCAGAGCCTCACGACGCGGAGCGCCAGCACCAGGTTCAGCGCCAGCGCGACGGCGAGGTAGACGACGCTGAACTCGTTCAGCACAAAGGGGATAACGGTGAGCAGGACGGTCAGGCCTGCATAGATCACCATCTGCAAGACCGTGGCGTGCACACCGATCACGACGGGTGCCATAGGCACCCCCGCCGCCCGGTAGTCGTCTTTGATCATGAGTGCAAGCGCCCAGAAGTGGACCGGAGTCCAGAGGAAGATCAGGGCAAAGAGACACCAGGCAAGCAGATTCAACTCGCCGGTGACTGCCGCCCAGCCGACGAGCGGTGGGATGGCGCCCGCGGCCCCACCGATCACGATGTTCTGCCAGGTGCTCCGCTTGAGCAGCAAGGTGTAGATAACGACATAGAAGGCGATGCCGGCCCAGGAGAGGAGGCTGGCCAGAAGGTTCGAGGTGAGCGCTATCACCACGAACGAGAGCAGGGTGAGGGTCACCGCGAAGACGACGGCATTGGCTGCAGGCACGACCCCCGTCACGGTGGGCCGCTGGGAGGTGCGCTTCATCCGCTCGTCGAGATCACGATCACAGATCATGTTGTAGACGCCGGCCGCCCCAGCCGACATGTACCCGCCAAGGAGGAGGCCCAAGAGAGGGATCCAGCCCGGAAAGCCGCGCGCGGCGATGAACATGGTGCCGACCGTCGTGAGGAGCAGGAGGCTGATCACCCTGGGCTTGGTCAGGATGAGATAATCCCGCCAACCGGCCCGCACTGGCACCGCCCCACTCACCACCTCAGGTGGCCTCCCCCAGCGCGCGAGCCCCACCTGCCCCGCGTCCGCGCTCGGCTCGGGCGGTCGGGGAGCCCAGAGCCGTGACCGTTACCGCCGCGAGGAGGCCGAACGAGAGGATTGCCAGCGCCAGGTGCAATAGTTGCAGGGGCACGGGGGCCAGGAAGGCTAAGTTGACGGTGCCGATAGCGAGTTGAAGGGAGTACACACCCAAGAGCATCAAAGCGAGCCGCCGAGCCTCCACCACCAGTCCCAACCAGAGTCCGAGTCCCAGGCTGAAGAACAGATAGGTGCCGACCAGGACCGCGATGAGTGGGTGCAACACCCGCAGGCGGATGAGCGGATGGGAGGCTGGGTCGAAGTCGGCCGCCAGCCCCTGCCCAAGCGACTCCGCCGGAAACATCGTGTCACCTATGGCGGCGATCCCACCGCTAAACATCAGCACCAGCATGCCGAACAGGCCGCCCCCGAGGATAAGCGCCGGCAGCCTCTGGCGTCCGATGCGGAGGGGCCAAGCCGGCGAGCGTTCGCGGGCAAACACGACCGCCCCGGCCAGGGCCCCGACCAGCAGCAGCGAGTTGACCAGGTGAGAGGCGACCATGATCCCACGGCCCACCGTAGCGTTGTCACCCGTGAGTCCGAGTAGCACGGTGGCTGCACCGATCAGCACTTCGAAGAGGAGGAAGACGAAGGCAGCCCCTGCAAAGACAAAGAGGCCGGGCCTCGCCCGGCGGTGGCGCCAGGCCTGGATGAGCAGTACGGCCCCGAGCACGAACACCACCAGAGAGAGCAGCCGGTGGCCAAACTCGAGCAGGGTCGCGGTACCAGCTGCCAGTGGGATCACCTCGCCCTGGCAGCTAGGCCAGTGACTGCCACACCCTGCCCCCGACCCCGTGGCGCGCACGAGAGCGCCCTGAAGCATCACCAGCATGTTGCCAGCGAGTGTGGCCCACGCCAGAACGGCTAGAGAAGCGGGGCGGAGAAGCGTCACGGTTCGAATCCTCACAAACGACAGTCCAATATCAATCCAGTATGAGGTGGTGTCGCAGCGGTTCAGAAAAGACAATTGTCCCTCACCGCAGCGGCCATCATACCGCTTACGCCGCACGGTCTCTCCAAGCGGGGCCCGGTGCGCGGGGCAATGGGTCGTTCGCAACCGCCAGGGACCGGGACCTAGCGGGTAGACTGAGCCCCTCATGAGAATTCTTGCGGTCTTTGCCCACCCGGACGACGAACTCGGTTGTGTCGGCACCCTGGCCAAGCATGCCAAGCGTGGCGATGAGGTCATGCTTGCCTGGACTACCCACGGGGAATTGGCTAGCCAGTACGTCGATCAGAGCGACGAAGAGATCCGCCGCATTCGGAGGGAGCACGGCGCCTGGGTGGCTGAGAAGCTAGGGGGGGAGTCCCACTTCTTCGACATGGGAGACTCGCGCATGACCGGCTCAAGGGAGGAGGCACTCCAGCTGGCTCACCTCTACGCCCGATTCGGGCCTGACGTGGTGATCACCTGGAGCGACGACAATCCCCATCCAGATCACCGCATGACCGCCAAGATCGCCTTCGACGCTATCACCCTGGCGCGTATCCCCAAGGTCCTGAACGACAGTGGGGGGGATTTCGAACCCCACCGGGAGCGGATACGATTCCTCCAGTACCCCACCATGGGCTCACCCCGGTCCTTCATGCACGTAGATATCGGTGAGGAGATCGACCTCGCAACGGAACTCTTCCGCTTCTATCAGGAGTTCTACAACTGGAACTTCAGTCCCGAGCGATTCCTGGCCAGCAAGGCCTCATTCGGGCGTGAATCGGGCGTGAAGTATGCGGAGAAGTTCCAGTGCCGCTCCGCCTACGCACCGGCCCTCAGCTACCTGAGCTGAGACTCTATCTCGACTTTAGGGAAGGAAGACGTCTAGGACAGCATCTTCGACCAGAGGCTGCATATCGTACACCGGACCCTGATCGCCAGGGAATCTCACCGAGAAGACGTTCCACCCCGCCCTGAGATCGAGTTCCACACTCGAGCCGGTCATAGTTGCATCCTTATCAACATACAGGAGCGAAAAGAACCCCACCGGATCCTCCAAACTCAGAACCCCGATGAAGAAGGTGTCGATCCCCCCACGATCGAATACTGCGTTGGCGTTATTGTCGACATACATATTTATCCTGCCCTGGGCGTAGTTGACGTCGTCGGGGCCAACCCGGTACTCATTATGAAGTCCCGGGAGCAGCACCGCGCCGCTGCGGAAGGGACGCAGCTCGGAAGCCGGGACGGATGCGGCGTCGATACTAAAGGTTCCCACTACCGGCACGACGCTGGCCACCTCATGGCCCCAGACACCGTTGCTGTCCACCACGTGGATAGCAACCCTGGTACCCTCAGGGAGGGGTTCTTCACTTTTGATGATGCCGCTTATGGTCGAACGCTGCTGGGCAGAGGCTGCCGACAGCACAAGCAGCAGCCCGGTTACAATCAGAAAGGGTCGCCTCATGAATACTCTCCAAACGTGCGCTAGACTAGCACACAAGCTGTACAATCTGCATCCACTCTCCGAATCACAGAGCCCTCTTGTCACCGTCTCAACTCTACTGCCCCGAGGTGGGCTCGCTGCAAACTTGGTATCTGGCTTAGTGTCTGTACCCGTCCGGATGAGCCCGGTGCCAGTCCCAGGCCGACCTCACAATCGCCTCCAACTCTGCGTGGCGCCGGGTCCAGCCGAGTTCACGCTGAATCCGACTCGGGTCGGCGACCAGCACGGGGGGGTCGCCCGGCCGCCTCGCCACAACCCGCTCTGGAATCGGGTGGCCGGTGATCCTACGACACACCTCGACCACCTCTCGCACCGAGAAGCCGGCCCCGTTGCCGAGGTTGTAGGCACGGGCCTCACCCGGTCGCAGCCCCTCGACCGCAAGCAGGTGGGCCTCGGCCAGGTCGAGGACATGCACGTAGTCACGGACACAGGTGCCGTCCGAGGTGTCGTAGTCCTCACCGTAGATGGAGATCCCTTCGCGCAGGCCAAGCGCCACCTGAAGCGCAACGGGGATCAGATGCGTCTCGGGCCGGTGATCCTCCCCGTAGGTAGCCGAGGCACCCGCAGCATTGAAATAGCGAAGGGTAACAAAGCCTAACCCGGCGGTCTCGCACAACCGGTGCAGTACCCGCTCGATGAGGTACTTGGTCTCACCGTAGACACTCGCTGGCCTTACCGGGGCGTCCTCAGGGATGGGGATACACTCAGCGGTCCCAAACAGGGCCGCCGTAGATGAGAGGACCAACCGCTTTACTCCCCGCTCGACCATGACTTCAAGCAGGGTCAGAGTGCCGACGACGTTGTTGCCGAAGTAGCGGATCGGCTCCCTCATCGACTCTCCTACCAGCGAGTAGGCGGCGAGGTGTATGACTGCCTCGATGCCCCCTGCTTCGAGGACCTCGCCCACCACCCCGGCGTCGCGGAGGTCGGCCCGGACAAAGGCGGCATCGGCGTGAACGGCACCCTGGTGACCCGTCGAAAGGTTATCGAGCACGGTGACGGTGTGACCCCGGGCGACGAGGGTCTCGACGGTGATGCTGCCGATATACCCGGCACCACCGGTAACGAGAACATTCATGCGACACAGTGTAACGCCTAGTCAGAAGCTAGCCGGAGACGATCTGTAAGTGGGGGGGTGAAGGATAACCTCTCTAAACGCTATGGAACTGCAGTATGATGTGACGGTAACCCACCGCTTGCGTCCTCCGATCGAATCGACTGAGATCCTTCGGAACGCCTGTCCTGGAGGCTATCCATGCATGTTCAAAGCGAATCGGCCCCCAAGAACTCCTCCGCACTAGACGCTGGCTACGTATGGTTCGACGGCAAACTAGTGCCACATCAGGAGGCCACCGTGTCGGTGTTGACTCACGCGCTCCACTACGGCACCAGCGTGTTCGAGGGTATCCGCGCTTATGAGACGGATCGCGGGGCGGCGGTATTCAGGCTTAAGGAGCACACTCGGAGGTTACTCGACTCAGCAAAGATCATGGGGATGACCCCACCGGTTACCTCCGAACAGATCGACCACGCGATTCTCGAGACCATCCGCCGCAACAACCGACTGTCGTGCTACATCCGGCCCCTCCTCTGGTACGGCCCCGAATCCCTGGGGGTAAACCCTAGAGACAACCGCGTGTTCTTCATGGTGGCGACGATGCCGTGGGGTGTGTACCTGGGCGAGGAGGCGGTCCGGAAGGGGGCGGCGCTGATGACCTCGAGCTGGCGGCGGAGTCCCGGTGACATCATGCCTACCAAGTCGAAGGCTGGCGGGAACTATGTGAACTCGGTACTGGCCAACCAGGAGGCGCGGGATAATGGCTTCGATGAGGCACTGCTCCTCGACCGGGAGGGGTATGTGGCCGAGGGTTCCGGAGAGAACATCTTTATGTACCAGGACGGGGTACTGATGCCGATCGTCCACTCGGTCAACCTGAGAGGCATCACCCGCGACGCAGTGATTCAGATCGCGAAATCGATGGATATACCGATCGAGGTTACTATGGCGACGCGCGACGAACTCTATACCGCCGACGAGGTGTTCATGGTCGGTACGGCCGCCGAGGTCACCCCCATCGCCTCGATCGACCGACGACCGATCAGCTCCGGCGTGGCCGGCCCCTTCTCCCTGAAGATGCGGGAGATCTATCTGGATGTGGTGAGCGGCCGCGTGCCCGAATTCGAGCACTGGCTCACCTACGTTCACTAGCCTGCAGGTGCGCTTTGATCATGAGGTGTGCGGCAGGGAGCCTAGGGGCGGCGCTGGCCGGATGAGGTCAGGCTACCACCCCCGACGCATCCGCTTCCTCAGGCTGTTCGAGACGGGAGGCTGGCGGCTCAAGGTCTACAGTATCCTCCATCGAAACCGGCGCCAAGATGACGGCCTGATCAGCGCGGCTGAGGAGGTCGCCTCTGAACTCCTTCCGACCCCGGCCGTAACCGAGACGCGGCACGGCGTGGGGCTGGTGAGTGTCCATCAGGGCAGCAGCTACGACTTCGTAACGGTGGCGCACTGGGCCTATGACACCGAATTGCACGCGAAGACCTACCTGCGCACCTCCTCGGATAGCCCCCGCCTCGAGCCGGCAGCGACGGGGGCGATCTCAAGCGACGTGTGGGACTTGAGGCTACTCGCCTTCGAACGCGAGGCCTGGGTCGAGACTGTGCTGAAGGGTGGCAGGGGGATGGACGCCTACCTGGCGAGCAGACTCGACGCTACCCTGTAAGCCGACTCTGGCAGCTGGCACCGAGAGGGCACGGGCGGACGCTTCACTCGCTCTGGGGCTCTCGGTTCTGCTAGGCTGCACACCTTCTGAAACCTGCTCGCCTGGCAGGGGCTTGGCTGTTCGCCCTCCCGACCCCGGCCAGCCCTGCCTCGCCGGCACAAGGAGGCTTAGCCCGTAACCGACTGCGTCCGAAGAGTTGCAGGGGCCGTTCAACTCCATGCTTGGGCCACACACTGGCGACGAGCAGGGTAACCTAGGGAAGGCATATCGGCTGCCCGTGCCCGGGAAGGTGCAGCCAGCGAACTCTGCAATCGAGCTGACCACGGACTCTGGGAAGGGCTCACCTGTGAGCCTCGTCGCCGTGCAGGGCGCAGGTCCCGTCCTTACAGGCCTCGTTGCGGCCGAACCAACGGTAGCGGTTGCGCGCGACCCAGGCGTAGGCCCGGTCAGCGAGACTGCCGAGCCCGGGCAGTTCGTAGCAGCGGCGCAGGGGTCGGCCCAGCCAGGGCCGACCCAACTCGGCCAAGCGCAGCAGGGCGTCGACACCGCCACGAACGCTCCCGTCGGCGTCGATGAGCTTGATCTCACGCCGCACCTCGTCCGGGTCCAGCGTGGGATGGCGCTCGGCCAGGACCTGGAGGGGACCGACCTCGACGCGACCGCGACCGAGCCGGTGCATGTTCACCGCCTGAGCCCGGCAGAGGTTGCAAGCACCGTCATAGAGGATGACAGGGGAGCCGGTGCCGGTCGGAGCCTTCATAAGGGAATTATACAGAAAACTTGACAAACAGCCCTCCATAGAGTACTATTAGATACGGAATGAGCGGTTACGGGCTTGACTTTTGAGCCCATTCATGCCACAATAAGGACATGAACATCGTGTCAGTTTTCAAGAGTTTTCCCGACCAGCACGCCTGTATCGCGCACCTGGAGCGGGTACGG
>Ga0209754_1001877_pt1 | contig 18618 bp, 12 predicted proteins | sample MesohylBB_FD_187295 | JGI IMG/M metagenome (GOLD analysis project Ga0209754, IMG submission 187295) | Host-associated microbial community of the marine sponge Aplysina aerophoba from Gulf of Piran - sponge mesohyl, lysed by bead beating... | ecosystem: Host-associated > Porifera > Sponge >... | reverse complement strand
CCTGACTGGCGAAATTCTGAAATGCCGCCACGCGCTGACCCTCGAAGAAGCGTCTCGTCTCCCGGTCTCCGAAGCTTCGTATCATGTGCGCCGACTGTAACCTCCATTACGGATACCGTAAAGGACTTCAACCGCAAAGCTCCGTTCGCGCCCGTGTCCTCCTACCGTCGCCGGTTCAACCGTTGAAGGCGTCCGGCATTGTGACGCCCGTGGTGATCTGCAGCCTCGTTACTGCTCGGCTCAGCCGTGAGCGAATTCGTGCAGCCGTTCATGCCGCTCTACGATGACGGACTGAGCCGCACCGCCGCCGCCGCCGCACGCGGAGTGCTTGACGAAGCACGTGCACGCGAGCCGCCGCGAATTGATCACGCGCCTCGTGCTTCCTATAGTGCCGTCCGGAAGCCGCGCGGCGGTTCGGGGACTGTCTCCGCCAGTGCGCGGCGGGCGCTGCCGCTCAAGCGCCGCTCGGGCTAACTGCCGGTCGCACAGCGGCTTTCATTGCCCGACAGCTTGAGCGGTCAGGAAGCGGGATCAGGACGCCGGTCGGCGTCTGGTTGTCACACCCTGGTGCATAAATCAGATGCGTTATCACGGGAGAACAGACGCTGGAGGCCCTGGAGGCTGCGCATCTCGTTCCGGCCAAGAACGGAGAGAATGACAGATCTTGCAACGGTATCGCGCTCAGAGCCGACCTCCATCGGGTGTTCGATGCCGGTCTGTTCACGTTCGGCAATATCGGCAAAATGAAGATGGCCGCGGCGAGATCGTCATCGTTTGATGCATGTCGCCAGTTGCTTCGAAACAGGCGGCTACCGAAGGCGGCATTTGCAAGGGTGAGGGCAACACGCGCTCTTCCGCAGTTTCAAGAACGATTGTGCGCGAAGGCTGACCGCACAACAAGCCAACGGGCGCCCGGTTGAAGCAAACCAAACTTGGCAGCTTCTGCGGGCCACAGTGAGTCCAGTTTCTTCCACTGCCCATCTGTCGCCTTCACCGCCGCAACGTGATTCGGTCCCAAGTAACGTTCTTCAACTCTGACTGCCCGGCTCTTCGCACGCTGGCGGCTTCATTCCTGTGCTAGCGCCTTGTTGTGGCCACCGGGCATTCGGGAATTGACTTTCCGGAAAGGGGTCGGACCTCGGAAACTCGGTGACCAGCAATTCCATCGAGTCCAGAAAGGTGTTCAAACTACAGAATTCGCCCGCTTCGTCGGCCAGTTGCCAAAAGATTGCGTCAGGTTTCTCGTACCAACCAAGAATGTCTATGAGCAGACGCCGCGTTTGGATCGCGCGCGCGGTGATAACATAATGTTCACCCGCTTTTTGGGGCTTCGACTTAAACTCGTGGTAGAGGAATTTTACCTTCCTGATGTCTGACGTGCGCATGATGCGTCGGGCTACCCACAAGCCGTTCGCTGCTCTTGTTCGATTCCACAACCAGGCAGCTTTAGAGGTGTTCAACGCTATGCTCGAAATTGCTGAAAACGTCGGCACAATCGAAGCCTCGTCAAGATGCCCGAAGGCGGCGCTCGCGTCCCCACTGGCCACCACTATCATGTTGTACCAGGAGTGGGATGTCGAAGAAATCGTTGGACAATTGTTCCCTGAGGACCGGTGGCAGGCCAGTTCTTCAACCTATCACGAGGCAATCCTCAGGAACAGCGCCAGCGCCAAGTTGACGGGGGTCAGGTTCAAGGGGCCAAACGCGACGTGGCCAAGCGCCGACAAGATGAGCGACAGCGCAATGACATTCCAGACCAGTCCGGGGGCGGCGCCGGTGAGCGTCCTCCCGGTAGCGGCAGCGAGGACAGTCGAGCTCCCAGTCCGGTATGGTAGTTCATGGGCCCGTTACCTCACGATACCATGCCGAACTGTCGTTGGACCTCTCCGGTCCCAACGAATTGCGATAACAGCCGGTAGTTCTTCCTTTCGTATCGAACCCTCCCTGCGACGATCGCCGGATGAACTTGCAGGGCGTTGGCGAGATTCATCACGGCCATGGTCGTCGGCCGATCCCGCACCGCGCTCGCCTCCCAAACCGAGCGCGGAATAAGTGCTTCTTCCGCCCATTCGTCCGCCTGTGTCTCCCTAGGATCTTCCCGTCTCCCTTCGAGTTTCCGAAACGTGAAGTCGTCGACGAAGGCTTCGCCCCTGTCGTTGTCCATGTGTCGGCCCACATGGGCCAGCTCGTGCAGCAAGCAGAACCAGAAATTGTCGATTCTGTCGTAGCGCAGAGTGAGTCCGATTACCGGTCTGCCATCGCCGAGCCGCAGAGCCACCCCATCTAGATACGTCTTCGGCAGATGCCTTTCGATCACGAGTGAAATGCCACTCTTGACCAGCAATTCTTTCGCCAGCCGCGGACCGTCTTCCGACCAGCTCAGCCGCGCGACCTTCGTCAGGAAGTCCAGAGTCACGGTGCCACGCTCGTAGCGGGTCTTCGGAAGGTCCTCGTTGGCTCTTGCAAGGATCTGCCAGCACCACGCCTTGAGCGCATGGGGGTCCATTTTGGCATTCGCGCGCATGCGATCGTTCTTTCGGTAGAGCGCGGCGCCCGCGACGTCCAGCCCCCCTGCCCGATCGATCAGGTCCCGCATGACATGCTCGGCGCGCCCCGCCAGATCGGGCCTGTCCGGAATCCAGCGCAATTTTGCCATCGACTTGAGCGGAAACCGGCTCCAATCCATGTCGGCCCACGGATCGTCCAGGTCGACATCCGGCTCCCGTAGTAGCGCGTCCGCCGGAATCCCGAGATGCTCATGTAGCGCGCGCGCCATCGGCATGGTGATCGCGCGCTTGCCGGAGAGAACTTCCGAGACCTTCGCGCGGCTTCCGATGAACGAGGCGAGGTCTGCGGGGCGCAGACCTGCCTGTTCCATACGAAACTCGATCGCGGCGATCGGACTCGGATAACCCATCGGCACTTGTTTGCTTTCGTACAGTTCGACGAGATCGACCAGGACATCGAGCTCATCGCCCTCCGGGCTGTCGATCGCTATATCCATGAGCTCGGAGATCCGGTCCAAAGCCGCCTCGTAGTCCCGTTCCGACCGGATTGGCTTGATATTGGCCATCTCATACCTCCTCCACGTCTACGGCGTCGTACCCGGCATGGGTGCCCACAAACCGTATGTAGACGACGCGATACCGGTAATTGATCTTCACCACGAGGCGATAGTCGTTGCCCTTGATGTTGAAGATCACCCGGTTGTCGCCAACGATGCTCGCGTTGCCGTACATCTCCTTCAGGCCGGCCGGCGTATCCCAATCCGCCTGTTTCACTTCCCGGTACCAAGCGAGAAGCGGCTCTTCGGCATCCGGGTGACGCTGCCAGAACTCCCGGAGCGTCTTCTTGGCGATGATCCGCATGACCTGTATGCATCGTTCCCAATTAGATGTCAACTACAATGTTCCCGATACGGGAACATTTCCATACAAGGGCGCAGTCTCCCATGTCAAGCGATCTGGCTTGGCCAGAAGAGCCCTCACCGGACAGCGCACTCGGATTTCCACCAGCCCGTCAGCTATTGCGGTGCAGTGCAATTTCACCATGACTGGCTTCGCTCGAACCGAGGGGCACATGCGGACCGAGAACAGGAGAGTCCCGAAATGCGACCTCGGTCGGCCGGGCTACCGAGCTCGCGCCGGAGCAGTCGCAGTTGCCGGGTTCGCCGGCCAGTGGTGGTGCCAGGGATCCAGGAGTGGGAGCGGCCGCTGGCGACATAGGGGACCAGGGCGCCCTCGTTAGAGAGGAACACGGGAGAGACGACGGAAGAATGATTGCGGATCACGGACGCCGCACCACGAGTTGACACCCTATCTCTGCATTCGTCCGCATCGCGTCCGTCACGCAGTCGACGATCGTCCGCCCGTAGTTGTCCCGGATGTGCCCGCGCCAGCCCCCGGTCGGATCGTGCAGAGGGATCACCTGCCGGCGGCCACGGTGCAGCCGTCCATCACCGGCTTGAATCACTGGCTTGAGGAAGCCGATGCGCGGCAACTCGTCGATGACGATCATCAGGTCCTTCCCGAGCGGCTTCCTGCCCGCGACCGCGTTGGGGATGGCGAGCCAGAGGCGGAGCCAGCCCTTCACGTGCTCGACGGTCTCTTCCGGTGCGACCACGAACAGGTCGGTGTTGCCGTGGGCAAGCACCAGGAAATCGAACAGGAAATCGAAGCTGGAGGTCTGCGTGTGGCGCGAGCTTGAAATCCAGGACATCCGCGACTTCGTCGATGGGATCGGTCTATCGTGGGCGCGCCGGCCCTGCGAGATTTTCCGCCGGTCTTTCCGCCAGCCCCGGCCGGCATGTACGCCCGGGATTGCCAACCCGGCCGCGTGCAGCGATAAGGAGGCTTGTCCGCGTCCATCGCTCCTCTGCCTGCAATCCGATGCCATCCGCCAACGAGTATCGACGATTCGGCTTCAAGAACGACTGCCGCCACGGCGCAGCGGGACCATCCCGTGAGCTCGCCGGATAGCGCGTCGCGCGAGACGCTGACACGCCAGCAGCGCAATCTCGCGCTGACCGAGCCGATCGCGCGGCTGTCCCGGGACCGCCGGATGATCTTCAGGGACGAGCCGGCGCTGGCCGAGCGCTTCGACCTCCAGTACTTGGCGCTGAGCGCGATCGACTTCGTGATGGAGCGCTCGGCGATCGAGTCGGGCGCCTCGCCGGAAGATGTCGTCGAACACGTCGCCGGCGAAGCGGTCCGCATGAAGCCCGCGCTGACGGAAGCGCAGGGCCGCAAGGCCGGACAGGTCGTGCTCGACCATCTTTCCAATGCACGCGAGGGCCACAGGACCTTCCGTGCGGAGTATTTCGACGCGGACCGGGGCGGCTTTTCCTTCCAGGATTTCCGTCTCCTGGCGCTTTCCGCCGCCGATGACGGATCTCCACGGTACAAGCTCGCGCGCGGCGCGCAGACGCTGACGCTCGCGATGCTCGACATCGCGCCGGAGTTTGCGCAGGAGGCGGAGGCGATCATGATCCGCAAGGCGGTGGAGCGCGGCCGCCTGGAGGATGCGCGCATGCTGGCGCGGCGCTCGCGGATGCGCTCGATCCACTACCGGCAGTTCATCGAGGACCGGCTGTTCCAGGTCCGCCGCGCCGCAGACCGGGTCAGGTGGAGCGAGGAAGTACTGCCGGAGCTGGACGAAGCGCGCACGCATCTGGACGAGCGGCGCAAGCACGAGGCGGCGATCGTGGAGTCGATCCGTGAGAACATGGCGCACGCAGAGGGCGATACGCGCCACCATCTCGTCGAGCTCAAGACGACGATCGACGACTGCCAGCAGCGCCACGCGGCGCTGTTCGAGCGGGTGATGACGGCATCGGAAGAGTTCCGACGATTGCAGGCGAGCGCGTTCCGCGCGCGCCTCCTGCGCGACGTTCCGGATCTCGAGGACCGCATCCTGTTTCCGCTTCTGGCCGCGCCGATGGCGAGCGTGGCCGGCATGGGCGACGGCATCGCGGCCGCCTTCGCCGCCCCTTCTCCGCCGCCGCTGCTCGATCTCGCGCTGCTGTTCGAGACGCTCACCCAGCCGGCGTTCCGGCGCGACCCCGCCGGCCCGGAAGAGGCGCCCGATCTGGAGGCGATCGAGCGGGTTCCGCCGGAGTTCGACGCCGACGACATGCGCGAGGCGCAGGACTGGCTGGTGCGCACGATAGCCGCGCGCACGCGCCTCGACATGCATTCGGCCATCGGCATGGCCGAGGACCAGGGCATGGCGGAGGCCAGGCTGCGCTGCGTGCTGTTCCTGATGCTGCGGTCGTGGTGCCCGGAGGACGATCCGCTGGGGGTGATCGCCTCGATCGACGGAGCGATCGCGCAGGAGCGCGTTGCGGGCGACAACCTGGTGCTTGCGAGGGACGCCGGACGATGGCCGGGCTGACCCATCTGAGCGAGGCCCAGAAGGCGGTGCTTCTCCTCAACAAGGGCCTGTCGCCGAGGGCGTCGGCTCTGCGGGGCGATGCGGATTATCGCCAGCTGCTGGCGCTCTGGCGTGCCGATCCCGGGTTCCGGACCCTGGTTCGCGAGCTTGCGCCGATGCTCGGCCTGCGGGTGGTTGACGCGCTGGAGCACGCGATCGTGCTCGCGCCGCTCGGACCGGAGAGCGTGTTCGCGGCCACATTGACGGATCTTCGCCGGGATCTCGGCGAGATGACGCGCGGCGCGCTCGCGCTGATCCACGTGGCGATCGCGGCGACCTTCTTTCCGACCGCGGCGGTGCTGACGGGGACGCAGGAAGATCGCGCGGAGGTATCGGCGACGCCGGCGCGGATTGCGTCGCTGCTGCGCGAGCACTGCCGCCGTCTGGAAGAAGACGCGGTGGATCCCGATCTCGAGGAGGCGGGTCTGGCGGAGGCCTGGCGCGAGCTCGCGCGCCTTCCGGAGACCAGGCCCGACGGCAGCCAGCGCGCGGGGCTGGGCTCGCTCGCCGGCATGGTCAAGCTGGTGCTCAACCAACTTCACGAGCACGGGATGGTGCAGACCCTGGATACGGCCGACGGCGAGACCTACATGGCGACGCCGCGCTACCGGCTCCAGCTGCGCGAGCTTGCGGCGCACGAGCTGTTCGAGCGCTGCGCTTCGGCCCTGCCGGGCTTTCTGGACGCCGGGGAGAAGTGAATGCGGTGCATCACGCGCATCCATTTGTCGAACTGCGGCTGGCACGAGGCGTACTATCCGGGCACGAGCGTCCATCTTGCCGATCCGCGCACGGGCGAGCCCGTGCACACGGTCTTCAGCCTGGAGAACACCGGCGGCAAGACGTCATTCCTGTCCCTGGTGCTGAGCTGCTTCGACACCAGCGAGCGCCGCTTCCTGAAGACGCTGATCCGGGCGAACCAGAAGTTCGGCGACTATTTCGGAGAGGTGCCCGCGTTCATCCTCGTCGAGTGGGACCTCTCCGGCAGCCAGTCAAGCCTGCTGGAGGCGCAGCGCCTGGTCACCGGCCAGGTGGTGGTGCCGCGGGGCGAGGGCCGCCAGCGCGAGCTGGAGCGCCGCTTCTTCACTTTCCGCAGCGTGCCGGGCCTCGCTTTCGACGACATCCCCGCGCCGGGGCTCGGAGGGTTCGAGGAGCGCGGCCGCCTGAGGGGCCACCAGGACGTGCAGCGCTGGCTGCACGCGATGCGCTCGGACCACCCGGGCAACTTCCAGGATTTCGTGAAGCAGTCGGACTGGAAGCGGAAGCTCGCCGAGGAGAAGATCGATACCGCACTCTTGGCGGCCCAGGTGGACTTCAACCGCACCGAAGGCGGCATCGAGGAGTTCCTGGATTTCCGGAGCGAGGCGCAGTTCCTGAGGAAGTTCCTAGCGATGACGGTGCCGGACGGGGAGGCCGGCGCCGTGCGGGGGCTGCTTGCCGAGCATGTGGCAAGGCTCTCCGATCTGCCCCGCCTCCAGCGCCGGCGGGACGCGATGCGCCGCCTGCAGGAGAGGTTCGCGCCCTTCGTGGATATCGCCGCCGGGGCGCGGGCCGCCGAGGCGGAGGTCGCGCGCCGGAGCCGCGATGCGTCTTCCCTCAAGGCGGCGCTCGACGAGCACGCGGAACGCGCCTCACGGCTCGCGGCAGAACTCGCCGGGCAGGCGGAGGAACACGAGACCGCCGCCGCCGCAGCGGAGGCGGCCTGCGTGAGGGCGCGTGTCGAGCTCGCCTCCGCCGCCGTCGAGTCGGCGCGGCGCAGGCACGAGATCGCCGAGGCGGCTGCCGAGGCCCGCGAGGAAGAGCGCGGACAGGCATTCGCGCGCAACCATCTTCTCCAGGCCGCGCTGTCGATGCGCGGCATGCTCGACGACCGGGAACGGAGCCGGGCGCTGCAGACGGCGATCGACGCCGAGCATGCCGACTTGCAGCCGCGCCGCGATGCGCTCCGCGGAATCGGTGCCGACCTCGTCGCCACGCTGGGCGGGCGGGCGGCATCGTCGAGGGAGCGCCAGCGCGCCCTTTCGGCCGAAGCCGGGAAGCTTATGGCGGCGGCCAGCGAGGCCGACGCCGAGCGGGTATCGGCATCCGAGACCGCCCAGGCGGAGCACCGGGAGGCGGCGCAGATCGACGTCGATCTCGGTCATGCGCGGGATTTCCGGGCCGCTCTCGAGGAAGAGGAGGTTCTCGAGGCCGGCGAGGGCGCCGATGCGGCGGCGCGGCGTCATGCGGAGGCCGCGAGGGCCTCGGAAGAAGAGGCCACCGCGTTTCGCGGCCGGGCCGAGAAGGCGGACCTCGACTCCGCGCGGCATCGGGAGCGCCAGGGCGATCTCAAGGCCGAGCGCTCGCGTCTCGAGAGCGAAGCGGCGCAGTTGCGGACGACCGCCCGCGAAGGCGAGGAGAAGCGCCGGGATCTGGCGTTCGATCCGACCCTTCTCGAGCTGAGCGGCGAGAGCGAGGTCGACCCGGGCGCGGACGCCTCCGGGAGGCTGCTGGCGGATGCCAGAACCAGGGCCGCGGCCAGGCTGCGCCAGGACGAGCGGCGGCAGGAAGTTCTCCAGGCCGACCGCGAGTCGCTGGAGGCCACCGGGCTCGCGTCGATCGACGCGGACGTGCGCATCGTCGCCGAACGGCTCCGCGATTCCGGCATCGCCGACGCCCAGCCCTATGCCGCCTATCTCTCCGATATCCTGCGCTCGCCGGGGGAGGTGCGCCGCTTCGCCGAGCAGGACCCGGCCCGCTTCGCCGGTGTCGCCGTTCCCAATGGGAACGCGCTCGATGCGGCGCGCCGGGCGCTGGAGACCGCCGCTTCGCCAAGCCGGCCGGTGACCGTCGCGATCGCCTCCGACACGCCGGCGGAGGCCACGGCAGACCGCTTCGTTCTCCCCGTGCAGGAGCCCGCCGCCTACGACCGGGCGGCTGCCCGCGACCTGCGGCGCCGGATCGAGAACGATATGGCAGAGCTGTCGTCATCGATCGACACGCGGCAGGCGCGGATCGAGCGCCTGGATTCGATCTTGCGGGAGCTCGGGGCGTGGCGGGAACGCTTCGGCGACGGCCGGCTGGACGGTATGCGCCGGAATGCGGAGGGCAAGGACGCGCGGATCGCGCAAATTGCCGACGGGATTGCGGCGCTCTCGGACCGGATCGAGGCCGCCGGCCGCGATGCCCGGGACTGTCGCGGCCGCGCGGTCGAATGCGACCGCGAGGCCCATGCGCGCACCGGGCGCGAGCGCCGCGCCGGCGAATACCACGCGCAGTGGGGTTCGCGGGTCGAATCCTGGCGCAGGGCACATCTCGTTCACAGGCAGCGGGCGGCTTCGGCCGAGCGCCTCGCCCGGGACAAGGAGGCGGAACGGGACGCCCGCAGGCGGGAGGCCCGCGCCCGCGAGGACGAGGCGGGAGAGGCTGCAAGCCTCGCCTCCGCCCTGGAGCGGGAGGCGGGCGGCATCGCCTATGCGGGGCCCGGCGGGCGGGCGGACGGCGAGCTGGACGAATTGCGCGCCGCCTACGAACGCGATCGTGAGGCGCTGACGGCCCTGGAGCAGGAGCGGGTGGGCGAGCTGCGCGGCCAGCGCCGGGAGATCGACCGCGCCCTGGCCGGGAAGGAGGACCGTTTCGCGGAGGCGTTCGGCGATCTGGAACGCGCCGGGGTCGAGGCAGAGGCGGCGCGCGACGGCCTGCGGGAAGCCGCCGCCGGCGCGGAGGCGGCGCTCGAAAGCGCGCGCGAGGCGGCGTCCGCCGCCCGCGCGGAAGCGGATGCGGCGAGGCGCGACCTCCGCGCGGAGGCCGACAGGCGCACGCAGGAGATCCGGCCCGAGCCGCTGGCGGATCTCCGTTCGCTCGATCCCGGGATGCTGGCCCGCATCGTGCCCCGGGCGGAGGCGGCCATCGTCGAGCAGGAGGGGATCGCCGTGCGCGAAGCGGATGCTGCGCGCCGCGCGCGTGGGGAGGCAGCGGGGCACGGGCGGACGGCCGCGTCGTGCTCCGACCTGGCCGCCACCCTCGGCGGCGTTCTGGGCGCCGACGCCGCCCCGGCGGAGCGGATGGAGCTTCCGCGCGAGGACGAGGTGGCGGCGCTGGTCAGCGCCGCCGCCGCCGCGCTCGGCGACGCCCGAGGCACCCTGGCCGAGGCGCGCAAGGCCGTTTACGGGAGCTACGACGATATCCGCAGGTTCGCCAACTCCGACGCCTTCAGGGAGCTGGAGAGCGAGCGCGAGGTCGCCGCGCATCTCGGCGCCAACGAGCCTCTGGCCGCGGCGGAGAATGCGGAGAGGACGGCGGGCCTGATCGACGACCGCCTGAAGACCATCGAGCACGACCTGTCGCGCCTCGACAGGGACCTCGAGGCCTGCGTCGCGGAGCTGGAGCGGCTGCTTCGGACCGCCCTCCACATCCTGCGGCGGATGGTCCGCGACGGGCGCATTCCGGACCATGTGCCGCGCTTCGGCGGGCAGGCGGTGTTTCGGATGGGCGCCGATCTCTCGCGGGTCGCCGCCGATCAGCGCAGGGAGATCCTGCGCGGCTATGTGACGGACCTGGCGGAGGCCGACCGGATCCCCGAGACCGGCCAGGACATCGCGGCCGCGCTGGTCGAGCGGATGACCACGGCGCTCGGCAGGGACTCCCTCGGCATCCGGCTGCTGAAGCCCAAGGGCGAGGGCGACGCCGAGCACATGCCGATCGACCGGGTGAGCGTCTCGGGCGGAGAGCTGCTGACCGCGGCGATGATGATCTATCTGGTGCTGGCCCGGCTGCGCGCCGAGGCCATGCACGGCGGCGCTGGCGAAGGCGGCGTCCTCATCATGGACAACCCGCTCGGCAAGGCGAACAAGGCTCTGCTGCTGAAGACCCAGATCGGCCTCGCGGACGCCATGGGGATCCAGCTCTTCTACACCACCGGCGTGCAGGACACGAACGCGCTGGCCGAGTTCGAGAACATCGTGCGGCTGCGGCGCACAGGGCAGTCGCGCGGCTCGCGCCGGATCCACGTGGAGGTCGAGGCGATGCGCGCCCATATCGACAGGCGGCCGGGCGAAGACAGCGCAAGGTCCGCCGTGGCCGCCGAGTAGCATGTCCTCGTTCGCTGAGGAGCTGCGCGCGCTGGGCAAGCGGCGCATCGGCCTGACGGAGCTGCGCGCCGCCTGGCTCCGCGCCCATCCCGAAGCCCGCGATCAGCCGGAGCCGAGACACCTGCTGCTCGACGCCTTGCGAACCCTCGAGCGCGAGGGAACGGTCGACCTTCCCCGACGGGGATGGGACACCACGGGCTCTCCCGCGCTTCCGCGCACCGCGAGGCTCCGGGATGGGGCGCCAGGCGCGCGCACCCGGATGCCGCAGGCCTGGCTGCCGGCTCTCGCCTTCGCCGCCGACGAGCGCCACCCCGTGCGGCGTGCCGACCTTCGGGCGGTCAATGCGTTCCTGCTGTCGGTGCGCGGCAGGACGCCGGTGCCGGCGCCCACGAGGGAGCGCTCGCTGCAGATATTCGGCGACGAGAAACGTCTGGACGACCTGCGCAAGGGCGAGCCGGCCCTGTTCGAGGGGCGCGTCCGGCTTGCCGATCTCCACTGCTATCCCGTGGCGCCGCCGCTGCCGCACGAGACGCCCCCGGAACCCGTGCCGGGACGACCGGTCCTCGTGCTGGAGAACTATCACTCCTACGACAGCTTCCGCCGGTGGAACCGGAAATTGGCGCTCTACGCCGCGATCGCCTATGGCGGCGGCAACGCCTTCCGGCAGGGCGCCGGCAATCTCGACGACCTGATCGGCCGCGCGCAGGCGGAGGGCGCCATGTATCTCGGCGACCTCGATCCCGCCGGCGTCCGGATTCTGATCGGGGTCAACCGGCGGCGGCGGTCGGAGGGGCGGGCGGCGCTGCGGCCCCATCTCGGCCTCTACGGATGGCTGCTCGCGCACGGCCACCGGCGTCCCCTGGAACGGGCGCCGGAAGACGCCGGGATCGACGGAATTGGCGAGGTGTTTCCCGCCGGCCTCGCGGAGGCTCTTGCCGACCTGTGGTCGCAGGGACGACGCATTCCGCAGGAGAGCTTCGGCATGGAGCAGCTCTCGGGAGGCGAGGCGGATTTTGCCGCGCCCGGCGCTGGCTGAAGCATGGGCGTGAAGGACGGTACCCGACGACGATCGCATCGATCCCGAATCCGGCGGTTGGAGGGCGCGATGGTCCTGCAGGCGGGGTCCGGGCGGTCGAATTCGGGGTGGATTTCAGTACGCCGGCGCGGCCCGGGGCGGCGGTAGCCGGGGTCGCCGGCCCGGCTCGCGGCGGCGGAGGTGCTGCTTGGGCGCCTCGGCGAGGATCCGGCGCCAGCGATTCTCGGCGCTCGTCTGCTCCGCATTTTGCGTCAGGGGCTGGAGGCGGCCGGCGATCCGCCGCGGGACCGCGGCCGCCGCCTCGCGCCGTCCGTGACGGGAGGCCGCCGTCGGCCGGGTCCGGCCGGCATGATGGGTCTGACGGGCCTCGCCGTGCGCGCGTGGCTTCCGGCCGGCGATCGCCTCGCGCTGGTGATCGGGATCGGCGGGTCGCACGAACGGGCTCCACCGGTTGCACATGAGCGAGATCCGGCGGGCCATGTGCCGGCAACCCGGCAACGCCGGCGGGACAGACGCCAGGGCCGCGGCTTCTCGATGCGATGATGCTTCGCCTCGGGGCGAAGTTGCGCGCTCCGGCGTTCCCGCACAGCTTGACGCCGGGCTCGGGCGGCCGCTTGCCGCATCGAGGGCAGAGACCCTGCTCGACGCGCGCGGCGCGGCGCAGGCGGGCCCGCTGCGCCGCTGTGGGGAGGGCCGGCATGACGGGCGACCCCGCTCAGCGCGCGCGGGGGGCGATGGACGCGCCGCTGCCGAAGCACCGGCGACCGCCGCCCCGCTCAGCGCGCGCGGGGGGCGATGCCGATTTCGCTCGCAGCCAAGCCCCAAATCTGCACCCCGGACTTCTTCAGATCGAGCGCCGTGCAGACGATGATCTCGTGCGTTCGGACCGCATGCCGCCGACGGCGCCGGAGTCTACCCCCGCCGCTCTTGCTGTCAGGCCTGCAGAACTGCCGCCGGCTCGGCCGCCGCAATCAGAACCGAGACCGCTGCCCGCTGTGGATAAATCGGCGTGCCTTGCCAGACTCGAGGGCGGTCGCTGCGGCAAGCCGATTTACCCACAGCTCCGCCGAGGCACGCATCCAACCGCCAACCTGGATGCTACAGCGTCACCCTACCCTGGTGACGAATTCACCAAATAAGCGCACTTCTCGACCACCATCTACAGGAGAGGTCCATGCCGGGGCAGGCCATCGCCACAACCATGCAATTCCGAACCTCTGCCTGCCGGCGCCACCCATTGGTATGATAGCAGTGCATCCGGCGCGGGTTTGCACTCTGCCCCGCTCGGCGTTCGCCGGACCGGACGGCGGATGGGAATCGAGAACGTGGAAGGAATTTCCCTCGGGATGACGGAACCGGTTTCTGGAACGGTCCCGGGCGCGCGCATCGTGGCGTCCGTGAAGTGGTACGACGCGACGAAGGGGTTCGGGTTCCTGGCGCCCGGAGGCGGCCTGCCGGATATCTTCTGCCCCGCATCAGCGCTGGAGGCGGTTGGCCTCGCGACCCTCCTCGACGGAGCGCCTGCGACCTGCGAGGTGACGCAGGGCGGCAGAGGACCGCAGGTCGCGCGGATCCACGCCGTCGATTTCCCGGATGCAACCCCGGTTCAGGCGCCCGGCGACGGGCGGGCGACCGCGGAACGGGGATTGCCGCAACCCGACGCCGGCGCCTCGGGCGGTCCGGTGACGGGGACGGTCAAATGGTTCATGCCGACGAAGAGTGACGGGTTCCTGGAGCGCCGGGACGGCTCGGGCGATCTGTTCTGCCACCTGACGGCGGTGCGGGCGTCGAGTTACGAAACGCTCGTCCAGGGCGCAACGGTATCCTGCGAGGTCGTCGATACCGAGAGGGGTCCGCAGGTCTCCCCGATCCTTGCCGTCGACGACCCTCCCTCTCTCTCACAGGGCCAAGCCGATGCCTGGCTGTACTTCTGTGAGGACTTCCTTGCGGTCTACGACAACAGGTTGAGGAAGCTGACTGACTGGATCCTACTACACGCCTCCCCAGGTCGTCGATGCGATGATTCAACTGGCGGACGAGGCGTTACGCGATCCTAAGCTGTTCGGACGGCCGATGGGACCGGCGGACGCGGACGTGAGGATTGGCGATCCGGCAGTCGGCACGGGAACATACCTTTGAAGTCGAGACGATTGACGGCCGCCGACGAGATCATGGGCGAAGCGCGGTGGCGCTCACGCGCGCTGCCGCCGATGTCGACCGAGGAGAATGCGCCGCGCACCCGCGCGTCGTCGGTGAACGTGACGACGTTGGAGACCGAAGGCCTGCGGCGCTGGTCGGTACCGTACCGTGACAGGCTGGATCCCGAGGCACCGATCGAGTTCAGGCCGGACAAGGTCGTCTGGTTCGAATCTGACCTTCCGAGGTCGTTGGAAATCGATTCGATCAGGGCCGAGGTGGTGAAGGTGTCGGACGATTCGAAGATCCGCTGCTGTGGCCGAAATCGACAGTCCCTGTCGACCGTCCGCGCACGGCGAAACGGGAGGGGGCGATCTTCGAGATCATGACCGAAGGGGGACCGGTCCTGCGACGCTTGACCCGCGCTCGACGACGCTGGCGGGTGGTGACGGAAGCACTCTCTCTGTCGCCGCCCCGACCGCTGCGCTCGCCCGACAGGATCATCGGCGAGGCGGTGTGGACGGGCGCGTTCCCTTCAGCCGACCCCCGTCTGATCGCCTTGGTCAGGCAGCCTCGCCGGCGGCTCGTGGGCAGCGATCGAGAAACTCGACCAGTTCGGACTTCTTCGAGCGGACGGCCTTGCGCACGATCTTGACCGGTACGGGGAATTCCTCACGGCGCATCATGCGGTAGATCGCGCTGGTGATCAGGCCCACGAACTCCTCTACTTCTTCGCACCGCTACATGCGATCATCGTCCACCTCGCTTTCCCGAATGCTATCATGCAGCAAACCCGAGGCTAGGAATCAGCAGCCCGCCGCCGGTGCAGAGACAAGCCGATCCAAAGTCTGGAAATGTATGAGAAAAATGTTTTGACCGAATCGGTGCGGACGCATAGCATGATCTCGCTCGGAGTGCCAACGGACTGCGGCTTTGCAGGGAATCGAGGCTCTCCGGCCATAGGATCGCGGTGCTCCGAGCACCTGCACTATTAGGAGAGACTCGATGAGGAAGTTGAAGAGCTCCCCCTTCTGGGCGATTGCCATGGTGGCGGCGCTCGGAGTGGGACTTAGCGCGTGCGGCGGGGACAGCGACACCGCGGAAGCCCCGCCGGTCGTGGAGCCCATGCCCACGCCATACGAGACGGCATCCGCGGCAATCGCGGCGGCCGCCACGGCGGCAGCAGCCCAGGCCGCTTACGACGCGGTGAAGGGCGACGTCACCGCCGCACAGGGCGCCATGCTCCAGACCAAGGTCGACGAGCGCGTGGCAGCGCTCGCGATGATGGACCGGGCAGCCGCCCAGAAGATGGCGCTGGCGGACGCCGCCGGCATGGTCGACACGACCGGCTTGGAGACGCAGGCCGCCATCGACGCGGCCAAGACCGCCATCGCCGGGCTTGAGACGGCACTGGCCGCGGCGGCCGACGTGAGCGCCGCTGACAAGGCCATGTATCAGGGGCAGGTGGACGCCGCTGAGACAGCCGTGGCGGCAGCGCAAAGCGTTCTCGACCACGCGACCCAGACGATGGCACTCGCGGATGCGGTCGGCGCCCTTCAGGCACTCGACCTTTCCGACCTGTCGACGCAGGCCGCCATCGACGCGGCCGATGCCGCTGTCGATGCGCTTCAGGCGGCGCTGGATGCGGCGACCGAGTTGAGCGCGTCCGAGAAGACCGCGGCCATGACCGAACTGGCGGCGGCCAGTCGGATCGTGATGGCCGCGCAGGGCAACGTCGACACCGATAGCCAGGCGGCGATGCTCGCGAACGCCGTTGCGGCGCTTGGGATGATCGACCTCGACGCACTGATGACGCAGGAGCAGATCGACGCAGCCAACAGAGCCATCACCGAGCTTGACCTGGCTCTGGCGGCGGCGACCAATCTGACTGACGCTGAGAAGCTTGACGCCACCGTCGACGTGACCGTCGCCAAGCGGAAGGTGACGGATGCGGAGATGGTTCTCGCCGAGAATGTCGGTGAACAGAGGATGGCGCTGTCCGATGCCGGCGCCGCCCTTGGCGAGATCGACCTGGACGATCTGGACACGGCGGAGAAGATCACCGCCGCCAACGATGCCGTCGAAGCGCTCAAGACGGCGCTGGCCGCGGCAACCCATCTGAGCGATGCCGAGAAGGCCATGTACCAGACCCAACTGGACACGGCCACGGAGACCGTGAGAACGGCGCGGACCGGCATGGACCGCGACGGTCGCATGATGGCTCAGCGCACGGCGATCGAGACTGCCGTGACGGCGGCCAGAACTGCGGTCGGCATGGTGAACGATGATGCCACCGATGCTCAGGTGACGGCTGCCGACGATGCGGTTGCCGCGCTCAAGTCAGCGATCGACGGCGCGGAGGACCTTCCCGAAGGCGACACCGAGGTTGCCAGCGCCCAGGGAGCGCTGGACGCGCTCATGGGCGTGCTCGCTTCCGCCAAGACGAGCCGCATGGCCGCAATGGATGAAGAGGACAGGAAGCAGAACGCCGCCATGGCCGCAACGGCCGCGAAGCTGTATGTCGGCATCGGCGCCGCTCCCCTCACCGATCATGCGGTAACGGTGGCGGCGACTGGAGTACCTTCTGTGGATCCAGCAGGTGATCTCGCTGTCCAAGCGTTGACGGAAGACAAAAAGGCGATGGTCGCTGCCCACCACGGTTGGACGGGCAAGAGGTGGACGGCCTCCGGGGCTGACGTTAGTGGCACGTACGAAGCCGTCGTCTACTCGAATGTCGGCGAGCCGACGGAAGGCGACCCGTTCAACGAAGAGTACAGCTCCCTCACCGACGGTGCGCTGAGCCTTGTTGCGGACGGCACCGGTACGGGCGATTTTAGTGCAGCGAGAGTGGCCAGTTCGCGTTTCGACCAGACGGCAGGGACAAAATCGTTCAAGTTGGGGGCCAACGACCGGGCCGTGATGATTTCCGGCAGCTATCATGGGGTGCCCGGCACCTACAGTTGCACTGTCGTTGTGGGCGGTTCTTGCACTGTAACGGTTGCCGCACAAGGCTTTACCCTTGGCGGCGTCGATAGCGATGGTACGGCCGACACAACAGTAGACTGGGAGTTCAAGCCGACCAGCCAGACCACCAAGGTCATGAGCATGGCAGACGCCATCTACGCCTCCTACGGCTGGTGGCTGCACACGAATGCCGACGGCGACTTCACCGCGAGCGCATTCGCGGCGGACAGGGGTGAGGTTCCGGACGCCGAAGGCCTCGCCGCCTTGAACGGGACGGCGACGTACATGGGTGGCGCTGCGGGCAAATACGCTCTCCGCAGTTCCACCGATGGAACCAACGACGCCGGCCACTTTACCGCGGACGTGACGCTCGATGCGGACTTCACTGACAACACGATCGCGGGCACCGTCGACAACTTCATGGGTGTCGGTGGGGCGAAGGGCTGGTCGGTCGAGTTGAAGGAGTCCGCCATCGGCGATAGCGGGGCTATTACCGGCACTGCCGCCGACGCTGCTGCCGGTGACCAGATGACTGTCTGGACCATCGGCGGGACGGCCGCGGACGCCTCCGGTGCGTGGTCCGGGTCTCTTCAGGACAACGGCGACGACAACGTTCCGAAGGTCGGGACCGGCACGTTCCACTCGACGTACGGTGAGGCCGGCCGGATGGTCGGCGCGTTCGGCGTGACCAAGCAGTAGCCTCTCCGAGACGGGGTGGGGTCTGAGTTTCGACCCCTCCCCACCCGCGTGATTTCAGGGCGGCGGCTCCGGTCGCCGCCCTTTTTCTTTCTTTCCCGATCGGACCCGCCTTATGTACCGCCGCCTTCGCCGCAACCTGTTCATCGCCGCCGGCGCGGTCCTCGCGGTTATCCTGCTCTGGGCCGGCGGTGCGCTCGCGCAGAAGCCCGCCGATCCGATCGGTCCTGCCTTCCGCCAGGCGCAGGAGTTGATCCGCGCCGGGCGCTTCGAGCAGGCCGCGCCGATTCTCGAGTGGATCCTCCGCACCCGCCCCGAGCTGGTCCGCGTGCAGCTCGACTACGCGCTCGTCCTGTTCCGGCTCGGCCGCGACGCCGAGGCGCGCGAGATATTCCTCGCCATCCGCCGCAAGCCCGACCTCCCCGCCCCGGTGCAGCGCAACGTCGAGGACTTCCTTGAGCGCATTCGCGACCGCGAGCCGCTGCAATTCGGCTTCGACTTCGGCCTGTGGCGCGACGGGAACATCAACAACGCCTCCGAGGCCGAGACCGTCGACATCCCGATCTTCGGCACCACCCTGCCCTTCAGGCTGAACGAGCGCCCGAAGGAAGCATGGGTGGCGCGGACCGGGGCGAACCTGCGCTGGCGCACCCCGGTCTCTCCGCAGACGCATCTGGAGGTAAGAACCGCCGCCGCGCGCGACACCGCCATTGGCGAGCCGGACTTCAACCGCACCCATGTCAGCGTCTCGGTCGGGCCGCGCATCCGGTACTTCCTGGGCGGCGCCGG
>Ga0209754_1001872_pt1 | contig 18644 bp, 16 predicted proteins | sample MesohylBB_FD_187295 | JGI IMG/M metagenome (GOLD analysis project Ga0209754, IMG submission 187295) | Host-associated microbial community of the marine sponge Aplysina aerophoba from Gulf of Piran - sponge mesohyl, lysed by bead beating... | ecosystem: Host-associated > Porifera > Sponge >... | reverse complement strand
CCCTCGAATACGTCGACTGGTTCAACCACCGCCGCCTCCTCGAACCCATCGGACACATACCACCCACAGAAAAGGAGGCTGAGTACCATCAACAACAGACACGAGGCCGGCTAGCCGGCCTCGCAGGACTCAAGTAAAACACTCTCCGGCAAACCCGGGGCAGTTCACACAGGGGACCGCCCCGATCATCGCAGCAGTCCCCCTCAAGACAGGGCACCTTCAGTATGAGTGAGTGAATTTCACCGATCGTCAACAAGCTTGCGGACGGCTGTTTCGATGTTCTTGAGAAACGCTGCCGCAGGGGAACGTAGCCGCTCTCCTCTCGTCGAGGTAAAGAGAGACGAACAATCGAGTTCGCGGAGTCGGACGTTGTCGGCGACGGTCCGGTTGCTGCCCCGCTTCTTAGTGATCTGAGCCTTCTCTACGTTGGCAGCCGATCGGGTGTCCAACCTGCCGCTCCGTTATCACCGCGCCGCAAGGTCCGATACACCGCACCGGCAGCATCCCCACAACGAGACCTGCCCGACAGGCCGGCAGCATCGTCGGCGGCGGATCCTTGTGCGCTGTCCACCGTGCGCACCTCCCAAAACGGAACGTCAAGACTACGGATGCCTGCGACAAGTGGTTCGTCCACCCCGAGGGCATGAACGGAAAGGGCCTTTGACCTGGGGATATAGGTGGTTATGAAACGGGCAGCGACCGGAAGAAACGTGGTGGGGTCTTCGCGACCACCCCTGACCAGGGCCTATGGAAGGCGTCCTACGAGCCTGTCACCTCCTCAGCCGGAATCTGTCACCTCCTCTCACCAACTGAGAATCGAACGGCCTAGCCGGGCCTGGCCCCCGTCTACAGACGGACGCGATACCGTAGCGCGGCTTCCCGGTTTCGTCCGTGATCCGCAGCCCTTAGCTGCGGGAAACCTGCGACCCTGCGGGCGAGTCATGGCTGAAGAAGGCCATGGAAGAAGGAAACGACGGAGCGGAATGACCAGGAACTCAAGCCGGAGCGCGCCGCTGGACCGGCGGTACTGCTCAACGGCGCCCGCGTCTAGCTGGCCAGAGCGACAGATACAGCAGATACAGCACGACCGTGACACCCGGGAGGGCTTGCACGTCTGCACCACGGACTGCCCGTACCACCCACCGGGCCGAGGCCGACCGACCGAAAGGACGCGCCGAATGACCGCCAGGAACTCAAGCCGGAGCATCGCCTACGCCAGGGTCTCAACTCCCGGGCAGGCAGCGTCCGGCCTCGGGATAGCCGCCCAGGTGGACCGCTGCGAGTCGTACGCGACCGTCATGGGCTACCTGCCGGTCTCGACCGTGACCGACGAGGGCATATCCGGGTCGGTGCCACCCGACGAGAGGCCCGGCCTCGGTCCGGCTCTCGCCGACCTCGACGCGGGACGCGCCGATGTGCTCATCGTGGCGTCCCTGTCCCGACTCGGGCGGCGCACCCGTGACGTGCTGGACGTCGCCGACCGGGCAGAGGCCGGCGGGTGGGGGCTGGTCATCCTGGATCTCCGCATGGACACCACCAGCCCGACCGGGCGGCTCGCGTTGACCGTCCTGGCGGCGGTGGCCGAGCTGGAGCGGGAACAGACACGGCAGCGGACCACCGCGGCTCTCGCGGCGGCGAGAGATCGGGGCAACGGCTCGGCCGTCCCGTATCCGCCGCGACCATGACCGCCGGCCGATAGCCGAGACGCTGGCAGCCGAGAGGTACGAGACGGCCACCGGGCGGACACGGTGGGAGGCGGCGCAGGCCCGGCAGGTTGCCCGGTCGGTGTCGATGACCGACGAGGCAGCCGCCCGGCGCGGGGCCGCAGCGTGAGCACACCGGAGCTCGTCCGGCTCGACGCGGCGTGGGATGCGGTCCGCCGCCGGTGTTGAAGATCGTTGAAACTCCCATCGTTCGCCGCACGACGGGGCATCCCATAACCGGGGGAACCGGATGTCCTGTTACCCGCCCGGGAGTGGTTCTATCCAGGGTAGGGGACGACCCCGCCGGGCGTCCGCCCATGCGTCTAGCAGCTCCTGCTGGTGAAGCCAGCCCCACTCCATGACACGGTCCAACGCGGTTACGTCGAACCGGCCCCTACCTACGACCCCGCTGAGCACTTCCATAGTCTCGATGCTGACATTTATCGTTTTGCCTGCGTGGAGGGCTTGGAAATGGGGCAGCCAGTGCGGTTCCCTGTAGAATATGCGTATCTTGATGCCGTAGAACTCGGAGATGCGTGGCATCAATCCAGGAATCTGACCTGCGGGAACACTTCGTCCAACTGTTTGCCCGTGACCCGCATGTACAGGACCATCGGACTGATATCGTAAAGGTCGCTCTTCCACGCCACCCCCCCGTCCGCGACGTGGACGGTCTCGAAGTAGTCCCTGTCCGACCATAGCTCCGCAACCTCCGGAGTCTCGTCGGCGATGTCGGACAGATCGACAGTCCCGCGGGTGCCGCTCCGGAACTCCACCCAGATGCTCAAACCAGGGCGGGGTTCGACACGGATCACATCCTGCGTGTCGCCGGGGGGTATCCGCATGTCGAACACGTACCGCCGTCCGTCGTCGTGGGTGTACACTTCGCGGAGCCGTTCGGTGGATGTTGTGGCCATGCCCGGGTGCTTCCCTTCGCCGGGGGCGGGCCGGGGGCGGCTTGTCGGCCCTCTCGTAATACCTTACCTTTGCTACACACGTTTTGGCGTACTAATCCCTGTCCAGCAGCGCGGGCCGACGTCACCTTTCGCAATTAATCTCCTGGGATGCTCTTGAATCAGGAGATCACCGTCGTAACTGAGACGGATCCGTTCACGTTGTGGGCGTAGGTCGGTGCTGTTGCTGTCGCCCTTGGAGCAGCGGTGCTCACTTATCTCCAGAGCAGAGCGATCCGCCTGATTGAGCGCCAGCAGCATGGGTGGGAGGCGCAAGACCGCCGCTCGGCCGCCATTCGGGTGCTCACTCCAGAGCGAGCGGTAACATCGAGGAGGGTTCGGCAACCACCGACACCACCGCAGCCTCACCAACCCAACGCCCAGGCCACTCACACACCCACCCGGGCACCCCCATAAACCAACCCTTACCCATGCCCCACCGACGGAACCCGCCCGTCGGACCAGACGCGTCCAGAACCACCCGCCAACACCACCAGCACCCATAACCGGCGCCACAACCACGCCGAACACCGCCGCAACCGGCGCCAAGACCTCCGAAACCACCCAAGAACCCGACCGAACCCCCTAACCCGCGAACTCAACAACCCCAACACGCGAAGACCCCGGTGTGGGCCCGGCAGGACTCGAACCTGCAACCAACGGATTATGAGACCGCGTAAACATCCAGGTCATAAACGGTTTCATCACTGTGCGTCCCATGTTTAGTCCCACAACACGCACGGCATGAGTACGTTCACCTACTGGGAGTGTTACGGGCTCGTCACGCGTGGCAGACCGCCTCACCTGCCGACCATGACTAGCGGCAGGCGGAGACCCGTATGAGAATCGGCCGGGATAGCGGCCCTGGATGAGACCGGGTTCACCCTCCCAGCCATGGTCGTACGTAGAGCCCTAACAGGCCTTCGCTCGGCTCGGCGTAGGTATTCCATAGGCAGGTTCGTGGTCGTGTCGCGTGACTCGTCGCTCGGGCTGCAATGGATCTGGTTGCTAGGTCGCCCGTCGGGTGACGGCTTGAACGGATACTTGTCGGGTTGCTTCTGGTATCGACACTACGCAGATTCCCTAGTTCCTCCGATGGTCCCCCTCGAGTTGCTGGTCAACGACTCCTGAGCGTAAATGGGGGCTGTGGCTGTGCAAACTGGGCCGGGGGTAGTCTGGCGACAGCGGGTGCAGAGAAGGGGGGCAGTAGATGGCAGAACCGGACAGGGCTGAAGTATCGACGGCGTGGCTGATCAGAGCGGGGAAGTCCGGTGAGCGTGACGACTTCAACCTAGAACACGGCCAGGCCGGTCTCGGTTGGGCCCAAATCGCGGACCTCACGGACGTCTCGAGTCGTCGCCAACTCGAAGCCATGGTTCGTCGAGCGCTGCCAGATGCGAGCAACATGAGAATTGCTACCCAAACAGGCCAGCTATGGGCGCTGCGGGCACGTGTGCGTGTGGGCGATCTTGTGGTGTTGCCCCTCAAGACGACATCTCAGATCGCGTTGGGTACCGTGGTACGGCAGTACTGGTACAACAAGGACGTGGGTCCCAGTTGGCGGCATGTCGTGTCGGTGGACTGGAATCGCACCGACGTGCCCCGCACAGCTGTCAAACAGTACCTTCTGTACTCGCTCGGTTCAGCTCTCAGCATCTGCACGATCACACGCAACGACGGAGCATGGCGGCTGCACCAGCTCCTGTTGACAGGAAACGATCCTGGCGCCCGTCCAGAGCCCACAGTCGTCACCGACGGACCCGACAGCGCTGAAGGCACGTACGCGATAGACACCGACGTGGCCGAATCACTAGAGTCCGGCATTGATGTGGAGCGGGTCGGCAAGGACCTAATTCAGGGCCACATCACCGAGGTGTTCACCGGACACGGACTCAGCCGCCTCGTGGCCGAGGTCCTCAAAGCCAGGGGTTCACTACCGACATGTCGCCGCCGGGTCCAGACGGCGGAATCGACGTGTTCGCGGGACGCGGCCCCCTCGGGCTGGACAGCCCACGCCTGATCGTGCAAGTCAAGTCCAGCCCCTCTCCCGTCGACGTGAAGGTTGTTCGCGAACTCAACGGCGTGCTGAGCACCCAAAACGCCGACCAGGGCCTACTCGTCGCCTGGGGGGGCGTCAACAAGACCGCCCACCGTGAAATGCTAGGCCAGTTCTTCCGCGTCCGGGTGTGGAACGCTGACGACCTGATCGAAGCCGTGTTCCGCAACTACCACAAACTCGAGAAGGAACTCCAAGCCGAACTACCACTAAAGCAAGTCTGGACACTGGTCCGAGACTGACCAGCGGTGAGGCCGACAGCAGCCCGGGCCATGGCCGTTGACACCGACGGACACAACACACCGCGTCCGGGATCGCCAGCCATGCCGGCTAATACGTGGGGGGGAACTTGTGAATCTGGCCTGCCCAGGCGTCGAAGTGGTAGACGCCGGCTTGTCCGACGGCGTGCGCTGTCGGCAGATCGCCGGACGATTCGCCGTGATTCCTACGCGGCCCTGCAGTTCCACCGCCCGCACGATCTGGACACATGGAGAGCGCTGGTCGCCGGATTCGGAGCAAATCTGTGCCTCCTGGTCACCGGCGCGGCACCCTCCCTCGCCTCCAACGCTTCCTCTACCAACGGACCGGCGGGCTCATCGGCAGCCTTGCCAACCTAGTGCGCAAGCCGCGATCACGGCGGTCATCGGCGTCAAGGAACGCATCAACCGGCAACTGTTGAGCGCGATCCGCATCGACTACGCCGCCGAGCAGAACGAGCCCGACCGCGCGTCGCTCGATAGTCCGTGGCGACGCGGGAGTCACTGGCCTGGCTAGCAGATCGCGGGCCACGCCAACCAACGACCCATCCGATGCTCCGGCTTCGGTTTCCGGACAGCCGCGACTCGGAAGCCGGAGCACGGGCAGGGAATCCAGGCATGTCTAAAGGCATGAACGTGCGGCTACGCTCGACTGGATGCCTAGTGTGGCGGTGTTGGCGATCGTAGAGGCGCGTGTGTTGCATCGGTCCCGGGAGAACATGTCCCTTGGTGTTGCCTGATGTCAACTTCCGATTGATTCGTCCATCGGGTTCGCCCCCGGCACGCGCTGACGCATTCGAAGAACTGGGTTGCCTGCTTATTGAGCGTGTCCTGGAGGATTGGCCGGACGGGACGTTGTTCCGTCGTTTCGGGAACCCTGACGGTGGCCGGGAGGGTCGGGCCCGTCTGCCAGATGGCACTGTTTGGGCTTGGCAAGTCAAGTACATGTTCAGCTTTGATGACTCCGCCGCCACCAAGGTCGAGAACTCGTTTCTCCGAACTCTCGAGACCGAGCCGACCCTGAGCCGCTATCTCGTAGTCCTTCCGATTGATCTCCCGGCCGGAGACTCGCCATGTCGCCTCTCCGCCAACACCCGATGGGAGCGTAAGGTCGAAGAGTGGCGGCGGCGGGCAGCAAACGCCGGAATGTCGGTCAGATTCGACTTCGTCGGCAAGCACGAACTCACCAAGGCGTTGTTAAAGCCGTTGCAGTACGGACTGGTTCGATACTGGTTCGACGAGTCGTGTATGGATCTGGACTGGTTCCGGCAACAGCTTGCTTCAACTCTGTCGAAGGCCGGTCCCAGGTACACCCCCGGGACTCATGTGGATGTGGATGCCGCCCGCGTACTCGATGGTGTGGCACGGACGGGGCGGCATAGCCGAGTTTGGAGCGAGGGGCTTGCTGAGCTGCGCAATGCGCGGCAGAAATGGAAGCTACGTGCATCTTGCGATGCGGAGGAATCGGCCGCGCCCCCGGATGGGGTGGATGCGGCCTTAGACAAAGCAGACGCTGCGGTGACAACCCACATTTCCAGCCTCAGCGGCTTTGAGTGCCTGACTGACCCAGGATCGGACCTGCGAGATGCTCAGGTTTCGATGCAGGGGTTGGTCGACCTGCTCGCTGAACCCAGCTATTCGGAGCGCGCTGCCGCGCCACGTCGCGTTCTCGGGGCCCTTAGGAGACTTAGGGAATTGTGTGGGTCGGTCGCTGCTCAGGCGGCACGCACTCAGGAGCTTCTGGTCACCGGGCGTGCAGGCGTCGGGAAAACCCATCTCCTCTGTGAGGTAGCGGCTCTACGACTGCGGGAGGAACTTCCGACGGTGCTGATCCTGGGTGAGGACTTCGACCGGCGAGCACTGTCCAATCAGATCCCCGAACTGTTGTCGTTCGACGGTTCGGTGGATGAACTGGCGGGAACACTGGACGCGGCAGCGGAGGCTGCTGATTCGGTGGGCCTGTTGATGATCGACGCTTTGAACGACAGCGAGAACGCTGAGCAGTGGGTGAGCGAACTCAAAGTACTGCAGGAAGTGGTCGCCCGTTACAAGCGAGTGGGTCTTGTGGTCACATGTCGCACAGAGTTCGCGCCTGAAGTCCTTGGTGACACGACGATGCCATCGCTGACACACCGTGGCTTCGGCCAATCGACCGAGGCCGCAGTGAATCGGTACGCTGACCACTACGGCATCGAGCCGCCCACGCTTCCCATTCTGCACCCAGAGTTCTCAAATCCCCTGTACCTCAAACTCGCGTGCGAGGCACTCCAGGCTTTGAGAGGTAGCCCGTACCGGCTGGGTTCGTTGTCTGGTCTGACTGTTGTCTGCGATGCCTTCCTGAACGCAGTGAATCACAGACTCGCGGCCCGGGATCGCTGCGACTTCGACGAGACAACAAGTCTGGTACAAGAGGCTACCCGCCGACTTGCCTGTGCCTCATTGGACCGGCCGATCACCCGTGAGGCAATAAAACAAGTAACGGAAGACCTGTTGCCCAGCCGACGCTGGTCACGTTCACTCATGAAGGGCCTGCTCTCCGAAGGGGTTCTGATACAACGGCCTAACGGCGTGGACTTCGCGTATCAACGGCTGGGGGACGTTGCCAGAGCGTCATTGCTTGCCGAGAGACCCAAGACCGAGATCAGCAATTGGATCAACGAACTAGGTAGTGATCGCTGGCGGCATCGGGGCACACTCGGGGCCTTGGCCGTCATCCTTCCGGAACGACAGGGTGTAGAGCTAGTCCAGATCCTCACCCACGTCACCCGAGCCGAGATGCGGTCATTCGTCGACAGTCTGAGCCTGCGGGCCGCGAGCACTGTTAGTGATTCCGTGTTGACGATCCTGCGCGACCTCCTAGCGAATGGTCGGCTGGTTTCTAGCGTGCTGAGAGAGCTGGTTCGGCTTGGATGCCTTCCCAACCATCCATTGAACGCTCACTGGAGCCACAAGTTCCTTAAAGCGCAGAGTCTTTCCGAGCGGGACTCGGTTTGGTCGCAATGGCTAATCGGGAAATCAGAAGAAGACGGCCCGGTCAGGCGTCTAATCGATTGGGCTCGGTCCTTGGGCACATCCGGCATCACACCCGAAGCAGCTGTCCGACACCAGGCTGGGCTTCTGTTGGGATGGTTCTTGACAGCATCAGACCGGCGAGTCCGGGATCAATCTACCAAGGCGCTCGTGTCATTGCTCGAACCCGCCCCGGACGTAGCTCGCGAGCTACTCGAAGACTTCAGCGGCGTGAACGACCCTTATGTATCCGAGCGTCTGGTAGCAGTCGCGTGCGGCATTGGGACACGTTCAACCGATCCAACAACTCATCGGCTGCTCTCCGATGGCGTCGTGGCCATGTTCGGTCAGCAGTGGCCAGTCCACCTGATGACCAGAGACTACGCCCGAAATGTGCTTCAGCTAGCCGTATCAACGGGATGGGACCTGCCATCAACCGTTCCCAGCCTTCACCCACCATATGGAGCAGACCTGCCTCAGCCAAGCCAGACCACGGCGGAAATCGAAGCGCTCTGCGGATCACCCGACTATTCCTACAGCTCAATCTGGCGCTCCCTGACCGGAACCTTCGGCGACTTCGGCAGGTACGTCCTACGTCCAGCGCTCGGCCACTTCGTCGTGCCGAACGAGCAGTCTTTTATTGACCAGTCGGAACGAGCCGTGTTCGGTCGCGTTCTAGAACTGGGTTGGCGCCCCGAACTGTTCAAGGACACCGACTCGCGGAAACACTGGGAACCCGCAAGTGGTAACTTCGTTGAACGGATCGGCAAGAAGTACCAGTGGATCGCCTTCTACGAGCTGCTAGGCCGTCTAGCTGACCACTTTCCAATCGGGGAGGCATCTTCCCCGCCCAAGCCCTACGAGTACCCAGAGCAGATCGACTGGCGGGATATCGACCCTACGACCCTAGCCCGGAAGCCGCGCTCCCAAACGGACAGCCCATCTACATACTGGTTCTCACCGGCTGCAGCGACTTTCGACCGTCTTGAATCCGCGGCGTACCCAACAACCACTAAGGGTATACCGGAACCCTTGGACCTCATATCTGTTCGGGATGACAAGGACCAACCATGGCTGGTTCTGGAAAGCCACCCGACCTGGACCGAGCCCCTACCCGCAGAAACACGTGCGCTGCAACAGCCCGAACTCTATGTTTGGATGCACATCCGCTCGTACCTTGCATCATCTCAACACATAGAAGACGTTAGAGGATGGGCATCGGATAAAGACTGGTGGGGACGGTGGATGCCCGAATCCGAACAGATCTACAACCTCCTGCTCGCGACCTATCCTCATGCCCCAGCGCTTGCGTACCGCTCGGCGGAACCCGGCCAGCGGATGGAGAACCACCAAGAGCCACCATGCAGCCTGCACCCAACCGCAGCCCTTTACCGCGGAACCGGAACCTCCCGTGACGCATCCGACATCGATGAAACCGTCGGTTTCATCCCCAGCCCGCACCTCCATGAGACTTTGGGCCTCTACCGTGCTGACGACTTTGCGTGGGCTGATCAACTGGGAATCGTCCTCATCGAGGATCCGTCAGTTCGTACTGGTGGCCCGTCCACGCTGCTCGCTCACCACCAACGAACCGTAGCCAAGCTCGCCGAAGCGGAGATGACCATGCTTTGGACCGTGCTCCTCGAGAAGCGCCTACACACACATAGCTCCGACGAGCCGAGCGATATCGTGCAGACTGTTGTAGCAAGCGCGTCATACGCGCTGGACAACGGCACAATCACGCGCGTCCACGCAGCAGCGAACCTGCACACGGTCGGAACTCCCATCCGGCCCCGATTGCAATGGGCGACGCAAGCCGAAGACTCGCCATAAACAGACCGTGGGATCAAACTCTCCCAAGCCACGCGAAAGCGATCGAACACATAGCGAGCGTCGGGCACGCACTGCGGAATGGTCTGGGTGATACGAACGGGACCCGTCGGAGACGACCATCTCCACCCCCTCGGCACCAGTCCGCTCCTTGATCCCTGAAGAACCTGGCCAGAGACCCTTTCGTACGACCCCGGATCATCGCCAACACCTCGCCGGAGTCGCCACAGGTCACTACGGTCACTCACCGATGCCGGCGCCACATCGACGTTTCGCCAACAGTACCAAGGGGTAATAGAGCATCAAGAAGGGGTCTTCGCGACCACCCCTGACCAGGGGTGATGGTAGGGGTCCCGGGAGTCTGTCTCCTCCTCAGCCGGAATCTGTCTCCTCTTCTCAGTCGCTGAGAATCGGTGTTTTCGTCCGGTGGATTGCACCCGCCCTGGCAGGGGCTCTGCCTCCCCACTCATTTCCGTGGACGCCGGCCATCAAGGCATGTCACTTCTTGTGCCCACCCAGGTGGCATGGAATCTGTCGAGGAATGTCCCTTCGTGGCCGAGTTTGCGAAGTATGAGTAGTTCCATGAAGTAGAGGCATGTTTTCCTTGCTCTACTGAGCCTTTCAAGATTCGGATAGCGATCGTTGGTGTGATGTACGATCGCGTTCCGGGTCTCCGCAAGGAGCTTTGAGCCGCTGAACTCTTGGCCAGAGCCGTGTACGGTGTCGCTGATACGGTCCGGCAGGTCGTAGCACGCGAGGATCGACTTTAGTTTCTGCTTGTTGAGGTTCTTGGTGGTCTCGGTTTCAAGGCCGATGTAGCCGGAGACGACTTGCATGTCGATCGGGATCGACTGGTCGAGTGCGACGCAGTAGGCGCTGATCATGAGTCGGAGTTGGACCGCGAGCCGCTGGTCATTACGCCAGATATCGTGGAATGACTTGAACAGGTCGTCCAGTTCGTCCTCGATACCACGCGTGAACCAGCTCAGAGCCACCGCTGCCTCGTCAACTTGTGTCACGTCCCAGTGCGTGATGAGTGGTTCTTGTTGGCTTTGGTGGCCGGGGTCGTCTACGAATCCCGAAGCGAGCGAGACGCCTACTCGTCGGCCTTTCACGAACGACAGGAACCAGTGCACACATCCAAGGATCTCTATAGCGTCGGAGAAGCGGAACGGCTGACCATCCGTGCGTGTCAGGCGACCGCAGTGACTCACCAGGAATCCTCGGTCGTCCTTGGCGTCTTCCCATTTCTGCCTGAGATCGGGATCAGCATCCAGGGTGATCTGCCAGCCATCGGATGACCACTGATGACGGCCGGTCCACACCGACCGTGACTCGCCGTCGCGGATGGTGCTCGTGCCAAAAACATCTCCCCAGTTGAGGACACTGAACCGCACGGCGACGACATCCACATCGCCTTCTGGCTCACAGTCGGGAATAATGCCCCGGAATGACGCTGCCCCTGCCCCTATCCAGGGGAACTCCGTCGTCCCTAATTCCAACTCACGCGTATGGGGCAGACGACATCGAATACTGACCGGCTCGTCGATAGCAATGGAGGATCCGGCTGCATCACCCGGCTCGAAACGCCATGTCAGACGTGGCGTCGGCTTCACAGTGAACCCCAGCCGCAACCGTCCTCCAATCTCGACCCATCCCCCGTCCGCGGTTGAAGCCTGCCTTGCGGTAGCGACCTCCTCAGAATCCAACAGGGTACGGTCGGTCGTATTGAACCCGCCCATGGGTACCATGCCCACTGGGGTATGCGACAAGCGTTCTGCTAGATCTGCCATTACTCAGAGATGGCGAGCAAAACACTCACCACCACCAGCGGCCCCGGCCACTGGCGCATGACTTGGCGAGATGGTACGCACCGTGTTCCTCATTTCTCACCTTTCTCTCGTACGACACTGGTTACCCTTTTCCATACGCGCTTGGGGAAAAGCAGTTTTGCCAACGTGAGGTGGTAAGGGCTCTTTTGTTCTAGAAGCGAGATGGGATGTACAGCCCACGCTTTCGTCATCAGAAAGACCGCCGCCATTTCGACATGCTTCGCGGTCAGGTCGCGTATAAACCACATGCTGTCCTCTTCGCGTAGCTCGTCCATGAGGTTCTCGTAGTGGGCTTTATACTCGTTCTCTTCTCCCATAGACATAATGGCAATCTTCAACACAACCAACCTGTCGTGCTTCTTAACTGCCGTCTGGAAGACCTTCACGAGCTCCTTCAACGGCAGGTCCGTAGCCTCAGCTCTACGTAAGCCTAGGAACCCGTACCGTATTGGCCGTGTCATATCCTTTACCGATCCTATGTACTGTTTCTCTAGGTTGGTAGCCCCTAGGGTTGGGTATTTCTGCTTTACGGCTTTTATCAATTTGACAAGTAGCAGATCATTTGCCCTAACCCGAGACCAAGCCAGCAAAGACTTGCCGACGTAGGCCAACACCGCGATTGATAGAAGCGTGGCTACATTGACAGCCACTTCACGGATAAACCCTTCCATGCTCGTTCCTCTCGTCAGACCCGGCTCTAGGTGGCCGAATGACCGGAGCAGAACCCCGGTTCCGGGACCAGCCTCTTCATGGTGACCGAAGTGGGCCAGATGGGACGATCAGTCGTGGGCTCATAGACACAGAGGGGGTGAGGCGTTGCCATTCGTCGAGACGTCGCTGCGCGATGGCGTGTGCTTGGTCGTGGGTTACCCACGCTTCGGTGAATAGGAACTCCCATGGGGAGTATGGTGATGAGTCTGCGACGCTAGGGGGGACGACGGTTGCGTCGTCGATGATCGTGTGCAGGTCCTGGTAGATACGGCAGATGGTGTCTGCGGCTTCGTGGATGTCCCGGTATGTCAGGTCGAGGTCTTCGGCTTTCGACGGGTTGTAGTGCACGATTAGCAAGGTGGCATGCTTGTGAACCGTTTCGGACACGTTCGTTAGGCGGTCAAGGCAGTCGTCGATGCGGTCGGTAGCCATGTTCGCTAGGGGACGCTTTTGGATGCATAGCAGGAGCCGTCTGAGCGATCGGGTGCGTCGGTCCTCGTCGTTCATGGCTCTGATTGTGACCATCACGGATCTGAAATAGTTCCGGTTGACCCATTCAATGAAGTAGCCGTTAGTGTGCTCGGGCCATTCTGCGGCTCCGACTAGTTCGTTCCAGCTCCGGAACACTTCTCGGCTGTTGAGCATGCCCCAGATGGGGCCTTGGAGTTCTTGCATCCATTTCCGCAAGTCGTCCCTGAGTGACCCCTTCGGATTGGACATAGTCGTTTTCCTTTCTGATCCGCTGTGAGCCCATTCTGCCGCAAGCCACTGACAGCAGATACACCCTCATCAGCCCGCGGTCCCTGGACGCAGGCTCACCCCAAGGCCGGTAGCTACTTCAGTCGAGACCCAGGGTGGGTTCTTGGGTCCGGATGGTGTCGTAGATGCTCCGTAGGAGCCTGGAGAATACGACCTCTTCGAAGTCCGGGTCGTTGAGGCATCTGGCTGCTATCGCATCGTTTTCTGCCATGCGGTCGATTATGACGTTGCGTATCTGGTCCCGGGTGCCCAGGTCGAACCTCTCGAAGTTGTTGGCTAGGGCTATGCGGCGTACGTAGTCCACTTCTACCGCGGCCCTCTCGATCTGTTCGAAGAACAGCCGGTCTGCTTCTGTGAAGCTCGTACCGAACCGGTCGTTGAGCTGCTGGATGATCTCCGACAGCGGTGCGGTGGGTTCTTCGGACGTGCCGGTGCCTACCGCGCTGGGACCCACAACCTGTGCGTCGTCGTCTCCCAGTTGGATCGTTCCCGATGAGACCTGCTGCAGCCGGTAGTACTCCAACTCGACAGCGTCGCCGAGGCGTACCGTTTCGCGTTGCCGGTCCGCCCGCAGGTATGGGAGCAGGGCACGGCCGAACGCGGACAGCTGTTCAAGTTCGGAGTCGGCGTAGGGGATGATCTGGCTGAGGAAGGCGTACAGGTTGACGAACGCGCCGACCCTGTCTGTGAACTCCGCCTGCTGGTCGTCGCTGAGCCTTCCGAACCTGTCGCGGGCTGGCTGCAGATGGGCTTGTAGGCGAGCGTGACTCCCCATCTGGTTGTTGGCAGCCGGGGTGTAGAACGCCCGGGCGAATGCGTCCACTTCCTGTGGGCGGTAGACGTAGGTTTCGTCGAGTTCGTGTTTCAGCCGGTCCAGCTGGTACGGGTCGGTCGGCTGCCGCAGCTGGGTCGCGTCGAAGTAGGGAGCGAACGCCTGCCGGATGTCTTCGGGGTCGTTGACGAAGTCGAGTACGAACGGGGCGCTCTTGCCGGGGATGAGCCTGTTCAGGCGGGAGAGTGTCTGCACGGCCTGGACGCCGTCGAGTCGTTTGTCCACATACATGGCCTGTAGTAGCGGCTGGTTGAAACCGGTCTGATATTTGTTCGCGACGAGGAGGATCTGGTAGTCGGGACTGTCGAAGCGTGCGGGTAACGCCGTCTCGGGGATCGGCTTGTGCGTCACCCGGTCGATGTTCATGCGTGGTTCGGTGTACTCGGCGCCGGTGTCGGGATCGTGGACAGTGCCGCTGAACGCGGCAAGCGGATGCACGTCGGTGTAGTCCTGTTCCCGGATGTAGCGTTCGAAAGCCTGCATGTAGCGCACTGCGTGAAGACGCGACGAAGTGACGACCATCGCCTTGGCTCTGCCGCCGAGGCGGAAACGGACATGGTTCCGGAAGTGCTCGATGATCACTTCGGTTTTCTGGGCGATGTTGTGCGGGTGAAGTGACATGAACCTCCCCAGAGCTACCGCGGTGCGACGCCTGGGGAACTCCTCGTCGTCTTCGGCCTGCTTGACGAGCCTGTAATAGGTGTCGTAGTCGGTGTAGTTGCTGAGCACGTCGAGGATGAACCGCTCCTCGATCGCTTGGCGCATGCTGTACACATGGAACGGTCTGGGAGTGCCGTCCGGGCCTGGCTGGCCGAACAGTTCAATGGTTTTGGCTTTCGGTGTTGCCGTGAACGCGTAGAAGCTGATGTTGGGCTGCGGACCGCGGGCTTCCACCACGGCGTTGAGGCGGTCTTCCCAATCGTCGGCGCCGTCGTCGGCTGGGGTCGCTCGTGACCCGACCGTTGCCTTGATCGCACGGGCTCGCTCGCCTGACTGACCCGAATGCGCTTCGTCCACTATCAGCGCGTAGCGCCGGCCTGCGATCTGCCTGCGTAGCGGCGCTATCAGCGCCAGCTCCTCCTCAGTCGGAGTGTCAGGCGACGCGGCACCCTCGATGGACAGCAAACTCCGGGTAACAAACGAGAACTTGTGCGCTGTCGTGACGACGATCATCCGCCCGTCCCGCAGCGCCTCAGCAAGCTGTTTCGTGTCGATGTCGATGCCGGCGACGACGCCGCCGACTGTTTCGTCGTGGTCGACGGCGTCTCGGAGCTGGTTGTCAACGATCTTGCGGTCGCTTATCACGATCACGCTGTCGTAGACCTTCTCGCCTGTCCCGTTGGTCAAAGTCGACAGGCGATGAGCGAGCCAGCGGATGCTGTTCGTCTTGCCGCTTCCTGCCGAATGCTGGATCAGATAGTTGTGTCCGGTGCCTTGCCGGCGGGTGGCTTCCACGAGTGTGTCAACAGCATCCAGTTGGTGGTAACGGGGAAAGATGACCTTCTCGTCCCGTTCGATACGGGCTCCCCCGGCGCCGTACACCTTCCGTTCCCGTTTCTCTACGAACATGTATGAGCCGAGGATGTCAAGGAACCGTCCACGTTCAAGCACGTCCTGCCAGAAGTAGGCGGTTCGGTAACCCGACTCATGCTGCGGGTTCCCCGCACCGCACCGCACCGCACCGGGATGGCTTCCCCGGTTGAACGGAAGGAACCCGGTCTTCTCCCCCGCCAGACGGGTGGTCATGTGTATCTCGTCAGGATCAGCGGCGAAGTGAACCAGCGCCCGCTTCGAGAACCGGAACAACGGAGCATCCGGGATACGGTCCCGCTTGTACTGTCCGACCGCGTCCCGCCAGGTCGTGCCAGTCATCGGGTTCTTCAGCTCACATGTCGCCACCGGGATACCGTTCAACGCGAACACCATGTCCACCGTTTCGCGCCTGCCCGGATGGCATCGAACCTGTCTCGTGACCGAAAGCTCGTTCCGCTCGAACAGTTCGACCATCTCCCGATTCAGATCATGCGCAGGCCGGAACGACGCGACACGGAACGTCTTCCCATGGAATCGGAACCCCCTGCGCAACACCTTGAGCGTCCCCTTGGTATCAAGCTCCCGTCCCAACCGCTCGACCATCCTCGCCGCCATGTCGTCTCCGGCGTACGCTGCCGTCTGTTCCCACAGGTCCGGCTGAGCAGCCCTCACAAAGTCGACCACCCGAGCCGGGAACAAAGCCAACCCCACGTCCCAGCCAGACCGATCCCCCCTGACCCAGCCACCCCCAAGCAGCATCGACTCCACAGCCGACTCAAACGCACGCTCAGTAGCCTGGACAATCACCTGGCACCACCACCCCCCACGTCAACTCGTGAGGAAGCAGTACGCCGATCTCCGCATCCGGGTCTGTGGCAGTCCACCTGTGCCATACACCGCTGATACACCGCCCGGTAGCGCCCATCATCGTTCATAGACGAACTTCGGGGCAGTAGCAGGTCTCCGACGTGAAGATATCCAATCCAGACTCAATGATGTCGAGAAAGGTATACAGGTTTATCTCGCGAGTGTCTACCTTGCCCGGGTGATACCGCGCGTCCGTGTATGATTTGGAGTATCGTCCCATTACCTGCACCAGATCGAGGACCTTCTCGTCTAGACCGCGATCCTTCTGTTTGTTCATGTAACTATTACGCCACACCGCTCGCAGCCTTGTAGGCAACCGCTCGTACAGTTTGCCCAACGGATGTATCTCTATCGCCTCCGAGCCTGCCGACGGCAGATCGTACTTCTCAATCAGTCCCTTAAGAATGTTCTCCACCCCAAACAGCCCCAGATGGACTGTGAGAAAACGAGCCATCTGACGCCATTCCTCATTAGCGCGGTCCTGGTCAGCCTTTGGAGCATCGCGCAGCCTCGGTGTGTTCTGGAACATGAGAATCTGGACCGCTGCACATTGGGACGCGTTCCAGGTCCACACGTTACCCGCTACGTCGTGACACTTACACATGGTCATGGTCGCCCCTCGACTTGGTGATCACATGGCCGGATAGTCGTTCGCGCATCAATCGCACCGCTCACCGCATGGGTGATCAGCGCCGACCGATACTCCAACAACCGCTCAACCGCCAACTCGGCTTGCCCAACGAGGTTGTCCACCCTGGCCGTCTCCTGGTCAAGAAACTGTCCAATGGCTCTCTGAATCTCCAGAGGCCACCACGGCAGCAGCGTATTCGCGTAACGTGTCGCATTGAAGTTCGCGATTGTGGATGACGGCGCTTCGGCATCAATAGCCTGCTGGAAGAACCGGGCGTGCGTGCAATACTCGATGTACTTCGGGTCGGACCCCTCGCTCGGGCGGAACCGAATGAGGTATCCGGCAAAGGTCGCAAGGCCGATGCTAGACCGGTATCGGAGACAGCGGCCAAGCGTTCCACTCCTACTTACCAATAGATCACCATTCATCAATTCGTACTCAGATGGGACTACCGAGTCGGGAACATAGACAGCCCCATCCTCCCGCACCTCACCCTCGTCAGTGACATCAGACGTACGGATCAGTCGGATCCCAGACTCCGCGTAGCGCGCTGCCGGAACGTTAAGCCCATATTGGGCAACTCCCGTACAAAACGCCTTGAGCTGTCTCCAAGTCGTATTGATGGAAGAGGCATCTTCGCTTGCTGCGGAGGGGAGCCCCTCGGTCACGGTACGGGTTATCACGGCTGTCCGGTACTCCGCCAGCCGTTCAAGCAACTGCTCCTGCTGCCCAACGAGTTCGTCCACCCTGGCCGTCTCACGGTCGATGAATGCCGCAATGGCCCGCTGCTCTCCGATGGGCGGAACCGGAAGGAGCGAGTCGCCTATGAATCCCCAGTTGGCTCGTGGCATCTTCGCCCCGTACGTCGATGAATCGACCCGCGACACAAAGCCAGGAGTCAGAAGCAGATAGAGCAGATAGCTCTCGTGGTACGCGACGGGCGTGAGGACCAAGAACTCGGTCGAGCACAGCCCGTCGAAGTCGGCACGGAAAGCCTTCGCTAAGTAGGGTCGTAACTTCCCGAAGAGAATGTCTCCAGTTGTGAACGAGTTCGCTGACCCCTCTGGGACGAACTGATCATCTAGGGGCAGCAAGTTCCCTGACCACGACTCTACGTGCTCCAGGCCGATGTACTGCAGACGCTGCTTGCCCTCGACCTCACCAGCGGACTTCACTACAGAACGATTGAGATGGTCCACCCGCCAGTGTTCGGGTATCCGTCCGAGCCATTCCACACCGGAGTCACGGTATCGGGGGTACGGGCTTGTCATTCGGTGAGTTCTGCGAGTAGTCGGACGATGTTGGTTTCTAGTTTGAGGACGTCGGCTTTGATTTGGCTGAGGGGGCGTGGTGGTTCGTAGACGTGGAAGTGGCGGTTGAGTGGGATCTCGTATCCGATCTTTTCCGCGGGGTGGTCTACCCAGGCGTTGGGGAAGTGTGGTAGGACTTCGCGTTCGATGTGCTCGTCAACGTCGGCACCGAGTGGAACCGTCTCGGTGCGCTGCAGTTTGGGGTCTGGTTCGGGGTTGCCGTGGCGGTCTCGGCAGATGCTGGCCTGTGGGTCCCGTTCTCCTAGATGGTTAGTTCCAAGGGGTGGTTAGTGGTCGTAGGCGATGAGGGAGCGGGCTGGTCCGGGTTGGTTGGTGGTTTGGTTGTGCCAGATCGCGGCTG
>Ga0209754_1001865_pt1 | contig 18732 bp, 13 predicted proteins | sample MesohylBB_FD_187295 | JGI IMG/M metagenome (GOLD analysis project Ga0209754, IMG submission 187295) | Host-associated microbial community of the marine sponge Aplysina aerophoba from Gulf of Piran - sponge mesohyl, lysed by bead beating... | ecosystem: Host-associated > Porifera > Sponge >... | reverse complement strand
CAGCGACACGTCCGAGCCGGGCGCGCTGACCGCGGGCCTCGGGACCGCCGACCTCGCGATCCACACCACGAGCCTCAAGGCGTACGCGTGCTGCCGCTACAACCAGGCGCCCATCGACGCGATCCTCACGCTCGTCCACGCCCACGACCTCGCGCCCGGCGACATCGCGCGTGTGCGCGTCGGGGTGCTCGAGGCGGGGTGGGGCATCGTCGCGGAGCCGGAGGCAGAGAAGCGCCGGCCAACCTCGATTGTCGACGCACAGTTCAGCATGCCGTACGCGGCGGCGGTCGCTGTGCTGCACCGCGCCGCCGGTACACGTCAGTTCCGCCCGGACGCCATCGCCTCGCCGGATGCGGCCGCATTCATGGACCGCGTCGAGTGCTACCGCTCGGACCGCCTCGAGGCGATCTTCCCGCAGCACTGGCCCGCCGAGGTCGAGATCGAGCTGAGCGACGGCAGCGTGCTGCGCGAGTACGTCGAGGGCGCGAAGGGCGACCCGGAGCGCCCGCTGTCAGCGGCCGAACTCGAAGCCAAGTTCGCCGACCTCACCGACCGCACGCTGACCGCAAGCGGCCGCACGCGAGTCGTCGAGGCCGTGCGCGGACTCGGCGACGACACGTCCCCAGGCGACCTCGCCCGGCTGCTTGGCAGCACCGAGATCCTCGCGCCCGCAGCCGCGGATCTCGGCTAGGCAGCGCCCACGCCTCCTCGGTACGCTCGGGGCGCCGTAGCCCCTCGCCCACGGGAATGCGAGTGATCGATGGCACTCACGCTCAGCGAACTGGTTGCGAACCGAACGCTTGGCCCCGGGATGGCTGCGTTCCTTGCGGCGGCGGTCGGCGAACCTCGGTCGCTGCTGGTGGTCGCGATTCCCCGGAACGCGGGCAAGACGACGCTCATGTCGGCGGTCTTCGAGGAGCGCCCGGCGTCGATCCCCCTCTACACGCTCGGGACGCGACACGGCGACTCGCTCGGGATACCGGATGGGGGTGAGCCGCCCGGCTACCTCACGATGTCGGAAATCGCGCCCCACCCCGTCACCGACAGCTACCTGTGGGGGCCCCACGTGCAGCAGATCTTCGCGGCCGCGCGCGCCCGCGGACATGCGATCGCGACGGCGCTGCACGCTGACGGCCTCGACTCCGCATTCGGCGTGATCGCGGAGAACGGGGTCACCGACGAGCAGGCCTCACTGATTGATGTGGTCGTCTACATCCGCAGCTTCGGCAGGTGGCAGGACCCCGAGCGCCGCGTCGTCGAGACCATCCACGAAGTCGATCACGTCCGCGACGGCCGAGTAGCCGCGCGACTGGTCCACCACTGGACTGAGGAGACGGACCGATTCGAGACCGCGGACGCCCCTTCCTTCGTCACGCCTGAGGCGTACGCGCACCACCTCGAGCGATACACCGCGATAACCCCCGAGGGCGGATAGCGCGGCACCATGCAAGTTGCCGGAGAGGGCCGTAGCGGGTCCCCCGTGTAGCATCTCGGCGCCGCACGCGATCGTGAAAGGAAACACACGCCCATGGCACGCCCACCCCGCACGCTCGACCAGAGCAACTACGAGGTCATCCTGATCGACAAGCGCGACGACGGTGTGGCCGTCGTCACGCTCAACCGTCCCGAGCGGCACAACGCTGTCGGCGGGCCGATGCACAGCGAGCTCGCGCAGTTGCCCGGCGATATCCAGGACGACGAGGATGTCCGGGCGGTGGTCCTCACGGGCGCCGGGCGCTCGTTCTGCTCCGGCGCCGACGTCGAGGCCAGCTTCGGCGACCCGACCCTCGATCCGGCGCTGCCGCTCGGTCTCGAGGGCGAGGCGCGCAACATCGTCGACGGGTTCCTGCGGCTCGACAAGCCGGTGATTACGGCGGTGAAGGGCTACGCGCTTGGACTGGGCGCGACGGTGGCGCTGCTCGGCGACATCGTCCTCGCGGGGCGGAGCGTGCGCATCGGCGACACGCACGTGGTGGTCGGCATCACCGCCGGCGACGGCGGCGCGGTGCTGTGGCCGCAGCTCATCGGCCCGCAGGCCGCGAAGTACTACCTCTTCACCGGTGAGCACGTCGACGCCGAGGCCGCCGAGCGCATGGGCCTCGTGTTCCGCGTCTACGACGACGAGGACCTGCTCGACGAGGCGATCGCGATGGCGTCGCGCATCGCGGCGGGCGCTCCCTACGCGATCCGCACGACCAAGCGCGCCATCAACCGCTCGCTCGAGCGCATCTCCCAGGACGTGATGCCGTTCTCCCTCGCCGCCGAGGGGCTGGCGATGAAGACCGACGACATGGGCGAGGCCGTCGCCGCGTTCTCGGAGCGTCGCGCACCGCAGTTCAAGGGGCGGTAGCGTAGCGGTCGGGCGGCGTGCGGCTCTGAGCGAGACTCACGACGGTGGCGCGGGTGTTGACGGCCTCGCGGCTCGCGGTGCACGTTCGTGGTGAGCCGCGAGCGCGCATCGCGGAGGGAAGCGAGGCCCGTGATGGTGGACATCCGCAGAGCGAACAGCAGCGACCACGATAGCCTCGTCGATCTGTGGGTCGACACCGGCCTCGGACGCCTCGGCGAAGCGGAGTGGGACGTGCTGGTCGCGCACCCCGCGGCTGCCGTCCTTGTCGCCGAGGAGGGTGAGGACGTGCTCGGCGCCGCCGTCGCCTCGTTCGACGGGTGGCGGGCGTACATCTACCATGTCGCCGTCTCCGAGGAGGCCCGCCACAAGGGCGTGGCGCGTGCGCTCATGGACGAAGCCGCCGAACACCTCTTCGGCGAGGGGGCGAGCGCCATCTACGTGATGGTGAATGAGGAGAACACGGGCGGCCTCGCCCTGGCGGCTGCCGCCGGCTACATGCCCGAGGGCGAGATCGTGCTCGTCCGTCAGCGCGCCGAGGCATAGGGGCGCGCCTCGCCGGCCCGGGGCAGGCCGGCTCAGAGCATCGAGTCGTCGTCGACGATGGAGCGGGCGAGTTCGAGGTTGTCGGCGCTGAGCGCGATTGTGGCGTGACCGCCGTGGCGGTTCAGGATGTGCATGCTCTGGATGTTCACCCCCGCGTCGCGGAACTGCGCCGAGAGCTGCGCGAGCGCGCCCGGCTCGTCGACGAGCCGCACGATCAGCGCGTCGTCGGCCACCGCGCGGTAGCCCGCGCTGGAGAGCGCGAGCAGCGCGCGGTCGTCGTCGTCGGTGGTGATGATGACCATGCCGTGGTCGCCGACGCCCTCGGTGTCGAGGGACCGGAGGTTGATGCCGCGGTCGGCGAGGGCGGCGGTGATGCCGGCGATCACGCCGACCTCGTTCTTCGTGCTGACAATGATGCGCTGCATGTCGTCCTTTCAGGGCGGCAACCGGCTCGGGGGCCGCAGTGGGTGTGTTCGCGTCAGGCGGGCCGCGCCACCTGGCGCGCGGCCACGACCTCGTCGGCGAGCTGGTCGATCTGCTCGCGCGTGACGTGTCCCATCGTGATCAGGTGTGCGATGCCCTCGTAGGGCGCGAGTTGCCACTTCTCGATGATGTCGGCCGGCGGGCGCGGGAACACGACGGTCGCCGAGTTCTTGTTGCGCCACGCCGGAATGCCGAGGCCGTTGAACTGCTCGACGGCGTACGCGGCGACGGACAGCATGCCCGCGACGAGATCGCGGAAGCCCTCGATGCCGTAGCGCTCCCAGGCCAGCCACAGCATCAGCGGCGTGATGCCGTTGCGTGAGCCGGTGAGCGTGGTGTCCATCACCCCCACGTACTCCACCGAGCGCGCGATGCGGGCGACGTATTCGTTGCGGGTGAGCGCAACGCCGCACGGGATCGGTGCGCCGATGAGCTTGTGGCCGCTGATCGACATGCTGTCGAAGCCGTCGGCGAAGGTGTGGGGCTGCGGGTCGTCGACGAAGGGCAGGATCATCCCGCTGAGCGCCGCGTCGCCGTGGATGTAGTGCTGGGTGATGGCGAGGTCGTCGAAGATCTCGCGCACGCGGGCCACGTCGTCGACGGCGCCCTTCATGGTGGTGCCGATGTTGGCCATGAAGATCACCGGCACGTCGCGGTTGATGCGGATCGACTCGCGGAGGTCGTCGTAGTCGATCTCACCGCTGCCCTGGCTCTTGATCATGATGTTGCGAGTCCGGAGGACGCGCGTGATCTTGAGGATGCTGTAGTGGGTGTCCTCGGAGAAGTAGACGATGCCGTCCGGGAACAACTCGCGGGCCAGGAACATGCCATACATGTTGCCCTCGGTACCGCCGTTGGTGACGTAACCCCACGCCTCCTCGCTCGGCAGGTGCAGGAGGTTCGAGAAGCGACGGATGACGTGGCGCTCGATGTCGTGCGTGTTGGTCGCGAAGTTACTGTCGTGGAACGGATCCCCGACGTTGTTCACGTTGTAGCTCAGGAACGGCAGCAGCGCGGAGTAGTCAAAGTCCTGGTTGGTGGGGTAGCCGAGGAAGTGCCCTGCCAGCTCCTCGAACTTCGACTCCAACTCGTCCAGGCGCTGCCGGGTCTCGGCCTGCAACTCGGTCATGGTGAGGCCTCCCATGCGCAGTGCGACGGCTGCGGGAGTGCGCCGCCTTCACCTATCAGGCTATCGTCGGGAAGGGCCGGTTGCCTAGACTGGATGAGCATTCGGTGCCGGGTGGTGTAACGGTAGCACAGGGGACTTTGGATCCCTTGATGGAGGTTCGATTCCTCCCCCGGCAGCCACACTCGGTCGTACCGTGAACTCCCTCAGGCAGCTTGATCTGGGCAGCGTGTAGACAATGCTCGCTACGTCAGCGGCAGCCGGATGGTCACCGTGACACCCTGACCCGGCCCGTCGCTCGCCAGGTCGATCGTGCCGCCGTGGGCCTCGACGATCGCACGGGCGATGGCCAGTCCCAGCCCCGTGCCGCCGATCCCGCGACTGCGTGCCTGGTCGGTGCGGTAGAAGCGCTCGAAGACGCGGGGGATGTCGGCGGAGTCGATGCCGATCCCGTCGTCGACCACCGCGATCGTGAGGGTCTCGTCGGTCTCCAGTCCCGCCCGGATCACGACGCTGCCGCCGGCCTCGCAGCAATTGATGGCGTTGCTCACGATGTTCCCGAGCGCTTGGCCCATCCGCATGCGGTCGAGGCCGACGGGCGGCAGGTCGCCGGCAGCGTCCAGCGACAGTGCAAGCCCTCGCGCCTGGGACTGCGGCTCCCAGCGCCCCACCTCGGCGGTGAGCAGATCGGGGACCGCCGTGGGCTCGATCGCGAGCCGCATCTCCCCGTAGTCGGTCTCGGCGAGCGAGTTGAGGTCCGTGACGAGGCCGCGCAGGCGCTCGACCTCCTCGATGATGTGGTCGGATGCGTCCGCGGCGGTCTGCAGCCCGTCGCCCAGCCCCTTCGCCTCCAGCTGGATGACGCTCAGCGGCGTGTTCAGCTCGTGCGAGACGTCGTTGACCAGCCGCTTGCGCAGCTCGCGCTGCGACTCCAGCGCGGCGGTCATGCTGTTGAAGGCCGCGCTCATCCTCCCCAGTTCGTCCGAGGAGGTCACCGGGAGCCGTGTCGTATCCCCGTCGGCGATGGCCTGGGTCGCCTCCGTCAGGGCGGTGACGGGCGCCGTGATCCGTCGCGACACCCACGCGGCGACCAGGACGGCGACGCCGGCCGTGAGCACGCCGCCAATGAGGGTGGTGTAGAGGAGCGTGCTCAGGAATCCGTGCGACTCGCTCGAGAGGAACTCCTGGTGGATATCGACGTAGGCGTACCCGACGGGCTGATTGGTCGTCGGGTCGACCACCGCCTCGCGGTACCCACCCAGGTCGGGTGCGGGGGCCCCGGGTAGCAGCTCCGAGGAGTTGTCCGTCACCACGAGCCCATCGGTCCCGACGATGACGACGCGCACCGGGTCGCGGTGCGAGGCCTCGACGTGGTCCTCCTCGTCCGCTTCCGATCGCTCCCCTCGCGGACTCCCGCCGTACCCGTATCCGGCCTCGGACAGCGCCATGTCGACCGTGTCCCAACCACCGGCGGCGGCGTACTCGCGGCTGAGATTCCGGGCGAGCTGGAGTGCCTCGTCGTCACCGATCTCGTCCACGAACGCACCCAGGCGGGCCTGCGTCGCGTAGTAGCCCACGGCGACGCTGATCAGGAGCGCGAGCACCACCACCAGGACGGTCGCGCCCATGATCCGCCAGCGCAGCGACATCAGTCCTCCTCCGCGACGAACCGGTAGCCGGCCCCGTAGACGGTCTGGATGGGCTGGTTGCCGTCGCGGCCGATCTGCTTGCGCAGCCGAGCGATCTGGCTGTCGATGGCGCGGTCGAAGCCCTCGAAGTCGTTATCGAACGCGAGCGCGATGAGTTGTTCGCGGGTCAGCACCTGGTTGGGATGTCGCATGAACGTCGCCAGCAGCGCGAACTGCGCCTGGCTCAGCGCCACGGGTGCCTCGTCGACCGTCACGGCCCCGGTGGTCTCGTTGAGGGTGATGTGGTCGCGGGTGAGGACCTGCTGCACCCTGCCCTTCACGCGACGCAGCACGGCCTCCGCGCGCGCGATGACCTCGTCGGGGTCGAACGGCTTGATGATGTAGTCGTCGGCGCCGCTATCCAGCCCGGTGATGCGCTCGGCGGGGGCCTCGCGGGCTGTCAGCATGATGATCGGGACGTCGGACTCGCGTCGCAGGATCCGGCACAGCTCGACGCCATCGAGGCGGGGGAGCATGAGATCGAGGATGACCAGGTCGGGCGCGAGATCGCGGGCCATGGAGAGACCGGATTCACCGTCGTGGGTCACCTCGGCGGAGAATCCGGCGCGTTCGAAGTACACCTTGACCCAGTTCGCGATCCGCACGTCGTCTTCGACAATCAACACGGTGCCGCTCATGCCGCAGTCCTGGGAGCGATCTCGGACGCGGCGCCGGTGAGGCGCCGCGTCCATCAGTGGGATGCTTCGAGGTCAGGTTACATCGCCCGACCGGCTACTATCCCTAGCTGCCGCTGCTCCCTTCTCCGCCCGAGCCGTGCTCGCCGCCCAACTCGCCGCCGCCCTCGCTGCCCTCGCCGCCGCCTTCGCCGCCGCCCTCGCCGCTGCCGACCTCGGCGTGGGGCGTCCAGCCGGTGAACGGCGCGGCCGTCGCGGGGATGTCGACCTGGATGACCTGCCCGGGCGCCATGTCCACGGGAGTCGTCGGGCCGAGCTCCGTCCCGTTGGAGAGGTGGACCTCGATCCTGACACGGGTCAGGACGTTGCTGGTCGTGTTCTCCACAGTGCCCGTGAAGGCGTTGCTTGCGGCGTCGTAGCTGAGGACCAGCCTGGCGCCAACGCGGACCATGTCGAAGGTCTGGTCGGGAGCCAGCATGGCCCCGCTGCCTTCCTCGCCGCCGCTGGGGCCGGACTCGGAGCCTTCGCTCCCGCCTTCGCCGCCGGGGCCGTGGCCCTCGCCGCCGGCGCCCTCGCCGCCGCCGCCTTCAGCACCCTCGCCGCCCGAGTGGGGCTGGGGGCCCGGACCGCTGCAGTCGAACACTTCCATGTGCACGACGTAGCCGTCGAAGGACACTCCCGCGAGGGCCGGCTCACTGGCGACCGACACGCTCGACGTTGCCTGCTGGCCGGGGTTCAGGTCGCCGAGCACATCCGGGCCCAGCTCCCCCACCGTCTGCGTACCAGACTTCAGGTGCGGCTCGGCCTGCACGTAGCAGAGCGTCTCATTGAGCGTGTTCCGGACCGTTGCCTGGACCGACTGGGTTGCCGCGTCATACCGCGCCGCAATGGCCAGCCCGCCCAGGTTGCCGTTCCACGTCTCGTCGAGCGGAATGATCGGGCTCGACATGGCAGCTTCACTGGCCTCCGCGCCCGTGCCGCTGCGTTCGCCGCCGGCGCCGTGCTCGCTGCCGGACTCACCGCCGGACTCGCTGCCCTCGCCACCGCCCTCGCCGCTGCCGACCTCGGCGTGGGGCGTCCAGCCGGTGAACGGCGCTGCGGTCGCGGGGATGTCGACCCGCATGACCTGGCCAGGGGCCATGTCCACGGGAGTCGTGGGGCCGAGCTCCGTCCCGTTGGAGAGGTGGACCTCGATCCTGACGCGAGTCAGGACGTTGCTGGTCGTGTTCTCCACGGTGCCCGTGAAGGCATTGCCGGCCGCGTCGTAGCTGAGGATCAGCCGGGCGCCGCCGCGGACCATGTCGAAGGTCTCGTCGGGAGCCAGCATGGCCCCGCTGCCTTCCTCGCCGCCGCCGGACTCACTGCCACTCTCGCCGCCCGAGCCGTGCTCGCCGCCGCTTTCGCCGCTGCTGCCTTGCTCGTTGCCGGAACCCTCTCCCCGCTCGGAGGAGATGCTCTGGCTGACCTCGACGTGGCTGGACTCCGCGCCCTCGCGACCTTCCGTGTCGCCCGTGCATCCGATGAGGATCCCCGCGCCGAGGATGGCCCCCAACGCCGGTCCGATCAGGAACGTTCTTGTGATTGACTTCTTGCGGTTCATGGCTTCATCCCTTCCGTGAAGCGTTCTTGACGCTGTTCACGGTAGGGACGAAATGTCGCGGAACTATGTCACCGACGTGGCTTCACTGGTGCGTGCGATCGGCGCTCGTCGCTCACTCCTTCGCCGGCCGCGCCGCCGGGCCGAGCGGGCGAGACCGGCCTGTTTCGTCGGCCACAACCATTGATGGCTCGCGCACATCACGCTAGTGTTGCCAGGCGGTTGCACAGACTCGGTATCAGTGGCGTACGTACGCGGATTGAGGGCAAGGGTGGCGGCGCAGATCAACGACCACGTCCGTTACGAGCCGGACGAGCGGCCTCCGTGGCCGGTGGCCGCGGGCGTCGGCGCCCAGGCTGCCCTCGTGACCGTCCCGGGCGTCGTGATCACGGTGGTGATCGTCGCCCGGATCGCCGAGCAGCCCGCGTCCTACATCGCGTGGGCCGTATTCGCCGCGATGCTCGTCAGCGGTGTCACCACCGTCATGCAGGCCGCCCGCTTCGGCAGGGTTGGCGCGGGCCACGTCCTGATCATGGGGACCTCGGGCGCGTTCATCGCGGTCTGCGTGGCAGCGCTCATCGAAGGTGGCCCGTCGACGATGGCGAGCCTTGTCGTCATCTCCTCGCTCTTCCAGTTCGCGATGGCGGCGCGGCTGTCGCTGCTGCGGAGGATCTTCACGCCGGTGATGGCGGGCACGGTGATCATGCTGATCGCGGCCACCGTGATGCCGATCGTCTTCGACACGCTCGACGATGTACCCAGTGATGCCTCGAACGTCGCCGCGCCGGTAACCGCCGCGGTCACCATCGGCGTGGTGCTGGGGCTGGTCCTGCGTGGCCCGCCCGCCTGGCGGCTGTGGTCGCCGATCATCGGGATCGTCGTGGGCTGCGCTGTTGCCGCGGGCTTCGGGATCTACGACCTGCAACCCGTGCTGGACGCCGCCTGGCTGGGTGTGCCGACCGGAGGATGGCCCGGGTTCGACGTGACGCCGGGCCAGGAGTTCTGGGCGCTGCTGCCCGCGTTCATCGTCGTCACGCTGGTCGGGGCGGTGGAGACCGTCGGCGACGGCATCGCCATCCAGCGCGTCTCGCGGCGCGCGACGCGAGCCACCGACTTCCGGGTCGTGCAGGGCGCGCTCAACGCCGACGGCATGGGCAACCTGCTCTCGGGCCTCGGCGGGACGCTGCCGAACACCACCTACTCCTCGAGCATCTCGCTGGCGGAGGTGACCGGGGTGGCTGCAAGGCGAGTGGGCATCGCGATCGGCGCGATCGTGGTGGTGCTGGCGTTCCTGCCCAAGTTCGCCGCGCTGCTGGTCGCGATTCCGGGACCGGTGGTTGCTGCCTACGTGACCGTGCTGCTCGCGCTGCTCTTCGTGCAGGGCATGCGCATGGTCGTGCAGGACGGGCTCGATCACCGCAAGGCGGCGATCGCGGGCATTGCGTTCTGGGTGGGCGTCGGTTTCCAGAACGAGTCGATCTTTGCGGACCTGCTGGGGCCCTTCGCGGGTGTGCTGCTCGGCAACGGCATGACCTCGGGCGCGCTCGCCGCGGTGATCATGATCCTGTTCATGGAGCTCACCGGCCCCCGCCGGCGCCGCCTGCAGGTACCGCTGGAGATGGACGCACTGCCGGCTATCGACGAGTTCCTCCGCGGGGTCGGTTCGGGAAGCGGCTGGAACGGCGCATCGACCGATCGCCTCGCCTCGGCCGGCGAGGAGACGTTGGCGGTCCTGGTCCAGACGGACGGCGGGGGCGGCGACGGGCGGGCGAGGAGCCTCTCGGTCGTCGCCCGCATGGACGGTCCGCTGGCGCAGGTTGAGTTCGTCACGTCCTTCGAAGGCGACAACATCGAGGATCAGATGGCGTACTTGGCCGAACTGCCGCCGGCGCCGGACGAGGACGAGATCTCCTTGCGGCTGCTCCGGCACCACGCTTCATCGGTGCAACACCAGAAGTACCACGGCATCGATATCGTCACCGTAGAGGTCGAGGGCGCACGGTAGCCCTCGCCGCCCCGGACACCCCTCGGCCGCCCCGGTTGGGGTGTGGGTGCGAGCGGCCGCTGGCGACTCCCGGTACTGCATCGACCGAGGAAATGTCGACGCCCTAGGGAAACCATCCGGGCCCCAGACGCGTAGATCCAATCATGAACGGCATAGCGGTCCGGTCGCGACGCGACCCGGATCACCGCGCAGACGCCGTTCCTGGGAGGATGACATGCACCTCGCGCTCCGGAAATACGTGATCGTCGTCACTGTTGCTATCGTCACCTTGGTCATGATCGCCTGCGGCGACGACGATGGCGACGACGACGATGCGGCATCCACCACCTCGTCGACGACCACCACCACGGCCTCGTCAGGCGCGACCACGACCGGCGTCTACGGCTCGACGAGCGACTCGGAGGCGTCGTACGACGACGCGGGGTCGTTCAGTAGCACCACGACTCAGTCGTCGCGTAGCTCGAGCACCCAGAGCTACAGCTCCGCGAGTGCGTCCGAGGACGACGCATCCGACAGCGCTGCCCCGCGTGCCGCACCCACGGCGACCATCGTCCAGCAGGCCTCGTCCAGTTCGGCCGCGACGCCGGCTCCGGCTACCGCGGCCCCGTCCTCGGGATCTCGGCAGGGGAGCCCGTCCACGACGACGTTCAAGAACTACGGTCGCACGCCGTTCGTCGATGCGTCGCAGGACGCCGTCTCGACGTTCAGCCTGGATACGGACCGCACCTCGTACTTCCTCGCGCTCAACTGGGCACGGAACGGCTACGAGGTGGAGCCCGACTCGGTGCGCGCCGAGGAGTGGATCAACGCCTTCTTCTACGACTACGACCTGCCGCGCGACACCCGCAGCTTCTCGATGACGAGCGACGTGGTCGCGCATCCGCTCGACGGCGGCCTGCACCTCGCCCGGGTCGCGCTACAGGCGCCGAAGGTGCCGGACACCACGCCGCTGAACGTGACGCTCGTGCTCGACGCATCCGGGTCGATGGCCAGCGGTAACCGCGTCGACATCGCGCGGACGGCGGCGGAGACCATCCGCCAGAGCCTGGGCCCGCGCGACCGCATCGCCGTCGTGCACTTCACGACCGACGTGCTGACCCGGTACACCGTCGAGCACACCCGGCCGGACGACCGGGATGTCGCGCGCTCGATCGCACGGCTTGCGCCGCACGACAGCACCAACGTGCAGGCCGGGCTCGACCTCGGCGTGCGCCTCGCCGACCGGGCGCGCGAGGAGCGACCCGACGCGTTCAACTACATCATCCTGATGTCCGACGGCGTCGCGAACGTCGACTCGACAAACCCGTTCGCCATCCTCGATTCGGCTCGTGATGTGGACCACCTCAACCCGCTGCGGCTGATCACCATCGGCGTGGGGATCGAGAACTACAACGACTACCTGCTGGAGCAGCTCGCCCAGCACGGCAACGGCTGGTACCGCTACCTGGACGACACGAACCAGGCGCGGTTGACGTTCAGCCGCGAGAACTGGATCGCGCTCTCCACGCCGTTCGCGGACCAGGCCCGCGCCCAGGTGACGTGGGACCCGCGGCTCGTGCAGGCGTGGCGCATCGTCGGCTACGAGAACCGCGTGACGCCGGACCACACGTTCGAGCAGAACCGCAAGGAGTTCGCGGAGCTTCCCTCGGGGACCGCCACCACGGTGTTCTACGAGTTGGCGCTGCATACCGAGGCTCGCAACCGCAACGTGTCGCTGGGCGAGGTCGAAGTGCGCTGGGTCGACCCGCGCACGGGCGAGACCGTGGGCCAGCGCCTGGGCGTTGCGGGGCACACGGCCGCGCCGTTCGACGCCGGTGACCGCTACCTCCGCTTCGGCGCCATCGTCGCGCTCTCGGCGGACCGCTACAGCGCGCTGTCGCCCCAGGTCGAAAATGCCTGGGTCGACGGCGGCGGCATCCGCGCAGACCTCGAGGCGTTGCAGTGGGAGCTGGAGTCGCTGGACGAGCGACTCGGCTCGGCCGAGGCGTACCGCGACTTCCGCATGCTGCTGGACCACCTCACCGCGGCCGTGGCCCAGCTGGCGCCCTCGACGGGGTACAGCCAGTAGAGCGGAGAGCCTGCGAGCCGGGTTACCGGGCCGATGCCCGCCACGCGCCCCCCGCACCAGCGGGGGGCGCTGCACGTGTCGACGGTGCGTGCGGCCCTCGCGGCCCGCTACGTCATCCGGCGCAGCGTGGGTGAGAGTGCGATGAACGCGAGGATCATCACCATCAGCGCCGCACCGAGGCTGCCGAGCGCGGCCTGGATGCCGACCAGCTCGGCCAGCAGGCCGACGAAGAACGCGGCGCCGAGCATGAGGCTGATCTGCGTCATGAACACGGCCATCACGCGGCCGCGGTATGCGTCCTCGACGTAGCTCTGCACAAGCACGGCGCTCAGCGCCTGCCGGCCCGCCGTGCCGACACCCGCCGTCGCCATGAACACGCATCCGAGGAAGTACGAGTCGGTGCTTGAGAACGCGACGAGCGATGCGCCGATCAGGAACGCGGAGAGCAACATCAGCACGCCGCGCCGCTTCTCGGGGAGCGACGCCACCACGAGCGCGCCGGCCAGCGCGCCGCCGCCGCTGATGGCGACGATGAGCCCGAGCGCCTCGGCGCCGCCGGCATACACCTCGCTCACGTAGCCGGGCAGCATGACCATGAACGGCATGCCGAGCATGGCAGTCAGGAAGTTCACGGTGAGCAGCAGGAAGATGTTGCGGTCGTGCACGATGTAGCGCATGCCCGCGCCGAGGTCGGTGAAGCCGGCCTTCGCGGCGGCGAGGACGCCGCCCTCGGTGGGAGCGCGTCGCATCGGCGGTCCCGGTGGTGGACCCGCGCCGTTGGCCGGCGCCGCCTCGGGCGCCATCCCGCCGTGCGACAGCAGGGCGACCAGCCGCCCGGGCCGCAACGCCGAGGCGCTGGAGACGGGGATGAGCGCTGCGACAGCCAGGCCGTAGGTCCCGGCCATGAGGAAGTAGACCGACGCCGCCCCGATCAGCGCGATCAGGAACCCGCCCGCGGCCGGTGCGAGGAGTCGCACGAAGTTCATGCCCGCGGCGTTGAGCGAGACCGCGTTCATCATGCCCTTGCGGCCGATCACCTCGGGCACCATCGCCTGCGAGGCGGGCAGCATTATCGCCTGCACCACGCCCGTCACGACAGACGTGGCAAAGAGGTGCTCGTAGCGCAGCTGTCCGGACAGGACGAGGAACCCGATGCCGATGGCGAGCAGCGCCGAGATGGCCTGCGACACCTGCAGGATTCGCTTCTTGGACACGCGGTCGGCGAGCACGCCGCCGAACACGGAGAGCGTGAACATCGGCACCGCGCTCGCGATGCCCATCGCGCCGAGGGCGGAGAACGAGTTGGTGAGCTCGAACGCGAGGTAGCCGCGCACGAGGATCTGCATGTTGAGCGAGGCCATCGCCCCGAGCGAGGAGAGGAAGAACCAGCGGAAGCCGCGGTTCTTGAGCGACTCGAACGTGCGGATCGAGAAGCCTCGCGACCGGGGTGGGCCGCCCCCGGGCGGTCCGGGCCCTGCGCCGTTTCCGGGGTGCTGCTGCCCGGCGCCATTCGTGGCGGGTGGCCCGGGAGCGGCGGCCGGCGCGGCGGCCGATGGGGCAGTGGGTGGAGCGAGCTGGCTCAGAAGCGTTCCCGGTCTGGTCCGGCTGCTACTTGCGGACCTCGTTGTGCGAGCCGCAGGAGGGGCAGAGGAACACGACGTTGCGCACCTCCCACGCCCAGACCTGCTCGGCGAGCACAGCGTCGCAGGAGCCGCAGCGGTACTCGGTGTCGCCGTCGCGGCGGAGCAGCGGGAGCTCCTCGCGGTCGAGGATGATGCGGGGCTTGCCGCCCTCGGGCAGTTCGATCACCACCAACTGCTCGCTCGCCATCCGGTGCGCTCCCTCGGGCTGCGAGATCAGAGTGTACGCCACGCGCCCCGACGCCGGTTCGGGGGTGCGTCGCCCGGGCCGGCTCGGCGCGAGGACTCGAGGGGCTTGAGGGGGAGTTGCCGCCGATGCAGCACGTAGCCGGGGTTGCCGGCTACGTGCCGCATCATAGGTTCCTACTGGTCGGGCAGTTCCCCAGGCGCCGGCGGCGGCACCTCGAACACGCTGCTGCGCAGCCACTCACCCGGCGGCAAGTCGGCCGGCAGGTAGCGCTGCTCCGGCGCGATCGTGTTGCCCCCGGCGTCCACGAAGCCGAACTCGATGCGCCCGTCGGCCGCCCAGCGCGCCCGCACGATGCCGATCGAGCCGCCACCGACCTCGATGTCGGTGGTCTCGAACCAGCGACGATCGTCGGCGTCGGCGACGAAGTAGCGGCGCTCCGGCAGGACCTGCTGACCGGTCGCGAGCTCGACGCCGTGCTCGATGCGGCCGTCCTCGGCCAGGCGCGCGATCACGCGCAGTTGCACCGGCTCGGGCTCGGGCTCCGGCTCAGTCGGCAGCGCCGGTCCAATGAGCGCCGCCACCTCGCTGCGCGCGATGCCGAGGCTCCCAAGGAACTGCTGGTTCTGCGCGTCGATGCCGCCGATGGCGCACAGGGCGGCGTCGGTGGCGAGACCGTATATCGGCTGCACGGCTCGCAGCTCGGCGTCGAGCGCCAGGATCGGGGCGATGTCCTCGACTCCCGCAGCCCCGAGGGCGCCCGCGAGCAAGGCCGGGCGGTCGCAGGAGGCCTGCGCGAAGAGCTCGCCGGCCACTGCACGAGCACCCGGGCCCTCGGCCTCGGCCTCCACAGCCCGCCCGGCCGTCACGAGCGGCGAGGCGATGGCCTCGGCGTACGCGAGCTGGGACTGGACGGTGAACGCCTGTTCGAACGTCAGCGTTCCCCAACGATCGAGGCCTGCGATGACCTCGGTCCATGACGCGGCGATCGGGGCGTACTGCGCCGCCGCAGCCTCGGCGGCCGAGGCAACGATGCCGTCGACGTCGCCACTGGTGATGACGTTGCCGGCGGCCACGGCCTCCTCGATGCCGGAGGCACGGAGTGCGTCCACGTAGTGTCGCCCGAACGCAGCGAGCAGGGTGGTGGACGAGGGGTTCGAAAGCTCGACGGGCGTCACGTCGGCCGCGTGCGGCGTTGCGGGCGCGTCACCGAGTGCGGCGATCGAGGGCCGCTCGAAGATGTCGCCGAGCGTGAGCGCCAGCGTCCCTGCGGTGTAGATCACCTTCCCACGCGGCGGCCCCTCGACCTCATAGACGGGCGAGGCTGTAGGCACGGCGATGACACTCACGATCGAGTCCTCATCGGTCTCCGTGGCGACCCAGTAGTCGTCGCCGTCGACGCGCACACGCACGGCGTCGAAGGTCGGGCCGCTCAGGACGGTGAGGTCGTGCCAGACACCGTGCCAGCCGATCTCCTTGTCATCCTCGTCCCGCACAAGGACCGCGGTGAAGAGCCACGCGGGGCCGGGTACGTTGAAAGTGGCCGTCAGCGGATGCAGTTCGGGTACAGCGACGCTCGTTGCAGTCGCGGTCTCCGCACCAGAGTGGTACGAAACCCCGCCCTCCCAGCGCTCGCCGGAGCCCGGTACCCATGCGGTCCGCTCGAACACCCGTCGCCCCACTACGTACACGGTGGCGCGGCCGCCCGCGTCGGCGAGGTCGCCCCCACCGAGGTTGCCTACGCGGTAGTGCACGTCGAAGGGCTGACCTGCGATGACGACGTCCGGAATCAGGGCGTCCTCGATCTTGAGCTGGAACTCGCCTTGCCGCGCCTGCTCGTCGACCAGGCTGACGATGAGCTCGAAGTCGGCCTCGAAGGGCTGGAGGTCACGCTCCCGGTATGTGGTTGCCTCGATGAGGTACAGCCCGGGCTGCAGGAACTGCTCGATCCGTGCGTTGTAGGCGCCGCCGCCGTCGTCGTTCGCGCCGATGACCCCGAGCGTCGGCGACGCGAGGGACAGGACCGGGTCACCGTTCTCCGAGACGAGGTCGATGCGGACGAGGCCTGCCTCGGCGAGAACAAACGAGTAGCCGTACGCCGGATGCTCGGCCACGATGCGCGATCCACACGCGTCGAGCGACCACGAGCCGGTCGCCGTCAGGTCCGTACCCGACGCGAGCGCTCCGAGATCGTTGATCTCGCAGCCGTCGACGTAACTGACGGTGAGTGTGAAGTCACCGCCGCCGCGTGCGCGGCCACCGGCGGTGGTCGCCTCGACCAGGTACACGCCGGGCGCCAGGTCGTGCTCGATGCGCGAGTCGAGCCCGCGGCCACCGTCGTCGTTGTGGGTGATGCGGCTGCCGTCCGCGGCCATCAGGAAGAGGAACGGATCGGCGTCGGCTGAAGAGAGCTCGAGCCTGACGCGGCCGGCCTCGGCGACGGAGAACTGGTAGGTGACGGCATCGCTGTCCAGGCGTACGCGCGAGTCACAGTCCTCGGTCGTCCAGCTCCCGTCGGCGGTCAGCGCGGCGTCGCCGACGAGTCCGCCGAGGTCGATGACCTCGCACTCCGCGGGGTGCTCGGCCGAGGCTGGTCGAGGGCCGTCCAGCACGAGCGTTGCGGCCACAAGCGCCACGGTCAGGAAGCTGGCGGCGAGGGTGCGCAGACCGAGCGAGATGGAGATAGGGGCGCGCTGCATGGACTCTCCAGGAATCGGGCGGCAGGGATTCCAGGTATCATAAAGAGGATTGGTGATTCGTGGTATCAGAGACGGTGCCCCGAGGGGACGGAATGGGAATCCCGTGACTTGCGGCGCGACCCGGGGCGACGAGTGCGTGCCGACCTGTGCGCGGCGCCGACCCGGGGGATCCCGGACCAGGCGCCGCGCGCTACGCGGTTACTGCTCGGCTCAGCCGCCCGTCGCCTCCTCAGGCGCCGGCCGAGGCACCTCGAACTCGCTACTCGGTAGCCACACGCCGAGCGGCAACTCGGCCGGCAGGTACCGGATGTCGGGCGTGACGACGGAGCCCTCCGCGTCCTCGAAGCCGAGCTCGACGCGGCCGTCGCCCAGGCGGCGTGCCCGGATGACGCCGATCGTGCTGCCGCCAGCCTCGACATCGCCGGTGTAGTACCAGCGGCCGTCGCCGGCGGAGGCGTCGAAGAAGCGCCGTTGCGGGAGGACCAGCTCGCCGCCGACCTCCGCGGCGTGCTCGATGCGGCCGTCCTCCGCCAGGCGCGCCAGGATGCGGACGGTCAGCGGCTGTGGCTCGGGCTCCGGCACGGCCGGCGGCTCGGGTGCGATGATCCCTGCCACCTCGCTCTGCGAGATGCCGAGGCTCCGCAGGAACGCCGCGTTCGAGTCGTCGATTCCGGCGATGGCGCACAACGTGGCGTCGGTCGCCAGCCCATGGACAGGCAGCGTCTCGCGCAGCCTGGCATCCAGCGCGAGCGTCGCGCCGATGTCCTCGGCCCCGATCGCCTCGAGGGCGTCGCCGAGCGTCGGGGCCCCGTCGCACCTCGCCTGCGCGGCGAGCCCGCCGACGATCGCCTGCACTGCGGGGTCCGCCCAGCCGGCGTCAGACACGCGCGCGGCCCGTACCGCCTGGCCGGCCGTCACGAGCGGGGAGACCCGGACCTCGGCGAACGCGAGCTCGGACTGGACGGCGAGCGCCCTGTCGAAGGACAGCGTCCCACCGCCGGCCAGACCCTCGACGATCGCCGACCACGAGGCGTGCATTGGCGCGAAGTGGGCGAGCACACCGTTGGCCGAGCTGAGCACCAGGTCCTCGACGGCTGCGGGAGGAGTCACGTTGCCCGCCGCCACCGAGGCGGCGAGGCCGGAGTCGGCGAGCATGCCGCTGTAGTGCCACGCGAACCCCTCGAGCAGGGTGGTGGAGGAGGGGCTCTGGATGCTGACGGGCTCCGGTTCCAGCCCTTCCCGTGCCAGCAGTTCCGCGCTCAACGCTGCAATCGCGGGACGCTCGAAGATGCCGTCGAGCGTGAGCGCCCGCGTCCCGGCGGTGTAGATCACCTTCCCGCGCGGCGGCCCCTCGACCTCATGGGCGGGGGAGGCAGCCGGCACGGCGATGACACTCACGACCGAGTCCTCATCTGTCTCGGTCGCGACCCAGTAGTCGTCGCGGTCGACGCGCACGCGGACGACGTCGAAGGTCGGGCCGCTGAGGACGGTGAGGTTGCGCCAGACGCGGTGATAGCCGTTCTCCTCGTCGTCGTCGGTCACCACCAGGATCGCGACGAAGACCCACGACTCGCCGGGTCGGCTCAGCGTGAGCGAGAGCGGCGTCAGTTCGCCGATCGAGGTGCTCACGGCGCCCGCGGTCCCGGGGCCGGAGTGGTACGAGGAGCCGGCCCCCCAGCGCTGCCCCGACGCGGCGATGGTGGGCGAGCGG
>Ga0209754_1001861_pt1 | contig 18758 bp, 17 predicted proteins | sample MesohylBB_FD_187295 | JGI IMG/M metagenome (GOLD analysis project Ga0209754, IMG submission 187295) | Host-associated microbial community of the marine sponge Aplysina aerophoba from Gulf of Piran - sponge mesohyl, lysed by bead beating... | ecosystem: Host-associated > Porifera > Sponge >... | reverse complement strand
CTCGCCTACGGCTCGCTACGCTCAGGGCGAACGGGAAGAGAGTCAAAGAAGGTCCGTCCTGAGCGTAGCGAGACGCGGCGAGCGAAGTCAAAGCACGAACGGGAAGAGAGTCCCAAGCCATTCGTCCTGAGCGTAGCGAGCCGTAGGCGAGCGAAGTCAAAGCGCGAACGGGAAGAAAGTCCCAAGCCGTTCGTCCTGAGCGTAGCGAGCCGTAGGCGAGCGAAGTCAAAGCGCGAACGGGGAAGAGAGTCCCAAGCCGTTCGTCCTGAGCGTAGCGAGCCGTAGGCGAGCGAAGTCGAAGGGCGACCACTCACTTCGCAGGGAGTTCAACAACCTGCTAGAAAGGTGCGCGAATCATGCGGTTCGGCGTCGTGGGCACAGGCGGGGTCGGGGGTTACTTCGGCGGGTTGCTGGCCCGGGCGGGGCTGCCGGTGTGCTTCATCGCCCGGGGACCTCATCTCGAGGCCATGAAGACGCACGGCCTTGCCGTGGAGTCCGTGGAGCCGGGCAGTTTCCAGGTCCAAGACGCGCTGTTTACCGACGACCCGGCCGAGGCCGGACCGTGCGACGTCGTCCTCTACTGCGTCAAAACCCCTTCCAACGATACCGCGATACCCTTCATAGGGCCGATGATGGGCCCCGATTCGCTGATCATCTCGCTCCAGAACGGCGTCGACAACGGCGAGCTGCTGGCCCGCGAGTACGGCGAGGGACGGGTCATGGAGGGCGCCGCGTACGTCTTCAGCACCATCGCGGGGCCGGGGAGAATCCATCAGACCGGCGGGCCGCGGCGGATCGTGTTCGGCCGCCCGGGCGGCGGAGGCAGTCCGAGGGGCGAGGAGATCGTGGGCACGATGCAACAAGCAGGGGTCACCGCGCACGTCTCCTCCGACATCCGTATCGAGCTGTGGAACAAGTTCATTCTGATCTGCGCGGTGAGCGGCATGACCGCGCTGACGCGGCGGCCCCTCGGCGACATCCTTGGCTATGACGGGACCGCGCGCATGGCCCGGGAGGTGATGCGGGAGGTCTATCAACTGGCCTTGGCCGTGGGGATTCCGCTGGAGCCTGAGTCCGACGCCGCCAATTACCGTTTCATGGCGCAACAGGACCCCTCCGGCAAGGGCAGCATGTGCCATGACGTGGAGGCGGGGCGGCGCCTGGAAATAGACTCGCTGTGCGGCTACGTCTCGCGCATGGGCCGCCTCCACGGCGTGGCTACGCCGCTCAACGACTTCATCCACGACACGCTCAAGCTGGAGGACCTGCAGGCGGAGCGCCGGCTAAGGGTGGAAACCGCGTGACCACTGTCCGCCAACGCACTGAAAAGATCACCGTGGACCGGGGCATCCAGGTGTCCGCGGTCATCGCGGAGCCGGCGAACTACAGCGCCGGCGAGATCGACGTCATTGTCCTCGCCCACGGCGCGGGCGCGGACATGAACCACCCTTTCATGACCTTCTTCCACGACGCGTTGGCCCGGGCGGGCTGGCTCTCGGTGAAGTTCAACTTTCCCTACAAGGAGCTGGGCCGGAAGGCGCCCGACCCGGCGCCACGCCTGGAGGACGCCTTCGAGCGGGTGCTGGACCACGTGCGCGCCAACCTGCGCCCGGGTCCGGGCCGGCTGTTCGCCGGCGGCAAGTCCATGGGCGGCCGCATCGCCGCCAACGTGGCCGCCAAGGACGCGGACGCGGAGGAGAAGGCCCTGGCGGGCCTGGTGTTCCTCGGCTATCCGCTGCACGCGCCCAAGCGCCACGACCGGCTCCGGGCCGACAACCTGATGAAGATCACCGCGCCCATGCTGTTCGTGGAAGGGACCAACGACCCCTTCTGCCGGATGGACCTGCTGGCCGAGGTGCTAAAGCAAGTCAAGGCCCCGACCCGGACCCACCTCATCGAAGGCGGCAACCACGACTTCCGCGTCCCCAAGCGTCTGGGCCGGGAGGCCGGAGACATCTGGCAGGAAGTGGTGGAAGCCATCTGCCGCTGGCGCGGCGCCTGACCTACTGCGCCGCCTCCTTGCGGCGGGCGGTGTTGGTGACCACGGGCTCCACCGGCACGTCGCTGTGGGGTCCCTTGTTGCCGGTCTGAACGCCGGCGATCTGGTCCACCACGTCCATGCCCTCCACCACCTTGGCGAACACCGCGTAGCCGAAGTCCCGGGTGCCGTGGTCGAGGAACGCGTTGTCCTTCAGGTTGATGAAGAACTGGGAGGTGGCGCTGTTGATGTCCGACGTACGCGCCATGGACAGCGTGCCGCGGGAGTTCTTGACGCCGTTGTCGGCCTCGTTCTTGATCGGCGCCTGGGTGGCCTTCTGGTTCATGTCAGCGGTAAAGCCGCCACCCTGAATCACGAAGCCGGGAATGACTCGATGAAAAATGGTGCCGTCGAAGAATCCGGCATCGACGTAGTCGAGAAAGTTCTTCGCCGTGATCGGCGCTTCCTCGGACATGAGCTCGATCGTAATATCGCCCATTGACGTGGAAAAAATCACCACAGGCCTGTCTCCTCCCGCTGCTGTTGTGCTGAACGCCACCGCGCTCAGGAATAAAACGATTGCCGCTACAAGGCGCTTCAGTGCCGTACCATGCTGTCTCAAGAAAACCTCCTGGCCTGAGTTTGAGTCCATGCCTCGCCCGGGGCGCGCCGTTACGCCGCAATCCGGTCGAGGATCCAGTCCACCACCCGGGGCTTGCCCAGTATGACGTCGAAACGATGCTCGCGCAGTTCCTTGCCGGCCCGCTGGGAGCAAACGTACCGGCCGCCCGCCTCCTCCATCAACACCTTGCTGGCCATGGTGTCCCACAGGCGGAGATCGAAATCCACCATGGCGCCGACGGCGCCCTCCAGGGCCAGGGCGTGGCCGAAGCAGTCGGTGTAGGTCCGCACCCCGGGATGGGCCCGCATCAACCCGTCGAACACCTTCGTCCGCCCGGCGCTGACGAACTGGTGCCGGTCACCGATGCCGATGATCTCCTTCTCCATGGGCTCGTCGCCGGGGAGATCCTCCAGGGTCACGGCCCGGCCGTTGCAGCGGGTCCCGAGCCCCCTTGCGGCGCTGTAGGTCCTGCCCAGGCCCGGCAGGTCGATGATCCCCAGAATCGGCTCTTCGCCGTGGAGCAGGGCCAGGAGCGTGCCGTACAGGGGCACCCCATGCCGGAAGCTCTTGGTGCCGTCGATGGGGTCGATGACCCACGTGAGAGCGTGGCCGCTGTCGATTTGGGGCAACTCCTCGCCGATGATGCGATGCTTGGGAAAGCGCGACGCCAGCAGCGTCCGGGCTTTCTCCTCCACCGCGATGTCGACGTCCGTCACGAAGCTCCCGTCGGCCTTGGACCGATGGGTGAACCCCGTTTCCAGCGCGGTCTCGATCAGCGCCCGCGTCTGCCGGACGATATCGCAGGCCTCGGACAGCATTTCCCGCAACTCCGCCGCCGCCGGCACGCCGTTCACGGGACATCCCTCCCCCGGCCTGTGACCTCCGCCGCGGCGTTCTCGCTGTCCATCGGCGAATTATACACGTTGCCGTTAATACAGGAAAACGAGGCTCCTGGAGCAAGTGTTGCGTCCCGTAAATACGTTGACGAATCTGCTTGTCCTTTTTGCCGTCGGCTGCGTTGCTCTTCCTCGCGTGGTACCCGCCACTGCTCGTCATCGCGCCTTGCCGGCGACAAAAATTCCGGCGCATCTTCGTCAACGTATTTGCGGAACGCAACACTAAGGGAACTCTACCATTGCCTCCGGGTGTCAAGCAACGTCCTCCGGCGGCGGCGACTGAACTTGCCCCGCCAGCTTGACCGTGAGCCAGTACCACTGATCCGGATAGCGGCGGACCAACTCTTCCAGCAACCGCATGATGCGGTCCGTGTTGGCGGCCAGGTCGGCGCCCATCTCACCGGTGCGGACCATCTCCATCTCCGGTTCGATGACCAGTTGCAACCCGCCGGAACGGCCGCGTACCAGATAGACCGGCAACACCGGCGCGCCTGTTCTGAGTGCCAGGCTTACGAATCCCCGGGCCGTGCGAACCGGTTGCTCGAAAAGAGTGGTTTCCAGTTCGCCCCGCTTGAGGTTGTCCGCCAGCATCATGACGGCGCCATTGTTTCGGAGCGCGCCCAGGATCTTCTTGACGGCGTCCCTCCGGGGCAGCGAGGGCATGAGCTCGGTGAAGAACGAGCGGCTGTGATGCAGCACCAGCTTGTTGAGCCTCTCGTCGTCGAGAAAGCGGATGAGGGTGTGAACCGGACACCCGGCGGCTGCCATGGCGGCGCTCAGGAGCACGAAGTTGCCCAGATGGAAGCTCAGGGCGATCACCCCGCGCCCCTTTGCGAGGGCGGCGTCCAGATTCTCCTGGCCCTGGATGTCGAGAACCCCCCGCAACCGTTCGGGGTAGCCCATCTGCACGAGACAATCGAGCGCGTTCTCCACGATTCGCTGTTGCACGCCTCTGGCCAGACCGCGCTTGGCCGCCGGTGTGTACGAATCGCCGAAGGCCGCGTCCATGACGGCGACGATGCGCCGGCGCGGAACCGCGCAACGGACCAGCGGCGTGAGAATCGGTGTGAACAGACGCTTGAACCGGTCCGGCGGGGTTACCCGCAGGACCTGGACAAGGAAGCGCCACAGCCCCTCCCACACACGGAAGATCAGCGCTCGCATATTCACGGAAAAATGCCAGGTTTTATGGTGAGTTGACACGTATGGGGCGGTGCCATAGGCTACTCGGGCGCAAGCGATCAAGGTGACATACGGGAAAGGAGATGGCAATGCCTCCGGTCATCGATTCCGACGGACATTATCACGAGCCCCACTACCTCTTCGACGAGTTCATCGAGAAGGAATACTTCTCCAAACGGCCCCGGGTGCTGGCCATCCGGCACCACGGGCTGGAGGTGGGCAGGTGGGTGGTGGAGGGCCGCGTGGTGCCGCGGATCCCGTTCTCCAAGGGGGTCGGCGCCGGCGGCTTCGACTACATGAGCCCGCGCCACCAGCAGATGCACATGAAGGACAACACCCTGGACGACGTCGAGGGGCGGCTCAAGGACCTGGAACTGCTCGGGGTCGATGTCCAGGTGATCTATCCCACCGCCATGGTGTTCGTCTCGGACGTGGAGGACAGAGATCTGGCCACGGCCATCTGCCGTGCCCACAACGACTACGTCGCGGACCGCTGCAACCGGGCGCCGGACCGGCTCAAGGGCATCGCGCTGGTGCCGTTGCAGGAGCCGAGCTCCGCCGTGGAGGAGATGCGCCGGGCAAAGCAGGAACTGGGCCTCGTGGCCGTGACCATCCCGGGCATCGTGGGCAGCCGGCCGCTGCACTCCAGGGAGTTCGAGCCGTTCTTCAAGGCCGCCAACGATCTCGACTGCCCCATCGGGTTCCACGCCGTCACCGGCATGCACGACACCCCCTGGGCGGACTGCTTCAAGGACTTCTTCTCCACCCACGTCACCGCCATGCCCTTTTCCATGATGGTGGCGCTGATGTCCGTGACCCGCATGGGGCTCATGGAGGACCTGCCGAACCTCCGCTTCGCGTTTCTGGAGATCGATGGACAGTGGCTCCACTACTGGGCCAACTGGGTCAACCGGCACGTGGAGGACGCCCCGCGGGTGTCCGGAGGCTACCACCGGGAGCCGGGCTGGGGGGACGAACCCTACCTCCTGCCGGACGGGGTGAAGAACCCCCACGAGTACATCCGGTCGGGCCGGTTCCTGTCCGGCTACAGCGAGCACGAGGACCTGCGCTACCTCATCGACCACCTCGGGCCCCGGACGTTCATGTACGCCAGCGACTATCCCCACGGCGACACCGAATGGGAACGCGTGCGGGAGACCCGGGCGCTGGAGAATCTCACTCAGGAAGAGAAGGACGACATCCTGGGCAACAACGCGGCCCGGTTCTACAAGCTGTAAGGGCCGACCGGCGTTGACAGTCCGCGAAACCGTGTGTTAAGTTTGGCGCCCTTCAAGGGCGAGAAAGTAGTCTGATTCCAACGTATTTTCAGGAGGTTCCCATGATTCGCAGGTGCATTTTCGCCGTGTTTACCGCGGTGTTCCTGGTCTTGGCGGCGGCCCACGGTTCTTTTGCGGCCAAGGAAGACAAGTATCCCAACAAGACCATTACGTGGCTCATCAATGCCGCTCCCGGCGGCGGGTTCGACTTGCACAGCCGTGCGGTGGCCCGGGTTATGAGGAAGAAGCTCGGGGTCAATATCATTATCAGGAACGTGCCCGGGGCGGGCGGGATCATCTCGTGGAACCTGCTGTCGGCGGCCAAGCCCGACGGCTACACCATCGGCATCGTCAACCTGCCCGGCGCCATCGTCAGCCAACTGTTCAAGGAGACGCAATACAAGCTCAGGGAGTTCAGTTGGATCGGCCGTATCTCCGCGGCGCCGTATATCTATGCCGCGGGAAAGCAGCATGGGCTCCGCACGCTCGAGGACTTTCAGAAGGCGAAGGAAGTGCTCATTACCGAATCGGGTTACGGCACCACCGGCTGGGTCAATTCCGCGCTCACGGCCGCGACCATGAAGTTCAAGCCCAAGTTCATCATGGGCTACGCCGGAGCGCCGGCGTCGAACATGGCCATCGTGCGCGGCGAGGGGCACGCCCGCGCCCTGGGACTGGATTCTCCGGGCCAGATGGCATTCATCAAGGATGGATCCATGGTCCCGACATGGGTCTACCTCGACAAGCGCGATCCCAGGCATCCGGACGTCCCCACCGTGGGCGAGCTCGGCTTCCCGCAGTTGAGCGTCCTGGCGGCCAACCGCGTGGTGGCGGCGCCCCCGAAAATGCCCAAGGATCGCATGGCGGTCCTCATCAAGGCCTTCCGCGCGTCCATCGAGGATCCCGAGACCCAGGCGGCGTTCAAGAGCATGAGAGCCAAGACCGCGGGCGTCTACGGCGACGACTGGCTGCCCGTGATGGAGACCATGTTCACGCTGATCAAGGACAACGCGGACGTCTTCAAGAAGGCCCTCAAGTAACTCGTTTAGCCCAGGGCGTTCAGCTCGAAGCACCAATTGCAAAGGGGGCAAGTCCACCGGGACTTGCCCCCTTTTTTGCCCGGACGAAATACTGTTAAGATGCTCGGTTCAAGATTCCAAAGGAGGGGTGAATGAAGATCGAAGGAAGTTACGAGTTCAAAGGCCCGCGCGAGCGGATTTGGGAGATCCTTCAGGACCCCGAGATCATGGCCAAGTGCATGCCCGGGTGTGAGAGCATGGAGGAGATCGGTCCGGACGAATACGAGGCCACGGTCAAGGTCGGCATCGCCGCGGTCAAGGGCAAATACAAGGCCAAGGTCGCCATCAAGGAAAAGCAGGCCCCGAGCCACTACGTGCTCAGCGGCTCCGGGTCCGGCGGCCCGGGATTCATGCAGGGCGACCTGGTCATCGACCTGGAAGAAAACGGCGACTCGGCAACCACGTTGCGCTACGTCACGGATGCCAAGATCGGCGGCCTCATCGCCGGCGTCGGGCAGCGCATGCTGGGAGGCGTAGGCAAGATGATGGTGGACCAGTTCTTCAAGAAGATGGAAGGGTTCGTCTAATCCCCGCACCGGATGCCGGCGGCTCCATGCCGGCATCCTCTTTCACCGGCCCACGCCTTGTCGCATGCCACGATTTGTGGTGTAATCGCGCCCCATTTCAGAAAGCCGTTCCACGGGAGGTCGATGATGTTCAATATGCGTCTGAGTCTCTCTTCCACGGCCGTGATCCTCACGGCCGGTCTGCTGTTCGCCGCGTCGGCAAACGCGCAACCCGTCACCATGAAGATCGGGCACGCGACCACCAAGGGCGCATACGACAACTGGGCCGACACCTTCAAGGCCGGCCTCGCCGAGAGGGTCGGTGACCGCGTCAAGGTGGAGGTCTATCCGCTGAGCCAGCTCGGCGCGATACCGGCCATGGTCCAGGGCGTTCAGCTCGGCACCATCGAGATGACCATGACCCCCCCGGCTTTCCTGTCCGGCGTGGATCCGCGCTTTGGGGTGCTGTCGGCGCCCGGCATCTTCGAGGATCTCATGCACGGTTTCCGCACCGTGCACGATCCGGCGTTCAAGAAGGCGTACTGGTCCATCGGCGATGCCAAGGGCCTCAAGCTCGTCAGCCTGACCTGCGACGCGCCCACCGACTATGCCACTTCGACGCCGATCCGCACGCTGGCGGACTTCAAGGGCCGCAAGCTCCGGGTCTTCGGCAGCAAGCTGGAGATCGAAACCCTGCGCCGGCTCGGCGCGGCGGGGGTGCCGATGCCGCTTTCCGAGGTGGTGCCGGCGATCCAGCAGAAGACCATCGACGGCAACAAGGCCGGCATCACCATCTTCGTCCCCTTCAAGTACCAGCGCATCGCCAAGTACGTGCTGAAGCCCGGGGAGGGGCTGATCTGCAGCGGCCGCTTCGTGAGCAAGGTGTGGTTCGACAAGCTCGCTCCCGACCTCCAGAAGGCGATCCTGGACCAGGCGCTGGCCACCGACCCGCTCAACCAGGCCTGGACCCTCAAGTTCGTCGAACGCATGTACCAGATCTGGCTCAAGAACGGTGGCGAGCTGGCGGAGCTGTCGCCCGAGGATCAGAAAGAGTTGCGGCGGCGGCTGTCCACCGTGGGCGACGACGTGCTGAAGGACCGTCCGGCGGTGCTCGAAACCTATCGGGTGATGAAGGAGGCGGCCGAGCGTACGCGTGGCGGCTGAGACGAACCCAGGTAGCGCGCCTGTTCCCGGCCGCCGCACCTTCCTGAAGAGGCGCACCGCCGCGTCCGCACGCCGAGGGGTTCATGTCCAGGAATGAAGTCCCGGCGCCTCTCCGCTTCGTCATCGTGACGGTACCGAAGGCGATCGTCGGCGTGTTGATACTCGCCGGCATCGCCGTCAACTTCGCCAACGTCATCGGGCGCTACGTCTTCCTCCAACCCCTCATATGGGCCGACGAGGCCATGGTCTACATCATGGTCTGGACCGTCTTCATGGGCGCCGTCCTGGTTTCCCTCGAGGGTCAGCACCTGAAGATGGACTTCTTCTCCATCATGCTGCCCTCGCCCTGGAAGCAGATCATCAACGGCATCGCCGCGGTCTCGTTCCTCGCCGTCTGTGTCTTTGTCATTCCCCAGACCTGGACCGTGGTGAAGCTCGTGTGGAACTTCGGCCAACGCAGCGTTGTCGCCGAGATTCCCATGGTGATACCGCACTTCGCGCTGCTGTTGGGCTTCGTGCTCATGTTCCTGGCGGTGGTTCTCCGCTTCCGTTCGTACGTGAAGGGCGAGTTCGCCGGCGAGATCGTGCAGAAATACGGCGGCAAGGAATCGGATGACCTGTCGTGGAATGGGTGATGGCCATCGTGCCGGTGATCCTGCTTCTGCTGGGATTTCCGATCTTCGTCATCCTGCTGGCCACTTCCGCCATCGTGCTGCTGCTGTTCGCGCCGGTGCCGCCCATGGCGGTGCACATCAACATGTTCGGCAGCGTCGACAAGTTCGCCCTGATGGCGGTGCCGTTCTTCATCTTCGCCGGAGACCTGATGGGCCGGGGCGGGATTTCCAGGCGTATCGTCGCCTGGGTCCTCTCGGTCATCGGCGGCGTCCGCGGCAGCCTGGCGCTGACCGCGGTGGGGACCTGCACCGTCTTCGGCGCCATTTCCGGTTCCAGCCCGGCCACGGTGGCGGCGGTCGGACGGCTGCTCTACCGGCCTCTCCGGGACGCCGGCTACGACGAGAAGTTCTCCACCGGCCTGCTGACCTCGTCAGGCGGCATCGCCATCGTGATACCGCCGTCCATCGGCATGATTCTCTACGGCGTGTCGGCGCAGGAGTCGGTGGTGCTGCTGTTCGTGGCCGGCATCGTGCCCGGCCTGATCATGGCGCTGCTGATGGCCGCCTACATCTACGCGTTCGCCGTCAGACGGGGAATCCGCGAGGCTTCGGGGTTCTCGTTCCAGGAGTTCCTGGCGGCCAGCCGGGAAGGCGTATGGGCCCTGGGCATGCCGGTCATCATCCTCGGGGGCATCTACGCGGGCGTCTTCTCGCCCACCGAAGCGGCCGGCATCGCCTGCGTCTACGCCATCGTCGTGACGCGTTTCATCTACGGCGACATCGGCTGGAAGGGAATCTGGGAGGTGTCCGTCAACTCCATGTACCTGACGGCCCAGGTGCTCATCATCGTCGCCGCGGCCGGCGTCTTCTCGCAGCTACTGACCATCAGCGGGGCGCCCCAGAGCGCGGTGGCCATGATCCGCGACCTGGACCTGCCGCCGTGGATGGCGCTGCTGGCGATCAACATCTTCCTGCTGTTCGTGGGCTGCCTGCTCGATCCCGCTTCCGCGATACTGGTGCTCACGCCACTGCTGGCGCCCATCGCGGTGGCCATCGGAGTGGACCTGGTCCATTTCGGCATCATCATGACCGTGAACCTCGCCATCGGCATGTTCACCCCGCCCTTCGGGCTCAATATCTTCGTCACCCAGGCGCTGTTCAAGGCGCCGCTGACGAGCATCTACCCGGGCTTGGTGCCGTTCATCATCATCAACATCGTCGCGCTCCTGATCGTCACCTACATCCCCGAGCTGTCCCTGTTCCTGACCCGCTACCTGGGCTGACCGTCAGGGAGAATTTGGCTGGTCGGGATGGCGCCCTTCGACTTCGCTTCGCTACGCTCAGGACGAACGGTTGTCGGCCCATTCCCGTTCGTCCCGAGCCCTTCGACAAGCTCAGGACTCGCTACGCTCAGGATGAACGTGAAAACGTTCCAACAACCGTTTGTCCTTCGACTTTACTCGGCTACGCCTGGCTACGCTCAGGAAAACGTTCCAACAACCGTTCGTCCTGAGCGTAGCGAGGCGTAGCCGAGCGAAGTCGAAGGGCGCCATTCATCAGCCGTTCCCTTGCTCACCTGTAACATTCCCATGACGAAGGATGCCGATTTGCTCGTCAGCGTGATCATTCCGACCTTCAATCGGTGGCCGATGGTCGGCGAGGCCGTGGACTCGGTCCTGGCGCAGGCCGCGGCCGGCCATGAGTTGATCGTGGTCGATGACGGTTCCACGGACGAGACGCGGCGCCGGCTGCGGGACTGCGGCGCCCGGCTTACGGTGTTGACCCAGAGCCGCCGAGGCGTGGCGGCCGCCCGAAACGCCGGGGTCCGCCACGCCTCGGGCAACTACCTGGCCTTCCTCGACTCCGACGACCTCTGGCGCCCGGGCAAGCTCGAGCGCCAACTCGACTTCATGGAAAGCAACCCGCGGGCCAAGATCTGTCAGACCGACGAGATCTGGATCCGCAACGGCGTGCGCGTCAATCCCCGGCACAAGCACCGCAAGCCATCCGGCGACATCTTCCGCGCCAGCCTGGAGCTTTGTCTGGTGAGCCCTTCGGCGGTGATGATGCGGCGCGAGTTGTTCGAGCGGGTAGGGGGCTTCGACGAGTCGCTGCCGGTGTGCGAGGACTACGATCTGTGGCTCCGGATCTCCAAGGATACCGAGATCCCCCTGATCCCCGAGGCCCTGGTCACCAGACGGGGCGGCCACGCCGACCAGCTCTCCCGCTCCACCTGGGGATTCGACCGCTTCCGGGTCACCTCCATCGCTAACCTCATAGAGGCGGGACTGGACGCGGAGAAGGCCGGATGGGCCTTGGAGGCCATGGCGAAAAAGGTTACGATTCTGGCCCAGGGGTTTCGCAAGCGCGGCAACGAAACCATGGCGCTGGAATACGAGGAACGGCTACGCCGTGCGCGTTCGTGCGTCGCGCGTGTAAAGGACGTCACCAACCCCTTCCGTCCGGCCTGAGCCCTTCGACAGGCTCAGGACAGGCGTAGCGAGCTGGAAGCGAGCGAAGTCGAAGGGCGCAAGCTCGCAGGATACGGAACACGTGACACAATCCGAGGAAATCACGAACTACGCCCGCGACCGCGGCATTCACGCCCAGGCCGTGGAGCGCTGGCTGGCGCTGGGCGAGTCTGACCGGACCGCGATGCTGCGGCTCGCGCGTACCCTGCGTCTCGGCGGCAACCACTTCAACGATTTCCTCGACTGGTTCGTGGAGATATCCCTGCGGGACGGCTGCTCCGTCGCGTCCGTCATCGACGGCAAGGAGCTTGCGCCGACCCTGTCGGACAGCCGCATGGGGCGGAACGACAAGCTCAAGCACGCCAAGGAGGCCCTGCGGCGGCTGCGCTACCCCCGTCTGACCCGTATCGAGGACGAGGTTCGTGTCCGCCTGCGCAGCCTGAAGCTCGATCCCCGCATCCGCATCACGGTGGCGCCGGGGCTCGAAGGCGGCCTCAAGGTGGAACTGCAGGCCGGCGGGGTGGAAGCATTGGCCCGGCTGGCCCGCGAAGTTGAATCCCTGGCGGAGAACGACACCGCAAGGGAGGTATTCGCGCTGATGGAAGGGAAAGAGGGTGCAAGCGTATCGGCCTGACAGGGTCATCGTCGAGAGCGGCGCCGAGGGGTCGGTGATATTCGGCAACCTCCGGAGCGCCCTGCCCGATGTGCCCTTCGTCACCGTCCCGGACCCCCAGCGTTACTGGGCGGAACGTGACGGCGGCGCCGACCCCGTTTCACGCGGCAAGCGCGACCTCCTGCTCGCGCGCCACAAGGGCAAGTTCCTGAAGGTGTGCCCGGGCAGCGACGGCCAGGTGTGCTGCAACTACTTCATCATCAACTTCGCCAGCAACTGCCCCATGGACTGCAGCTACTGCTACCTGCAGGACTATCTCGCCGAGAACCCGGCCCTCAAGGTGTTCAGCAACGTCGACGACCTGCTGTCGGAGACCCGCGACCTGCTGGCGAAGCACCGGGACTATTTCTTCCGCATCGGTACCGGCGAAATCACCGACAGCCTGGCGCTGGAGCCCCTCATCGGCTTCGCCCAGGCCACCGTGCCGTTCTTCGCCGAGCAGCCCAACGTGCTGCTGGAGCTCAAGACCAAGAGCGACCACGTGGAGGGCCTCCTGGGCCTGGACCCCAAGGACCGGGTGGTGGTTTCGTGGTCCATGAACCCCCAGGCCGTCATCGACGCCGACGAGGGCCTGACCGCCTCGCTGGAAGAGCGGCTCGACGCCGCCTGGCGCTGCCAGCAGGCCGGCTACAAGCTGGGCTTCCACTTCGATCCCATGGTGGAGTACCCCGGCTGGGAAGAAGACTACCGCGACCTGTTGCACCGGATATTCGCCCGCCTGGACCACCGCCGCATGGCCTGGACCAGCATGGGCGTCCTGCGCACCACCCCCTCGCTGAAACGTGTCATGCGCCAACGCTTCCCCGCAACCCGGATACTGTCCGGCGAGCAGGTCCCGTGCCCCGACGGCAAGATGCGCTACTTCCAGCCCCTGCGCGTGGCCATGTACCGCAAGATGCGCCAATGGATCCGCGACGCCGCCCCGCTGGTCCCCATCTACCTCTGCATGGAAACCCGCGAGGTCTGGGACCAGGTCTTCGGCTACTTCCCAAGCTGCGGCAAGGAGCTGGGCAACGAACTGGTGGGGGCGGAACCGCGCAGCTAGTGTGGTGTCTGGTTAATTGGCATCATAATCTGCGGGTCTTTTCTGCATTGAATTCGATTTTTTGAGTTATTTATCAACAGGTTAATGAATTTTCCATTTACTCCGTAATCGGTATGCAACCTCATTCGATCAAGATCCAGTCTTGGCAAGCGTGCTAAAGTCTATAGTCCTAAAGTCGCCCAAAATTACCAAGCGAGCCGTCGACGCATTCAAACCCGCGGAGCGCGAGCGGGTTGTCTGGGACGACAAGCTCCAGGGTTTCGGCGGGCGCGTTCATCCCTCGGGCGCAAGGCTTTCCTAATAAACTACCGTGCCGGCAACGGCGGGCGCAAGGCGCCCAACAAGCGGATGGTGGTGGGCCGCGCCGGGCGGATGACGCCGGACCAGGCAAGGCGGCGGGCGCAGGAGCTTCTGGGGCGCCTGGCACGGGCGAGGACCCCCGCTGTGGAACGGGCGGAGGCGGACCCAGGGGAGAGCATCTTGGCGCGGGAGGACGCCCACGGGAACGAAGCTGAACTCATTCGCGCCCGTCTCGCGAGACTGGCGGAGGAGAAGGACACGCTCGCGGCGCTTGAGTCCAACGTTCCCACCTCGCTGGAGGAGAGCCAGCGCCAGGGGCGCGTGAACGAGCATTCGCCGGCGCGCGAGAAGATCGCGCTGTTCCGCTCGCTCTTTCGCTGCCCGAGGGCGGTTTCGGGAACCTCATCGCGCTGCCCCTGCAGGGCGGACCCCGAGGAGCAAGGCAACAGCCGATTCCTGGACCACGGCTTCACGCCGCACGGGTGCCAATGGCGGTTTCTATCCTCGCTCCGCCGGATGACTGCGACCGAGACCGAGGCGATCCGTCTGCTGACGCTCACCGTTGCTCGGCTCTCCGAAGCCACAACCTCAAGCGGAACAGACTGCAAGACCGAGCCTCCCGCCGTCTGGCTCGGACCGCCTCTCTAAACGTTCTGGCATCTGCGAGGAAGCGGCACTGCCTGGTCTTCGCATCCACACATCCCTCGTGGGAGCATTCTCTCTTGATCGGCCCTCAGCCTTGCGGCGTCGGCTCTAACCGGTTTCTCGGATCTCATCCGCGCTATCTTGGCTGCGGTCGCTGTCTGGCGGCCAGTCGTGAGGAATGAGTGCCACCCATCGGAGAACGACGGTCGTTACGGAGGGCCTTCAGGCTGCCTGCACGCCGTCCGGTAGGGACCATCAACGATACGTAGTGACGCCGTGACTAAGCCAGCCAAATCGAGCCGACAGACCATTTCCAATCCGTTCTCCGACCCGTCAAGAAGTAGGGCGATGGTGGCAGTCCAGCCGGACGGCGTGCGGTACTGCTTCGCGATCCATTCTTGGGATCGCCTGGTCATCCATTTCTCAAGTCGGTCGAAGGCGAGGTCGGCCTGACGCACCTGATCACCCGGCGCGAGTTTCTCCAGTTCACTCTTCCGCGTCTTGTTGGACAAAGCGTTGCCCAAGGCCACCAACCGCTCAAGCGTTAACCCATCAATGAGCTTGCGCCGGCGCGCTTCAGCGTCGGGATGCCGACCGAGAATCACAGCGAGCGGCTTGGGGTGACGAGATCCAAGAACGAAGTCCCAAGGGAGAAGGACCTCCCGACCGGCCCGTAGGTTGTGCGGTATGCGATCGATGCGAAGGATCCGGTCGCCTGTATCTGGACGAAGGATTGGTGTCCCCGCCAAGGACGTAAACTGCGCCCAGATGTTCGGCCACCGCGTGGCGTACACTGACGCAACGTACCCGACGAGATCGGGATCTCCCCCGACCCGCATCCACTCGGCCATGGGTACATAGAACAGGTTGAGCGGATGTACATTCCGTACGAAGCGCCGCGCCGCATCGGTCCGTGTCCATGATCGCCAATCGACATTGCCGTCCTTGACATCGAGGATGTGAGCTACATGCCACCCTGCCGTGCTCACGGTGCTGTACTTCGCCACATCGTGGAAGTGGGTGGGTGTGGTCCTCACAAATTCGGCGAAGTTGTCGCGGGATACGGCGACCCCGTGGAACATCGCCATGTGCCACCACGACGCCGGACTGTTGTCGGATGGCAGCAGCCGCGTCCCGTCGCGCGTACGCACGATCCTCCGGCGCTCTTGACCCTTGACGCACCGCGTGAGAAACAGCGCGTCGACCTCGGTGACGTAACGCATCAGTTCGCGGTGGAAGATACAAATAACCCGTTCGGGTGGCAGCAACGGGTCCAGTTGGTCCCTTACGAATCGCTCGAAGGTGGCCTCAAAGGGAATAGGAGGCGCCTGTGGGATTCGGGACCAGGCAACCTCGGATCCGCCAGTCGTCGGACTTCGATCTCGGCGCGAACTGTCACTCACGGGCGTTTTCTCCCTCCAAAAGGCAGTATTGCGCCAAGACCCCGAAGGAGGCAACAGGTAGGTTGGCTCCGTTGAGCTCCACAAGGTGTTCAACCGATGGAGTTGCGACTGACCAAGCAAACCGGTTCCCCCGGGCTTGATGCAAAGCCCGCGTGTGCCAGCACCTGCTAGTCGCTGATTCGACAGCTACATCGAACCCCCGAAGAAGTACGACGGCCCACGACGCCCAGCCACCCGATGGATGGCTTCCCCGACGGGTTCCCCGACCGGCAGGCCCCGCCCTGAAAGCCCCGAAGCCAGGAAACTAACCTCCGCATCGTCCGAAAGGACATCCTCCCCGCATTCGGTGACCCGACCGCAGACGCCTTCACGGTCGAACAATCAATGCCTTCGCTGCCTCCCAAAGACCACGAAACCAACGGAGGACAAAATGGGAAAAGCTGCCTAGAATACCGCGGACCAGGAGCGGCCGGTGTCAGGGTGAATACCCTATCTGTACAGTCAGGTGAACGCCCTACCTGTACATTCGGCATCTACAAGAACGCGAACCGCTGTGTTAAACTCCGACAGAGCCGGATTGAGGGGTTGAACCGGGCCAAGTCACCTCATGCAATAAATTGAAGCCAGCGCAGGCCTGACAATGCGACTTTCCAATCCCATCGATAAGCCAGGATTCTTTTGGCTTCCAAACCGTCCTGAACAACACTACCCCGGAACTCTGCATGTCTCCGAATCAGGCGAAATAACGCTGAGAATAGTCCATCGTCCTACCGCCGTTGATCCTCAACATCTTCATGGTAACAGTCCTTTAGGTGAAGAACCTCCACGTATTTTGGGTATGGTCGATAATAATCCAATAACCCTCGCGAAATGCGTAGCTACAGACGATCCCTTCTACTTCCTCCGAGTTATCGAAGGATACGTCTCCGAATCCAAGTTTCGCGTTGGTGCCGCTTTTGTCGGCGCTTCATTTGTCGCCGACGAAACTGTCGCCTTCTCACGGCTCGAGTTTTCATTGGAGAATCTTAACGAGTGGTTCTCGATTTCCGGTTTTCAGCCACGGACAAACTCGGGTTCCGAAAAGGCTGACTGGTCATTGCATTACACCCAACCAGATAGCATTTCAATGACTCTACCTGACGGGGTTCGACTTCAGTTTGCGTTCTCCCCTTCATTTTCTTTGCCTGATTACAAGGTATCTCAACTGTCCTCTATGATCTCTCAACGTATGTATGTTTCTCTCGCCTCGGACGAGCTGTTGCCCGTTGACCGTTTTTTGATCATATTGCATAGGGTACATACATTCCTGTGCGTGATGATGAGCAAGATAGTGGCGATAGAATGGGTAAAGGGGTATTCACGAAACAAGTTGGACAAGTGGAATCGAGAAGTTGAAACGGATATTTTCTATCACAGTCAGTTGCAAGGACAACGACGAGATGTACATGTCTCCCACACTTTTGGATACAATGATATCTCGACTGATTTCGAAGAAACGATCCTGAGGTGGTTGGCCGATTACGAAACTATACATCCAGCAGTCGATTTGTACTTGTCCGGCAAAACTGGTGAGCACAAGTATTTGAACGGCCTTTTCCTATCACTCATACAGGGTCTAGAAACGTTGCACAGGAGAACCACTGATCACACTGAAATGAAGCCGGACGATTTCGACCGGTTGCGGTCAACCATCCGCGACGCCATACCGCCGGACAAGAGAAGCTTCGTTGAATCCAGATTGACATACGCGAATGAAATTTCGCTGCGCAAGAGACTGAAGCGACTGATTGACCCCTTTCAAGACCTATTCGGAACGTCAAGCGAAATAAAGTCGCTGGTGCGAGACATGGTCGACGTCAGGAATTATCTGACACACTACGATAAGAAATTGGAGAGTAAGGCCAAACGTATTGGTGACAATGAATTGCACACGATGTGCCTTAAGCTTGACGCTTTGTTTCAACTGCACTTCCTGAAACTGACAGGCATGGACACTGATCGAATTAGATCCATGGCGAGGGGGAATCGTGTGCTTCGCCATCGGCTGGCCCTCGATGATTCTGAGGAATAGGTGTTTTCTTTGGAAAACACCAACGCGATGGGCAGGCCCTGGAAGAAGACACACAGATTCGAGCCTAGGTGAGTCGCGCACTTAGCGATGATAAAGGATGTACAGATAGGGTATTCGCCTGACACCAACCGCTCCCGGTCCAGGGTATTCTAGGCGGCTTTTTCGATTTTGTCCTCCTTTGGTTTCTTGTTTTTCGGCAGGCAGCGGGCGAAGACGTCCGCGGGGGTTCTGCCGTTCATTCCGCGGCCCTGGTGGGGCCTCTGGGTGTTGTACGTGACCAGGTAGGCGTCGGGGTCGGTCTGCATCTTGGCGACGCTCTCGTAGAACTTGGTCCGGCGCAGGACGCGGAAGTGCTCATCGAGCAGGGTCCTGTGCAGGCGCTCGACGAAGCGGGGTCTGCGGACCTGAGTCGTGCGGTGCTCGATGTCCTCGAGCTGGAGGAACAGCTCGTAGGGATGACGGTCGGGGCGGCCGCAGAACTCGCGTCCGTTGTCGCTCAACACGGTGGAGATCCGAGCTTGGTGGGCATCGAAGGTGGGGAGGACCTCGTTGTTCATGATGTGGACGGCGGTGACCGGGAGCTTGTTGGGGTAGAGTCGGCCCCAGGCATAGCGGGGGTGGCAATCGATGACGGTCTGGAGGTAGACCTTGCCGACGCCCTTGAGATGGCCGACGAAGAAGGTGTCGACGGCCACCAGGTCGCCGGTATGGCGGGTGTGGATGTGGCGTTCGCGGAACTCGGGGCTGAACCGTTCCAGCAGCCGGATCTGTTCGGGGTTGAGCTCGATCTGGCGCTCACAGGTGGTCTTCTCAAGCCTCAGTAGGCGCTCCT
>Ga0209754_1001860_pt1 | contig 18771 bp, 28 predicted proteins | sample MesohylBB_FD_187295 | JGI IMG/M metagenome (GOLD analysis project Ga0209754, IMG submission 187295) | Host-associated microbial community of the marine sponge Aplysina aerophoba from Gulf of Piran - sponge mesohyl, lysed by bead beating... | ecosystem: Host-associated > Porifera > Sponge >... | reverse complement strand
ATCCATCACTCCGAGCATCCCTCTCTCCCGACCGGTGTCGGCGCCCGCCGATCACAGGTTCGGGCTTGGCCACCAAGTGGTCTGGTTTTAGACCGATCACTGGCCGAGTTTTAGAGCGATCAATACATCTTCGCCGCGCCGCTTGTCGGTCGCTGACACGCCGCCGCCACGAACCGCATCGCCACCCGTCGGCCCCTCAATGAGCAACGCATTGGGGTGGATGCGCTCGCCGATGTGTTCGCGCTTGTCGTCGATCTGATACGACCGTGAGTGTGTCATCCGCAGGCGGGAGATTCGCCGTCAATCAGGCGAGCACGAGATAGAGGCCGACGCACCAACAGCCCCAGACGACCAGTGCCGCGAACAGGCGCCAGCGCGAGGGCAAGAGCACGGCCGCTGCGGTGATCGGCAATGGCGCCAAGGCCAGGATGATGAGCCCAACGTTGCTGAGGGCGCCTGCCACGCCGATGAACGCAGCGGCAGCTCCAATCAGCAAGAGCGCGTTGGACCGGCGTCTGCGCTTATCTGTTGCCGTCACGGTCGACCTCTCTCAGTCGCGGGAGCCGCTTCGGGGAGCCAATACCAGACCCGCAGCGATCAGCACGATTCCGGTCACAGCGGTGTACGGCCCGATCCCAGCAAGCAGCGGAACGCTGGCCAGCATGAGCGCAACGCCGCCGCCGAACAGCCAGCGGGCCAGCATCAGGCGCGACATCATGAGTCCCATGCCAGGGCCATGTAGAGCCATCCGCAACCCAATATCGTTCCGGCGGCAACCACCATCAACCGCGCCCATGAACGGCCCTGCCAGATCCCGATGATCAGCAACGGAGTGGCGAATGCCGCAATCAACCCCGACTTGAGACCCAGGCCGAAGACAACCAAGTAGGAAACCAACATCGTCAGCAAGCCGAAATTGAGCAGTGCTGCACCGATGACTGTCTGCATGGTTGCCTCGCTCGCCGTTCAGTCCCAGAACCACTGGCCCAACCATGCGGGCCACCACATCAAGAATGTGAATCCCGCCGCCAACCAGAATCGCCGGGTCGTCGGCTCCATCAAGAATCCGACGATGATCGCCACGTGCGCGGCGCCCAGTGCGCCAAAGAAGCCGCCAAGCCACCAGCCAACCGGCGACGCGCCGAGCAAGCCCCCGATCACAATCAGGGAGTCCGGGAGCGTCATACGCTTCAGCGGTTGACGCCTCTTGCGGGGGCGATCGTCGAGCGGTGATGGGGGTAGCATCGTTTGGTCCAGATCAGGTCGCTGAACGGGGCTGGCCACCACATCAAGATGGTCGACGCAAGCGTGATCAGCATGCGCTTATGGGATGGACTCAGGACGAAACCAGCTATCACGGCCACGTGACCCGCCCACAGAGACCAGTACAGAGCGTGCAAGTTGTCGAGCCAGAGCCTCCATCCCACAACCGTGGCGCCGAGGCCCGCTCCGACGATCATTCGCGCCATTGAGAGTTCTGCCCGGTCGACCATGATGAATCGTCCGGTGCGGAGAGCGGTTCCGAAGAGCCGCTCTCCGCGAAATCGCTGTATGTTCCGGGATTACCTTCCCCGTTATCCGCTCTGGCAGAGAGTGTGTTTGTGAAGTTTGGGGTAACTGCCTGCGCCAGAGACCCAGGCGAAGGTGTGGTAGCAGGAATGCGAACCGCCGGCTCTCACCCTGGTCGTCACCCTGCTGTCGGCGCGAACGTCCGGGAACGTATCTTCGGGGAAGCCGTCAGAGTGCCACTCGACGTCATCCCACGCATCGAAGATCGTGTTGAGTGTGTTCATGAAGCTGTGTTTTCGCGTGCTATGCGTGTGCCACCAGTCGTTCGTAAAGCGACCGACAGACTGCCTGGCACTGAGGATTTCAGCACCGTTGTAGGTCCAGTCCACTCTCGAGTAATGCAAGAACATGATCGCGTGCGGCAGGTCGTGGCCAATGAGCTTCGAGAGGGCCCACTTGCCGGAAGATGTCGAGGCAGCCTGGGTCACCTCTTCCACACCGCTGTCAGGCGGCATGGTGATCTCGGACTCCACCAGAACGCCATCACATGCACCGGTCATGCTGAACGTGACCTCAAGACCTGCTGAGGTCGCAACCGGTTCGTAGCTGATCTGGCAGTTGGTGGGCACTTCTCCCTGAATGCTGGGCGATGTGACGACGACGTTGAACTGACACTCGTTGTCCAGCGAACTGAACGATCGGCTTTCGCTGTTCAGCGTTCCGACGCTCAACTGACCCGAGGTGATGCCGTCGCACGGCGAAGCCTCGTCTGGCTCCACACCCGGGTCGTGGGCGTGAAGGTTGGTGGTCGTCACCAGCAACAACACGACCGCCACAAGCGTGGCGGCCACGAGTGAGATTCCGGGGATTAGGCGTCTTTGCTGCTGCGTCGCGTGCTTGTGGATGAGGGTGGCATGTCGGAACGGCATAGCGTTCCTCCTCTCTGTTGCCTCCTCAGTCCTGCGGTCACACTACGCTTCTGAACAGGGGCCTGCGTCGGGGCGCCAGCGTTGCTACGTCAGGTCGTATGTTTCGTTCAGGACTGATCGGATTTCGCGAATGACCACCACCCTGTCCGACCAGCGAGCCGAGTAGCGCTAACCTGTCGCCTCAATCGGCGACAGCCGGCGCAGCGCATCCGAATCCAACGACGAACTGCACCAGATCTCGGACACGACCGATGTCATGCTGTGCCGTCTTTGGGGCGCGGCCTTGCCTAGCTCACAGGTCGGACTGGATCTGCGGGTAACCGTGCTCAAGTTGCAGGCCTCGCCAGATCCTGCGCCACGCGAGGCCGCCCGGATCGGGCCGCCGAGGCGTTGGTCATGCTGTTCCGGACCACGTTACCCGGGCCCGGTCCAGTGGCGACCGGCGCAAGCGCGGTACGATTACCGCATGCACCAGTCCAACTCCTTCGTCGAAGGCGGCGACAGCAGCACGCCGTCGCCCGTGCTCTGGGGCGGCTGGTTCACGCTCTGCGCGGTGCTCGCCTACGTGCTCTCGGAACTACTGGCCGATCAGCCGGCCGTCCGCTTCGTCATCTTCGCCGGGATGACGATGGCCTCCGTCTGCCTCAGCATCCTGCTTATCAACCTGTGCGCCCGAGCCCGAGTCTGGCTGGCGCGGCGACGTGGCGCGGAGGGGGCCGACCAGGAACAAGTGGCGCCCGACCTCACGTCCTAGTTGGCGGTCGCCCGGTGAAGCGATGCCGGCGACCTCGTTGTAGTCCGTCGCTGACACGAACAACACCTCAGCAACCGTCGGATCAAGCCATACGCGAGGGACCGCCAGTTCGGATTCTCCCGACCCGACGTCCCGCATCCGCCGAGAGCAACTCCGCCCGCCGCGCCTCAAACTCGCGTTGCATCTGTCGTTCCAGGCTCACGGCGCGTCCCCAGCGTCCCAGGGTCAGGAGCCGAAGCGCCCAGTGCAGGGGCTCCGTCCAGAGGCGTTGTACCCGCAGTTTGCGCAGTCGGTCTTGACGCAGCAGCAGCTCGCTCTCCCGGCGCACATCATCCCAGGGGACGTCGGCAGGGGACAGGGTCAACCGGCGGTCGTCGATCAGCTGGATCTCCAGTCGCAGCAGCCGCTCGGTCGCCCCGAGCCAGGCCAGGGTATGGGGCGGCGCCTCCAACGCCCGCAACGCACGCCGCCACTCGGCCACCACCGGCAGCGCCTCGCCGTACACCTCCGCATCGTCGTGCAGCGGCTCGACCGTGACCAGGCTGGCAAACGCGCGCAGCCCGTGTCCAACCGGCCCGCGTTCCGGGTGGGGTGCGTACGTGTCCCGGATCTGGCGCAGGTCCTCGCCTGCCTCCCAGAGCTCCTCCAGCTGATCACCCGCGATGCGCTCCAGTTCAGCCAATCGGCGCTCCAACTGAAGTAACTGCTCGGGCAGACTCGCCGGTTCCCGCTGCTCCGCGGCCGTGGCCCGCGCCTCGACCGCCGCCACCAGCTCGCGCTGCAAGGCCTCGATCATGAACGGGCTCAACTGGGGGGCGGCCAGGGCCCGCCGCAAGGTCCGCTGGCTCACTCCCAGCTGCTCCGCCGTCCCGCCCCGGCCCTCCCGCTCCAGGAGGTCCTGTAGGAAGCCCCGCAACTGCCCCTCCCCACCTGAGAACCCCGCTTCCGTCCCACCCGCTACCGCGCTGTCGCCTCCCACCACGTCCTCCCCACCTGTCCGGTCACTGTCCGGACAGTCCCCGGACACTGCAATCTCCGTGCAGCCAGCCGGCGCATCATCTTCTGTTACCTGTACATCCATTGTCCCGTCCTCACCCGGTAAAACACTGGCTGTCCGTTCCTCCTGTCCCATGCCCCGTACTCCTGATTCCTGTTCACGGGTGCGATCCCCCAGGTGGTGCAATCCCTGTCCGGACAGGCGGACAGTGTAGTGAATGTAGCACGTGCGGTCGCATACGCTGAACCCATCGCTTTGCTCCTGCTGAGGGCGGCCAGAGGCAGATGGCAGAGCTGAAAGAGGGCCGAATGAGGGAGATTGAGCGCGACCTGCTCAGACTGTTGGCTGAGCTGCCGCTCGCCGACCGGATCGAACTGGCTCGGCTCTCGCGCTGGTCGGAGCGCGCCGTCTACCAGCGCATGGCCGGTCTCCGGCGGGACGGCTTGGTCGAGGACCTGGCTCACGCCTCCGAGTTGATCAGCCCGACTCGCCGGTTCCTGCTCACAGCCGACGGGATCGAGCGACTGGCGCTGGACAGCGGACAGAGCCGTGAGCAGATCCTGGCCGAGCATCCGGTCTCACAACCGTGGCGGCGATTGTTGCTGGGGCGCCTGGACTCAGTCGCGGTGATCTACCGGCTCGCCTCTGCCCTGGCCGATCTGGAGCGTCCGCTGCGGCTGCGCTGGTACCGCTCGCAGCCGGCCGATGCGGCTATTGGGCTCCCCGACGGACGCACCCTGGCCGTCGTCCGCTGGGGCCGCACGGCCGACCGCACCGCGTTCGCGATTCGCTTGCGCCGGCTGCGCGAGGGTCCCTCGTACTCGGGCGCGCTCGTGCTCGCGCCGGACGAGGTGCGGCTGCGGCACGCCCGGCGGATGCTCAGCCGGTCGCCCATCATCTGCTTCTTTGCCCTGGAGCGCGACGCCGCCTGGGTGAACAGGGAGGCGGAGGTTTGGCGTGGGCCGACCGCGGCGGTCAGGCTCAGCCTCGAGGAGGTTCTCGGCTACGTCCGTCCAAAGGGGTGGTGGGCGGTCGAACCGGCTCTCCAGAGTGTGCGCTCCCCTCGAACCTTGGACATCCGGCGAGACACGCGGACCCCGGACTGGTTGCTGCCCGCCCGGCTCAAGCCGACCGAGAAGCGCACGCTCGACCTGGTCGGCGACTGGCCCTGGATCAGAGCGGATCACCTCGCGTCGCTGCTCGGCGTCGCCCGGCGCCGCGTCTCCCAGCTCACGGCCGGGCTTGAGCGGCAACAGCTGCTCAACGCTCACCGGATCGAGGGCCAACGCCGACTTGTCTTGAGCGACCGCGGCCTGGCCCTGCTCGCTCGCCGTGATCGCGCCTCGGTCGGCGCCGCGCGCAAGCGCTGGAGCGCCTGCCCGCTCGATCATGAGGCGCCTGTCCACTGGCGCAATCTGCGTGGTCGCCGGACCCGTCAACTGCTGCGCAACCTCACTCACACCGAGTCGGTGCACGCCTTCCTCGCCGCCCTGGCCGAGCAAGCCCGTGCGCACGGCTGGCGGCTGGCTCAGCTCGATCCGCCGCAGCGGGCTTCTCGCTACTTCCGCTTCGAGGAGCGCTTGCGCTCGATCCAGCCCGACGCGTTCGGCGTGCTGCACCGCTCTGGCAGTGACCAGCCGTTCTTCCTCGAGTGGGAACGGCGCGCGATCCGGCCGTCGACCATGGCCAAACGGATTGCGCCCTACCTGCGCTACTACTGCGCCAGGCGGCCGGTCGAAGATCACGGCGCGATCCCGCTCGTTCTGGTCGTGTTCGACGATGCACTGGCGGCGGACCACTTCCGGCGCGTCGCCCGTGAGCAGATGGAACGTGCTGATGTGGAGTTGCCGTTATTCGTCTCAGATCAACGCCTCCTCGCGCAGCACGGTCCCCTCGGTCCTAGCTGGAGGGACGTGTACGACTGGCAACCGGGAATCGCGTTCTCAAGGAGCGGCTAAGTTGCGCACGGGCGTGAGAAGCGCCGCGGCGAACGCCATGACAGAGTTCAGCAGCATTGGCCGTATTCAGTCATGCGGGCCGCCGATTGCGCAAGGCCGCTGGTAGCGCGTGACCCGGAGCGGCTCGTAACAACGAGCGTCGAAGCCGTGACATTCGAACAGGAGCACCTCTGCGCGGGGAGCTTCGTCCGTGACATTCCGGACCCTCGCTTCTTCACTGATCATGTCCTTTGCCGGCGACGTTCACAGAAGCGGCCGAAGGAATCTCAATCGGTACATGGATTGTGACGGGTTGCGCGTCTGAGTTGGCCTTCATCGAGAAAGTAGGCATCGTCAATCCAGAGCAAAGGGTCGAACAGGAGGCCGCACGACCTGAAGTTCGGATCGAAGTGATCGCCAAGCGGACGAAAGTGCATACCAAAGTGACACCCATAGCTCGTTGGCTGGTCGAAGGGCACCGTGGCTCCGAGAAGTTAATGTCGATTGACGATTGGAGCAGGGGACGCGATTCTTCTACGGCGGATTGCTAGACATTCAACAACCGCGCCTTGAAGCCGCTCCCGAATGGAACAAAGACGCCCATCCGGCAATCCGCCAGTGGGCCACTCGTCGTACGGAGGACTTAGAACGGCTCGTGCGCCGGTACGGCGAGAGCGATGAGGAAGAGAGACTGAGACGAGAGATCGCTGGACAACACACGATTGGGCGGTTCAGGCTTGGCTCTCCTCTTCGACGAGGTCGTTCAACACGACCGCGGGCAAATCCTCGACACGGCGGAAAACGGCGTCGTTGGTGATGAAGAGCGCGCACTCAGTCTGCAGGGCGGTGACGGCGTGCAACGCGTCGGCGGTCTTCAGACCAGTGCCCGCGCGCAGTTGGGCGCAGTCCTCCTAGAGCTGTCGTGTCGCGGGCGCCAGGCGCACCTGTGGAGCAGCGAAGACGTCTCGAACGCCGCTTCCAACGCAGGGCGATTTCTCCGAATCGGCTGGACTAACGCCTCCGCCAATATGAGCTCGCTGCAGAAAAGGGTGAAACTGCCCGCTTCAGCTTGCCGCCAGACCGGTGCCAGCAACGTCAGATACGGTTCGATCCGCTCGACGCTGTAGATCACGACCGAGCTGTCCAGATAGATGCTTCCTCTGTCAGGTAGCGTCAGCGATCCCACGAGGCGCGCTCTTCGGCGAGGTAGTCATCAACTTCCTGGGCGGTCTTGAAGAGCCGCTCGCGCGGGCCGTCGTTGATGATTTGCCAGGCCGAACGGCGAGGTAAGGCAGGCTCGTGAAGCACGAGCACCTCGACTGTCTGGCCCGCCTCTAACTCCGGACACACCAACTCAACCCTGCCGCCCGGCTGCACCGTCACCTGTTGCCGGACCATCTGTTGCATGGCTCTGCCCTCTGAAGCCATCTTACTCTTCGCAACCGGCGAAGGAGTCGCTGACCGCCATGCTCAACTCCAGCAGCACCCGTCCGACAGCCCGCAACGCGTATGGGCGACTCGACCTGCCGGATTCTAGGAGTGCTCAAGTAGCGGTTTCGAAGATGGCACGGGTTTTGCCGCCGCCCATGGCGCTTCCGTAGCCAAGCAAGGTGAGGCTGTCTGAGGGCGCGTTGAAGATCTCTTCGTAGAGTTCTTGTTGGCGCTCCGTGGGAGAAAAGAAACGGAGCTGGTGGAGAGCTTTGAGGGCCTTGCGGACCCTGAAGTCTGCGGACTTATGGTGGTTCGTCGTCATCGTCTTCATCTTCCTGTTGCTCTGCCTGGTTGTCCCGGTCGTCGCCGGTTTCAGGGTCGGACTCGGCATCCGGGTCGGCAGTCTGCACGTTTGCGTCGCTGAGGAGCGCCTCGCCGAGGATGGCTTCTACCTCGTCGAGGACGGCGTCGAGTCGTTGGTCGCGATGTGGGTCAGCATCGGCGAGGGGATCGTTGACGATTCCGAGCATGGAGGCCATGACCTTGAGCGCGCCGAGGCGGACATAGCCGGGCCCGGTGGCGGCGAGCTCACCGAGTGCGCGGCGGATGGCGTTGCCCTCGAATGAGATGAATGGCTTCTGGTCGGACATTGACTGTTCCTTTGTCTGTTGATTGGTGGAGTCGATGGTATGCGGACGTTTGTTCTGTCGGTGTGCTGGGGACTGCGGAGGTGGGATGCGCTCTCTTGCGGACGTAACGAGGGCATGCCAGTTATCGTGAAGCTGTCAGCGAGAATCGAGCGCCCTGGCCGTAGCCACCCAGGAAGAGCTCGAGCGATTTGCGGTGACTTGGGAAGGGAAGCAATGGCTCGAGGAAAGTGGTCACAACCGGGTGTACCCCACAAGGGGTGGGTCCTCCTCGACTTTGAAGACCTTGGGGGCGTCTATGAGACTTGTCAGATGTGCGAAAGCATGTCCATTCGATACGTCCACCACATGGAGCATCCGAGCTATTCCGAAGTGCTTGGCGTGGGTCAAGTGTGTGCTTCGAAAATGGAGGAGGACTATAGGGCGGCGGCGGCACGAGAAAGGATTGCGAAGAATGTGGCCAAGCGCCGGTCCAATTGGATGTCAACCGAATGGAAAGAGTCAAAAAACGGCAATCACTACATCAATCGACAGGACTTCAATATCGTGTTGTTTCGCCGATCCGGTCTCTGGGCATATCGTATAGCGAGACGTGACACAGGGAAGGAAGAGAGCTTTGGCTCAGGACTGGCGACGGAACAAGAGGCGAAGATCGAAGCGTTCGAGCAGTTCATAGCACTGCTAGGCTAGTAATCCACCCTTGGTACAAGGAAGGTTCAGCGTAATGACCAGTGATGAGCACATCGGCAGGCTTGCCTAGAGTCGCAGTTCACTAAGGCGAGAACAGGGTGACATCCACGAGTACATGAGGCGACTTGGGCAGCTATTGCTACACGTCCGACAGCTTCTGGATGAGGGATTCGAAGTGCAACTCTATGATTACTTTGTAGGGACGTCAGACTCAAGTTCCGAAAGAGTTGAAGATGTCCGGTTCGAAGGACTCAGTTTGCGGGAACAGGTTCTACGGCTTCAACAAATCGGAGAGGAACTCGAGGAGGTTAAACAACAACTAAAGGAATTGGACGTCGACTAGTCGCTCACTTCGCCATCATGTTGCGCTTCTTGTTTTCGGCGCGTAGACCGCTCAAGGTCAGCCTATTCGACTTGATGCGGTTGCAGGGACCACAGAGGAGGAGGCGGTTGCTTATGTGGTTGAGGCCTCCGTCGGACCTCGGGGTGTTGTGGTCGAGTTCGAGGTAGAGAGGGTCGTCGAACTGGCGATCGCAGCCTTGGCAGACCATGCCGCCATTAACCATCAAGACATTCACCATCTCGGCGCGAGTCATCTTGGGGCCAGGCGGCTCGGCAAACTGCACCTTGAGTTTCAAGGGTGGTGCAGCAACTGCCTTGTTGTCGGTTCGCACGGGGGCAACTGTGCTAAAGCCGATCTGACCGAACGAGAGCAAACGGTCGGTCTCACCCTCAGGGCCAGCCAAGCCTTCCTGCTGGAGCCGCTGGATGACCGTATCGTGGGCCTTATCCCAGATGTCCATTCCGCTCCACTTCCGACCTAGACGCTCCGCAGCAATCGGCGTCGTCGCGCAGCCGCAGATTGGGTCAAGCACGAAATCGCCTGGATTTGAGGAAGCCTTGATGATGCGCTCGTACAGTGCAAGAGGCTTCTGGGTGGGATACCCCATGTACTGTCTCTTCTGTCTGGCAGCGATTGCCAGCCCGTTACCCTTCTCTTGAATCCACCATGCTTCAGGCACTTTGCCGCCGGCGGCGAGGCCGTACTCCCCCTCGATAAACCCAGATCCTCGCAAACCTTCCCTAAAGTTGACCCTTGTTTTGCTGTGATGTCCGATGCGAACGTCATCTGCATTGAAACACCATTGATCGGAGACCGAGTACCAGAGGATGGTGTCGTGATTCCTGTTGAACTGCCGCATACCGGGCGACCCTGGCCCCGTGTAACACCAGACGATTTCGTTCCTGAAGTTCTTTCGTCCGAAGATCGCGTCCGGCAATGACTTCACCCAGGCGTGTGCTGTGTGATTGATGTGCAAGTACAAGCTGCTGTCGTCCCGGAGCACGCGGCGCAACTTCCATGGCGGAACGGATTGCGCTCTACCTGCGCTACTACGCCGCCAGGCGGCCGGTCGAATATCACGGTGCGATCCCGCTCGTCCTGGTCGTGTTCGAGGATGCACTGGCGGCGGGCCATTTCCGGCGCGTCGCCTGGGAGGAGACGGACCTGTCCCGCATCAGCGTGCCGCTGTTTGTTTCCGACGGGGAACAGTTAGAGCGCGAGGGGCTGTTTGGCCGGTCGTGGCGCACGGTCGACTCTGCTCGCCCAACCGCCGCGTTTGATTCGGCGGGTGAGATTATCCGGCCAGCAGCAACCAATCGCGCGGCTCAGTCCCATGCACCGGGTCGACAATAGCGTGGTCTGCGCACGCCGCTCGCCAACACACCCTTGCGGTCGTTCCGCTCGATGTCGAGTCTCCCTCGCTCCTCGAAAAGCGGTTTGGGTGTCCCTTGACCGCCAGTGGCGAAGTAGAATCCACCACACGCAAGCATGTCGGCACGGTGGGACCAAAGATGACGCTCTGGACGGTGTTTCCCGGTGAGGACGGCGTCTTCGAGCGCGACTTCCTTGACAATTGGCACGTGGGGGTCAGCTATGGCTTCGCGAGCGACCTCCGCTCCCTTCCCTCGAGGGCGGCGCTCCAAGAGTTACACGATCATGGCGTGCAGCAATTGTGGCGGTTCTGTGACGAGCTCGAGACCGGGTCGCTCGTCCTCGTGCCATCTTCTGAATGCTCTGTCCACATCGGGGAGATTGTCGGCGATTACGAGTTCAGGGAGGGGATCGAGCCATACCATCTACGGCCGATTCGCTGGCTGGCAGTCGACATCCCAGACGCTGATTTTGGCGCTGGCCTCGTCAAGTCCGCCAGGAGTCCGTCGGCCGTACACCGAGTGCTCGTTGCGAACGCAGAAGAGCGAGTCCGAGACTTGGTCTGGTCGGGCATCGACGATTTCCTCGGACGCGCACAGGAACACGTCGAATCCGGCCGGCTCGATTCCCAAGAGATGGGATACAAGCGCGAGATGATCGACGGTCTCGGTCGTGCCAGAACAGCCCTGCTCTGGGGTGGGGGCGAATGGCAAACGCTGATTCGCCAGGCATTGGCGCCGCAGGGCAGCCCCATGTCCTGGCGGAGCGCTCAATCGATCTACGAGTGGTTCGAGTCTGAGCCCGACGTTGCGAAGCAAGCCATGCGAAGTTTCTGGACCAACGACGAGGTCTCTGCAGCGGAACGCATACGGACACTGGTTGAGGCTATCCCGGAGTCACGCGGGTTTCAGAAGTCGGCGGTAGGCACGACGCTCCGCGCCGCCTCGGCCTTGTTGATGGCTTTGGGACCCGAGTATCCGCCCTTCGCGATCACCGCCTTTACGCACGCGTATGAGGCATCGCATTATCCGAAGCCGCCCAAGAGCGCCGATCAAGGTGAGACCTACGAACACGCGCTCGGGTTCCTGGACCAACTCATTGATCGGGCCACGACCCTCGGCTTCCAGTGCCCGGCAAACCGGCTCGAAGCACAATCGCTGGTTTGGATCATGTCGCAAGAATCGCTGTCAACCGACTCGCCCGATCGGCACGACGATGAGCCCCAGGATCAGCTTCCAGACCTCGCGGCATTGGCCGATGAGTTGTTGCTGCCTCTAGATTTCCTGGAGACCATAGAGAGCCTGCTGAACGATAAGCGGCAGGTGATATTCCAGGGACCGCCGGGCACCGGCAAGACATTCGTCGCCAAACAACTCGCCGAGTGCCTGGCCGGTTCGCTCGATCGAGTTCGGCTCGTCCAGTTCCACCCGTCCTACGCCTACGAGGATTTCGTGCAGGGCTATCGGCCGGCGCTCGACGAGCAAGGGCGGGCCACATTCAACCTGCGAGACGGACCGCTCGTCGAGATGGCGGAGGTTGCCCGAGTCGATCCAGATCGGGTCCACTTCCTCGTCATCGACGAAATCAATCGCGGCAACCTGGCCAAGGTCTTTGGGGAACTGTACTTCCTGCTGGAGTACCGAAAGGAGGCGATCCGGCTGCAGTACTCGGACATCTCATTCACAATGCCGGAGAACCTTTACATCATCGGGACGATGAACACGGCCGACCGCTCGATCGCATTGGTCGACCTCGCCTTGCGCCGACGCTTCCACTTCGTCGAGTTCCACCCCCAGACTGGGCCGATTGAAGGTCTGCTCAAGCGGTGGTTGGGTGCGCATGCGCAAGGCATGCAGTGGGTTGCGGACATCGTCGACCTAGCAAACGCCAAGTTGGACAACAGAGAGGCGGCGGTCGGACCCAGCTACTTCATGAAGGCCGGTCTCAGCGAACAGCAGCTCGAACTGATCTGGAACCACAACGTGCTGCCCTACATCGAGGAACAACTCTACGGCGAACCTGACCGGCGTCGAGAGTTTGGCCTGGAAGTCCTGCGCGGCGAGTTGGTCGAAGAAGCCGCCGTTGTCGACCGGTCGTTCGGATCTGATGGGCAACATGCGGACGATTGAGCTGCGCGAATACGAGCAGTCAGAGGCGGTGGCGCTCTCCATCGCGGAGCGTGACGCGCTCAGAACTGCGATTCCGTCGCTCCGTATCGCCCCGGCTGCTGGCTCGCACGACGCCTACGTCTTGACCCCCAGCTCCGTCGTCGGAGCGTTCGAACTTGGCGACCTGTCGATTCGGATCCGTCCCAAGCTTTCGATCCGGCGGGTGCTCTATCTGGCCGCGCAGGCGATGAACATCGTCGACTTCCGCGACGAACCCTTCGGATTCGACGAATCGGCCACGCCGCAAAACATCCTGGCGCCTGCCTTCATCGCTGCCGCACAGCGGGCCTTCTCGAGAGGGCTGATGCACGGCTACCGCAGCGTCGAGGACACATTGACGACGGTGCGCGGCCGCATCGACTTCGCCGAGCAGGTGCGGCGCCGATTTGACATCCCATTGCCGGTCGAAGTCCGCTACGACGATTTCACGGAAGACGTGCTGATCAACCGACTGGTCAAGGCCGCCGCCAGGCGGCTGGCTGGACTACGTATCGAGGAAGCGCGCTGGCGCCGGGGACTGGGGCGGATTGACGCGACTTTGGCCAACGTCAGCCTGATTCAAGTTCCTGACCACCAGTTGCCTACGGTCGAGTTCGACCGGCTCAACGAGCACTACCGCGACGTCGTCGAGCTGTCGCGGCTGATCCTGAGGCACACGGCACTCGACGCGGCGCGCGGCGACCTGCGCGCATCTGGCTTCATGATGAACATGAACGTCGTCTTCCAGGAGTACGTCACGCGCGCACTGCGGCAGGAACTGGGCCTGTCCAGCAGGACCTTCCGCGCTGACGATGGCCGGGCGGCGGCTTACCTGGACGTCAATGATCGAATCATGCTCAAGCCCGACTTCACATGGTGGCAGGACGGCAGATGCGTGTTCGCCGGCGACGCAAAGTACAAGATCACTGAAGATGGGAAGGGGACCAATGCGGACCTCTACCAAGCGCTCGCCTATGCAACGGCGCTCGATTTGTCGGGCGCGCTGCTCGTCTATGCCGAGGGCAAACGGTCTGGATTCAAGGTCAAGAACACCAACAAGCGAATCGAGATTGGGACGGTGGTCCTGAATGGCACGAACGAAGAACTGCAGCTGTCAATGAGGAAGCTGGCTAAACGGGCCCGCAGTCTGCAGGCTGAATCGCTGCAACGCCGTTTGCTACCCGCGCGGTAAGGGCCGCGCATCCTGACTGAATGGGAATCGGAAATCCCCGCATGGCTGAGAGCCGCCACCAAACTCAAGCGCAGCAGGATGTAGCTGCTCCTGAGGTTCACATTGCGGACCGCTGGAAGCGACAGGACCTCTCTGGATTCTTCTGAAATCTGCGGCGGGATTCCTCGCTGTCCCGCCGGAGACACCCAGAATGAGCTCGGACATAACAGACGAACCATGCTGAGCGATACGTCTATGCGATTCCAGGAGGGCGAGCCTGCTCTTTCCCCCCAGCCGATGTCTGCACGCCAGGGAAGCTCAATGCAGATGGCCACCCCAAAGCAGCGTTTGGAGGACGCGCCTGCTGCGGCCTGCATTCGTTGCGCCTTCGAGTCCGCCTTCAGTACGGCCGCCTGGAATCAATGAAAGCACCCGATCGGAGTGGCGGAAGAGCATCGCCCAGGAGATCCACGATGCGCGGCCAACGCACATCTGCGACATCCCAGGGGGGATCGGCGGCCGAGGCGCCCATTTCAACGCCTTCGTACGCTCGATCGGCGAGCAGTGCGGTTGAGCGGATTCCGGGCCAATCCATTCCAGCAGCCATCGTTGGCCGCGACCAAGTGGTCGTCTTCACCCTCAACAACATCCAACTCGCGCTCAACTGCATCCTGAAGGGCAGCCGCAGGCGAGCTACGGCAGTACGACGAACTGATCGAACAGAGATGCCACCGGCAAACTCGCGCGTCGATCGCACGCGGCGCCGTCAGCGCGATTCGTCCCGCAACAAGGCGACGAAGCCGGCCTGTTCAAAGTCGCGATCGTAGGCGAGCGCCTCAGCGATACCGCGTGCTTCCATGACGAGGAAGCTGGCGCAATCTGTCAGACCCCAGCGCTGATCGGGCCGAGCAGCGTAGCGCTCCAACGCGGCCATGAACTGCGCATCGGACGGCGAAACGATCTCGATATCTGGATCTTGTTCGAGCCGACGTACCATCTGAGTGGCGAACCGCCGCCGGAACTCCCCCATGCCAGCCATAGCGTCAAGCGCCTCGATGAGGACGAGACGAGTGGTCACTACCCGGGTCGCAGTCAAGGTGTCGGCCATTAGCACTGCGCGGTGGTGCAGGGCATCGCGAGGACTCCAGAGCGCGATCCAATAGCCCGCGTCAGCGAAGACCTGCTTCAATCGTCCTATTCCTTCGGGTGTCCGTAGAGGTAGTGCTTCTTGTTCTGAGCGAGGTCAGTCGGCAAATCGTCCCAAGCATCGGGCGGCATGGATTCATGCAGTTCCTTCACGAAATCTGCGATGCCGCCAAGACCGCTGCGTGGTGCCGACTCCTGTTGCTCGACCGTGAGCAGCACTTCGCAACCCTCGTCCAGGTCCAGCGGGTCAAGAGGGGTGAGGACGCCGTTGGCGTAGCGGGCCTTGATGCTGGTGGTCATGGCGGCTGCTCCTTGGCGGTCAGTGTATCGGGGAACAAGTGCCCCGGAGATAGGAGAGTTCGTACTGGTGAACTGAGAACAAAGAGTGGGCGAACGGTGCCTTCGGCGCGAACCAAGTGCCCGTAAAGCCCAGAACAACTTGGGTCATTGTCGCGTGCCACGCTCACAAGAAGCTCTTCCCTGCGTGATCTGCGAAGACATCCACATCGCGGATGTAGCCCATAACGGTGGATGGACTCTTGTGCCGAGTGACTGCCATGATCTTGTCCAGCCTGGCGTGATGGACTGCTGCGCTAGTGACGAATCCCGCCCTCAGGGAGTGCCCGGCTATGTCCTTTGGATTCAAGCCGATGAGAGCTGCGTAGTGCTTGACGATGAGGGGAATGTCGCTGTGGCGCATCGGCCTGCCCCGCAGACGACCTCCGCGCCGCGTTGTCTGAAAGAGTGAACCCTCGGTGATGCCTGAACTCTGTAGGTGCCGTTTGAGGCGCATGATCGGTCCGATGCCGTCGCCGTCCTGCACGGCCATCCCCTGTCCGCGTCCCTGCTGGTCAGTCTTCGACCGACGAATCGACAGCCTCTTCTCGCTGTACGGTCACGATATCGCACGGCGAGATCGCGTCAAACAAGTACGCCAGTCTTACCGACGCCCGGCGCGCGAAAGCAGCAATGTTCTCGTCGGAGAGACCGCGACCCACCTACCAACGTCGGCAATGGCCACCAATGTCCCCTGATAACCTGAAGAACATCTAGTGCGTCATTGGGACGGACGAGGTGTGAGGGCCACATGTCCGACTTCCGAAATCTCAAGATACGGCTGCAAGACCGAAACAGGAGGCTCTGTGACATCCGCTACGACGACTTCGTGGGTGAACTCGGCCTGTTTTTCGACTTCCTCCGTGCCAACTCATACACTGCTTCCTTGTTGGAACAGATTGAGACAGATCAGGAAATCACCCTTGACCAATGGGCAAATGAACTACCCGACGCGCGCTTTCTTCAGTTGCCAAAGTCTGAAACAGCTCGGGCTAAGATCTGTTTAGGCATTTTGACAGACTGTCTAGTGAGCACAAATACGAACGCGCATTACGATTGGGCCAACCAGTTTGGATTTACTGGAATCGAAGATCAGGTGCCTGCGTACATGGTGAGGAGCATAGTTGATCCGTTCACAAACTACCTGTTTGATCGGATTGACGACTCAAGTAACGTCCTTTACTTGCTTCAACGATTCAAGTCTAAGGCAGAATGGTTCAGGCGAGAACAACTGAACGCTGCGTACATCGCCGACCCCAGGAAAGGGGAGAAGGGTCTTGACGCTGCACTGCGTGAGAGCCTGTTTGACGGAGGGATCGACTATCCATTTTCGCAGCCTGCATCTCCTTCCGGCAAGGCTGACATCGTCGCCTCACCTGGATCTGAAGACCCTCTTGTTCTCGAAGTGAAAGTGTATGATCCAAAGCGCAACAGAAGAAGAGGACACATTCGTCAAGGGCTTCACCAAGCCGCACAGTACGCTAAGGACTACAACGAGAGCGTGGGTTACCTGGTCGTGTTTAACTGTTCGGCCTTCCCCTTGTCGTTCCGGACGACAAGCAGGGAACAAACTGAGTTTCCACCAAGAGTGTCGTACGAAGGAAAGACAATCTATCTGATATCAATTGACATTGGCATCGACGGGGCATCGGCTAGCAAAGAGAACCCTGCGAGCCGCACCGAGATCTCGTACGAGGAACTCACTGGATAGCTCGGTTAGGGTTCCCCCAATCCGTGGTTGTGCCTCTCACAACATGAGCCATCTTCGAACTCTCTTTGCTCACGCACTGCCCTTTCTTTCGACGGACACGATCCCCTCGTAGGTGATGCCGTCGAAATCGTGGCATTGCAGGCCCAGTTCCTCGCTCGTTAGTCGATGTTTCTCGCCTTTTCGTGTCGCATATCGATAAGCGAATCCAATTCGTCATAAAGCTCGGTCAAAACACTGACGGGAAGTCCATACGCCTCCAGGACAACGCTGTCTAACAAATGGCGGTCGTCCAATTGTCTCTCATCTCTAATCTTTTCGACATCCCGATTCAGGATCGGAGAGACGGCAGCGATTAAGCGATCGTTCACACTGCTTTCGAGCTTGGGCACCGGTAACGGCATGATGTCCATAAGGCCAGTCTCGAGCGCCCCCTGGCCTAATCCCCTCCGCCCATGAATCTCCTTCAGCAGTGCGAACACAGACGAATTGAGCAGGGCAAGCAAGGGCAGGCCCAGATCCTCCTGGTTTGGGTGTAGTCTGAAGAACCGCAAGGACACGAATCGGTTCGGGTTGAAATAACACCGGTGGGAATCTGCATGTGTCCGCAGCCACAAGATTGTTGCTCCAGACTGGGCTTGAAGCGGCGGACGCCACCAGGGTGATTGGCTCTTAGGAACGCTGCGCTTGTGAAAGCCGGCTTCCTCTCCCCACCTGATATAGTCGCGCACTTCGAATCGCGAGATATCCGTGTCTGGTGGTATCGCCAACACATGGCAGTCGGGTGAGTCGATTTGCAATCGCGGATGGTCTGTCCGTCGCCATCCGGGCCTTAGAAATCGTCGTTCAATCTTGAATGTCGGAAAGCCGGCGGCCTGACCTTCCTTGGAACGCGAAACAACGCTCGCAAGGTTCTCGTCGATCATTGCAACGTCGCTCAGAACGAAGAACCCATCAGCACCTCCTGTGTTGAGGTACCGCTCGCCTGTGGCATAGTCTTGGAGGGTGCGACCTGTCTGCTCCGCTTTATCCAAGAATTCATGATAGATGTCTGGTGCACGCAAGTATCGCCCGCCCCATTGACCTTCGCCGAATGGTGAGTCGAATAGTTGACTACGTGTTACTTCAATCTCACGTCGTAGACTAGGGTTCGCTATAGCCTCGGCGAAATCACTCCGCAGAGACACAAAACGGGTCGACGTTTCCGATGTAACATCAGCTACTCTCCGAATCACGCTGATTATTGTATTGACCGCGGCCGTGGAAAACTGTCTCGAGACTGCACTTTCGTAGATGGCAACCACGTGACATTCATGCAAGAGGTATCGCTGTAGAGACACTCCATACTTTGCGTCGAGCCATGCATTTGAGCATACAAAGACATGCATTCCCTCGTCTCGCAACAATTGTAAAGTTCGTAAGTAGAAGTAGCAAAACAAATCAGATCTACCATCCGTCCCTTCTGAGAAACGCTTCCTGAGAATTGGTTTATCTACTCCAATTGTCTCGTGCCGTACGTACGGAGGATTAGGGCCTGTTCACATTGCTAGCAGCATGTCGTAGATGAGGACCAGGTGGACGGCGGCGAGGTAGATTTGGTCCAGTTTGTCGCTGCGGAAGGCAATGCGATGGAAGCGCTTGAGGCGGCAGAAGAA
>Ga0209754_1001855_pt1 | contig 18793 bp, 8 predicted proteins | sample MesohylBB_FD_187295 | JGI IMG/M metagenome (GOLD analysis project Ga0209754, IMG submission 187295) | Host-associated microbial community of the marine sponge Aplysina aerophoba from Gulf of Piran - sponge mesohyl, lysed by bead beating... | ecosystem: Host-associated > Porifera > Sponge >... | reverse complement strand
ATCAATGGCAAAATTCAAGAAGTAAAAACCATCGGCAGGGGGTACAGAAAATTCGAAAACTTTAGAATCGCGATTCTCTTTTTCTGCGGAGGCCTAGACCTTTATCCACAACATTCGGGGTAGAACCATTTCATTTAACCTGATAGCTTCCACCTCTCCTAGCCCTGTCTTCCTTAGAAGTTCATGGGCTTCAACATTGTCACTTTGTCTGTGTGTGTCTGTCACCGGTTTGGTCGTTTTGTTGTGATGCTGAATGCGGCCAGATACACGTTGTGTGCAAATATACTGGTAAACAAATAAAGGTTCCCCAAGGTTAGGAATGTTTCATGTGAAAGGTGTATAATTCCCCGGATTTTCTAATGATTTTCTTCAGCAAGTTTTTTCGGCTCGGAAACTTGATGTCCGAACAATTTCCGCCAGGAGGTGAACTCTGTGCGATAGTTGAGACCAAGCCCAGTTTCGTTCGTGATGAGGGTTTCACTGAGTACATCTCCCTCACGTCGGTAAAAAACTTCCACAGCTACCGAAGGGCTTAGTCGGATCTCTACAACGAACTCGCCTTCAAGGCCCCTGGAAGTTGTTTCCTCAGCGTTAAGTCCGCGGTACACTCCCTGTCCGCGGATAATCAAACGTTCATTCAAAAGTCTTACCGCAATCTCTGCAGACACATCCAGGTCCTGTATGGCTTCGTCGCTCTGAACCCCCAGCGCGAAATCCGCTTGTGGAATAACCTGACTCAGGTAACGGTTGAGTTGGTTGGCTACGAGACTGGATACACTGTTGACCGCGGAACTGGTCAAAATTCCACTGCGTGTACCGTTTGCCGAAAGCAGGAATGAATTCGTGAGCAAAACGCTGGTAGCGTGTTCTGCGGCGAGATCCGGTCGATTCAAATAGGAATCCAGCAGTGGTGTATCGCTGATGGCTTCCTGACGTTGATCAATCTCCAGAGCCAAGTCAATCAACACTGCATTCAGTGTGCCGGCAACGTTCAAATTGACGAACAGAGGTAAACTTGTTTTAATTGATCCGCCCACATCATCGGGCAGGCCGCTGCGCGAGGCGCGTGTGCGGTAGGCCGCCTCAATATCAAGCGCAGGATTGAGTGGTTCACCGTTCCAGGTGATCGTGCCAGAGTCAATCAGGAAACGCCGTACGAACACCTCACCTGCCGTAAAGAGGTAATCCCCGGAGGACAATTCAAATGAGCCGTACGTCGCTACATCTCCACCTGTTCGCTGGATCTGAACGCGGGCACTTCCGACGCCATTGATTACATCACCTAATAACGGGTCAATAACCAGGCGAATGGTTGATCCAGGGGGGGCCGTGATATTGAGATCCATGTCCAGCCCGTCCCGAAACTCACGCTCACCTCTGGGGCGCTTAGCCAAAATATTATCACGTTGCCTGAAAGATACCAACTGATCTTCAACAGGCTGTGTAGGATCTATGTAGACGATGAATCCTGGGTCGTGAACGGAATCGGATTCACGAACCGGAATATATATTTCGCTTTGTGGCGTTATGACCAGGTTGTCCGAACGCAGGAAGGAAGTGTGAACAGGCCCGGTTAGTGTGGCATCACCGGACACACGAATATCACCATAGAAGGCGAGGTCGCGCGTAAAGTTGACAACATTTAATATCTGTAGTGCATCAACCTCTATAAATGCATTGAAGGAGAGAAATCTGAAGCCATTAAGATCAAGCATTCCAGAGAGATCGGCCGAACCACCATCACCATCCTGTACGAATAGCTCTTCCACGTGGATTTTGTCGTCCAGAAGTGTGACAGACGCGGCAGCCTCATAGGACGTATTGAATTTTGGGATGTCGAAGCGGCCGTCTTCCCAAGTCAATGTTCCGCCCAGTACCAGATCGTCAGGGGGGCCGTTAAGTGTAACCTGTCCGTTGAAGCCACCTCTAAAATTCTCAAAATTCCGTAGAACCAGCTTCAGAAAAGATGCATCAAGCCGCTGTACATCGAATGAAAAATCAAGCGCTCCGGTACTCTCTTTACCGGGAATAATCATATTGCCGGTGAGTGCTATTTGATTACTTGCATTCGCATACCCTGTCGGTGCGGATCGAATTGAATCCACGACCATGGAAACCTGCAGATCGGTGCGACCGGGTAACAGGGTGCTGGAAGCCTGTACCTGACCGACCAGCGTTTTGTCGAACGTAAGCGTATCAACCTTCAAGGTACCAGTGATCGCAGGTTGCCAGAGTCCAGTCCATCGCAAATCTGCATTAACTTGCCCGCCTAACGGTCGTCTTAGGTTGAATATGTTCGAGAGATAATTCAGATCTACGGCCTTCAGGCCCAGCCGAAGGGTGTCTGTTGGGAGGCTCGAGAGACGGCCGTGAGCAGTAACTGACTGTACTTCGTCAAGAAGAGGACTGGCATTTTCGAGACGAAATGGCGTAATGACGGCTGCGTCAGCAAACAGGTCAATACTGGCAGGTTGGGATGTTTCCCATGTGGTTTCCTCAAAGGGGAGCACTACCTTTTGAATCTGGATGCGTGTTCGATCCGGGAGTAGCAGGATATTTGATGATAGATGTCCCGGCTTGTTTGTGTCTCTGCTGTATGCACTAGCGTTTACTATTCCTGTTCGTCCGTCCTGTTTAATTAGTATGTCGGGTTGCAGGATAGCCATTCCGCCGTTGGTCAGAGAATCAGCTGACAGGCTGAGATCGATCAGCCATGATGATTCCAGTGCTTGCTTCAGGTCCGCCTCAAGCGTGAGCGTACCTTTGGTCTGGTAGGTTTTAACATCGCCGAATACGAGTACCTCGTCTTGGATTTGGGAACGTAAACTGAGTTTGTCAGAATCCGCCCGAATGTTTACTGCACCCCGGATGTTGCTTGAAAGCTCGGGCAGCATGGGAAGCAATGCACTGGTGGCTGGATGTGCAAGTAGGTTCCAGCTTACATACAGATCCAATGAAGTTAATTGGGCAGATGTCAATGCCTCCTCTATCTGAGGGGCCGCGTTGAGTTGATCCAGTGAGGGTCCATTCGCATATGTCGTCGGTGGATTGTCTCTCAGTTTAACAGCAAATCGGTCAAACGCTTCAGAAAATGCTCCCATCCATGCATTCCCAATACCTTCGAGTAGGCTTCGATGGAGTGTTCCCGAAGCCTCAAGGTTTAGTACGTCTCCCCCAATAATCAGGCGTGGGCCTGTTACTGCTGGATCGGTTACCGAAATAGACCATTTGGTGGGGGGGGCAGAGCGTTGCAGATCGTTCCAATTGACCGTTGATGAGTCGGTTTGAATTTCTAAGGCGGCGGAAAGTGTAGCCAAATCGGTTCCTGATCCATTGAATGTCCAAGTCGCATTTACGCTTGTTTCCAGTTCAGGGATTACAAGAAGTTTCCCGAGATCAATCGCTGTTAAATTCCCTTGAGTTTCATACGAAAGGGCGCTATCTGCCCAAGAGGCCATAAGATCAGTTTCGAGGCGAGCGTCTTGCTCTACTGCAAACCCATTGAGCTTTACTTGGCGGTCAACAACGGTTCCCGTAATCCAAAGACTGTCTAGAGAACGGTTGGCGATTGTGGAGGGAGCAATAGCAAGCGAGGTGTGAAGAGATGGCTTACGAATCCCCTTTCCTTCGACCGTGAGCTGACCATTAAGAAGGGTACTGCTAAGCTCTTGTCGGCCTGTGTGGCTGTGTAAGTCAACAGCCGTTGCCGTTAACTGGGCGGTATAACTCCACGTTGTGTCATGATAGGCAGATATTTCGAGTTGTCCACGACCACTCGCTTCGGTAGCAATCTCAAGCGTTCCCTCAAGCTGGATATCGTCAATGGTTTTCAGGCCTCTTAGTTGGCCCTCAAGTTGCATCGTTCGTTCGCTCCAAGTGTCTATGCCAAGAAGAGCGTATGCGTCCATGGGATCTAACACACTGGGTCCAATCGTAGCGTTAAATGATAACAGATCTTTGTCGGATCTGATGTCTGAGGAATTCAGGACAATCTGTGAGCGTTCCGTTTTCGCACTGAGATCTTGTAATTTCCATCGCTTATCGTCACGCTCTACATCAACGCTCAAGGATAGCGAGTCCGGGAGCATCAGGTTGGGGACAATGGCATTGGCAAAGCCAGGGGTAATGAAGCTCTGAACCAGGGAGAGGTTCATGAGACGTTCATCACCAAAGTATACACCTACAACCTCGACCTCATTCAGTGAACTTGACAGCTGTAACATGTTTACGTGCAGTAGTCCATGTTCAAGCACCAGCTCTCCAGTGGCTTCCACCTGAAGCGTGTCTATTGAGGCTCCGAACGAATCGATTGTCAGGAGTCGCTTGCCGGGATCCAGTCTGATCTCACCCTGCAGTGATAGATTAGACACATTTGCTGCGGCTAGGTCAAACAACCATCCTGACTCGACTACAGGCGGAGCGTGTTCTTCATACGATACTGTAAGGATTCCTTCGGTGAGGGAAATTTGTGTAGACTCAAATGTCCATGCTGCCGTACCATCACGCTTTAGTATAGAGGATAGATTCCAAGTACTGTCGGCACGATACTCAATGTTAAGCGAGGGACCTACAATGCTGAGTGTGCGCAGGTCTATTTTACGGCTGAGCATTGCCCACAAACTTGCCTGAGTGGTTATTTCCTCTGCGCGTAGCCAAAGTTGATCTTTTTCATCATAAAGCGCCACATCCTGCAAGCGAATGGCGGAGCGGAAGTTGCCGGAAATGTTACCAATGGTGAGGCGACCATTGAAGGTTTCGGAAAACCTGAACTCGAGCTCTTGGCGTAGGGAGTTACGTCCTACCTCTGTGTGTGTCAGCCCAAGGTACACAAGGAAGCTGCTCACGAGCAAGAAGGCCGTGGCTGCTCCTAAGTATCTCAATACTGTTCTTTTTTTGCGGGTAGGTGTATCGGGCTGAGATTCAGAAAAGGGCTTGTGGTTCACGAGAAGTCACTACTTCGATTTGTTGTTCATGACAGTATGTGTCACGATGCATATTCTATTGTCCCGTTCGAAACGGAGCTGCGGGTAACCCTTCAACATTGATAAGGTTAGCTGTGTCCGGGTTGTCTGCCCAGGCATAACGTACTGCGACTGGGTTTGGTACATCGGGATGAGAGACAACGACCGAGTCTCCCTGAATCTGGGCTTCCGCCCAGACATAGACTTCATCTGGACCCGAAATAGCAAACCCTCCAAGAGGGCCGTCGCGTGTGACAAGGCCTCCACCGGTATGATCAAACGTGATATAAATCTTCCCATCTTCTATAAGATGATCACGATAAATCGGGCCTGAGTGTACTAGTTCGTCTTCGTATACGAGGTTTCGTGCCCAAAGTGCAAGCCGATATCCCACGTCCTGTTTGTTCCTGGGATGGATATCGTTGGCTTCGCCAATATCCAGCGTGATAGCCTGCCCCACATTGGGTAGTTCCAGTGCAGCGGCCTGTGATTCGCGTATAATGGCCCAGTTGCTCTCTACTGGCTCTTCCTGTGCCGCACGAAAGCTGGCCAAAGACACAAACAGGAACGGAGCAGCTGTATTATCCCAGAGCTCACGCCATCTCAGAATCATCGACTGGAATTGCCCAGCGTACGCAGTGGCGGTTTCGGGATCGTTTGCGTTAGACTCTCCCTGGTACCATATGAAACCTGTAACGGGGTAGCGAATAATCGGGTGGATCATTGCATTGTAAAGCAGGGTCGGCTGCTGATTGGGGTTACCTCCTGGATTAATCTGGAATTGTCCAACTCTGATTTTCCACATCCCCCCCAGTTGCACTTCGCCTTCCGGCCACTGCAGCGCCAGAGGGTAATCACCAACCACTATACCCCCGTTACCTCCCGTATCATGTACACGTACGGTCAGTTGATTGGTACCCGCACGCAGTATGCCGTCGGGGATAGCGTAAGCCCGTTCGACCAGATACCGGTTGGTTTCTCCCACCAGTTGACCATTAATCCAAGTCATATCGCGATCATCCACTGTACCGAGGCGCAGTACTGCTTCAGCAAGGACAGACTCGAGTTCAAAGCTGGTACGGTACCAGACGATGCCGTTCAATCCTTCCAGTCCGCCAGCTTCCCATGCACCCGGTACCGCAATCTCCATCCAATCCGATGAGTCTAGGTCGGGATCGGCCCAGATTGGCTCATCTCCATCGAAGCCTGGATCTGTATCAGCAGATGCTCCATGTTCTTCGGTATAAACCTGCATTAGACTATCTGCACGAGCCCGTGGAGCGTCCAGGAGCTGCGCGATTTGCGCTTCATCCATTTCGAGTGCAGTGGGATCCATCCAGGCCTCTACTCTACTCCCACCCCATGACGTGTTCAGAATGCCAATAGGTATGTCAGTTGCTGTACGAAGCTCTCTGGCGAATGAGTATCCAACTGCTGTAAAGGTGGCCACATGTTCTGGATTGGCATGATGCCACTCACCACCTGCGAGTGTATCTTCGGGATCATAGGACCAGGAAAGGGGGACTTTGTAATGGCGCAAGAGTGTGTCATCGGCCGAAGCGATTTCATTTTCGGCGTCAGCTGAATTTGCCACGGTCCATGCCATATTGGATTGTCCTGATGCGATCCAAACATCCCCGAATACTATATTTTCAGCGATCAGGGTATCCGTGCTCGTCATCACCATGAGTTGATGCGGGCCACCTGCGGGGCGTGGTTCCAATTCGACCATCCAAGTTCCGTCACTCGCTGCACGAACAGATTGTTCGGCGTAGTCAAGGGAAACTGTGACAGTAGTGCTCGGTGCAGCGGTTCCCCAGACGGGAACGGTTGTATTGCGTTGCAGCACGGCACCTGTACGAAAGAGTTTGCCAACTGTAAGCGGTTCATTACTGCTCGGGCCGCCGCATCCGACGAGGCAAACGAGAAAGAGTGTACAAGCAAGGGTGGGGCGCATGGGAATTAAGGGTAATTACTTCAGCAAGATAAAGAATCTACAGTCCTGCTGGGAGCATGGTGCCGCGATAAACTGAGAGTTGGTTTCAGGTTAGATGGCATTTGACGCAAATTTGTCGTTGTAGTGGACTAATTTGCACGAGGTTTCCTTGTGTATATTCCACGGTTTTTCATCGATTCCATGGGAAATTGCACGGAAAGAGGGTGAAAATTTTCCGTGGAATATGCATTGTAGTTATGGATCGGGGCATAGCTACAGGGAAAAACATAAAATGACTCAGGGATAGTGACTACAAGTACTTGGTGGTCAGTCTTGAGCGGACGCGCAACTTTGATCCTGGAATGCGTAAGGTTACCGAGTTCATGAGAAGTTGGAGTTGTACGATATGCGGGATGAAGAAGAGGTGCATATCTATTGCCCATCAGATTGGCGGATTAAGAGGGAAGCGGCCATAGTGGAACGTCGTATAAGTCGATTTGTGGAGCAGATTGAGAAGCTAGTCGTGAATAGTGAGTTTTTCCTGACTGGGCACGAGAGGAGATAAGGATCCGGTCGGACGAAGGTACTCTTCAATTGGGGCACCTTACGGAAGTTATTCCCTGGTATAGGATGGTTTTGGCGTAGACGTTTTTGATCCACTGCTGTCAGTGTCATAAGCGAGAGTGTACATTCAGGTTGATGTTGCCCGCGTAGGGGTTGGCTGGGCAGCGGAACCAGATTAGAGTCGAGCAGGGTAGAAGGATGGCTCATATTGGGTCATTCGTAAACAGGAAGTATCCCACAAGCGCTTGGAATCAGGAGATCACTAAACATGGCAACTATTTTTGAAAGGGATGATCTACCAGACCACCTGTTCAGCATTCCTCGTTTGGACTTTTGCGGTGATCTACTGGCGGATCGTGTCGGTGGACCATGGTTCCGGCTAGGAGCTCAGACGATTGACTATCAGCGCATAAGGCGAGGCGTTGAGGGCGTAATCAAACGGCAAAGTATGTTGCTCGAACCAGGAAGTTTTGCCGAGGTCTACGACAAGCTTAACTATGTTATTGATCGGCTTGATGGTCTCGGGAAACCTGGAGGATACAAGTGGTCAGGGGAAGGGAAAGAAGAGTATGGCTATGCTCCATTTCACCGATTCAATCTGAGATCAATATCGTGCGAGCCGCTGGTGTTCAGTCGCCAACCGAATCCCACTTTCGAGCTATCAATCAATCCTGACCTCCAGCTGTACTTTTCGCTGGAGGAGATATCGGACGGCATTTGGTGGAATCCCAAGCGGGGCGTCGTGGCTCTGAAGCGTATGGTGGTTGAAAATGACAATCTCCAGATTGTCGAGATCCGAACTGACCACCTGAGGAGATACCTGCAAGTCCGGCAACAGGCCTTGCTAGTTGGACATTATCGTGACTTGTACCTAGATGATCCATCTGAGGAAGCTGCAAAGGTATTTGTAGAGGAAGACACAATGCGGGGATCACCCGATCAGGGAGCCAAGGTACTTGTCCAGAATCTCAGATCAGGCCGAGATCCTCTCACACAAGCGTACATAGGAAGGAGGTTGCACTTGTGGTTTGAGATTCAGCCCCCTGAGATTAACATCGACGATCCGTGGGCGGAAGAAGCCCCTTTTGACCGGTACGAATTTACCCTTCCCACGAAAAAGGGGCCGGTGGCCCCGGACCTTTTCAGGGTTGGCACAAGAGGCAGTGAACGGGACTACGACGGAGTAACTTGCAACCGCATGGATCGAATCTATTTCGAACAGGAAGTACTGTCGAAGTATGAAGGAGATTCCAGATGTGAGATCAAGGATAATGGTTCGGTATCTTGTCGACACTACTGGGGACTGGAACGCAGTACGTCCCGGATTGGCAACGAGCTCCTCCGCACGGAGATCGGAGACTTTGCTGTGGGACTGCCGTTTGCAGAGTGGCCACACTGGAAGCAGTACGCTGTTGAGCCGCCAAGCTCGGAAACTATAAAGGCGCTTCGCAAAGAGCCGGAGATCCCCTCTATAATTAATAACCTAATCCAGGATTTGGAGGTGCTGGGCAATGCAATGGTGAATCTGGCTCGGGCTATGCATATCACAAACCCGCATCCATTTTGGTGTAGCTCCGGCGAGAGCTTGGCTGCCCGCCACCTCAAAAGGGTTTATCCTGCCACTGCCAGTGACGACGAGTTTTTGGAGAGAGCGACACTCATGTCTACGCTGATTATAGACGGGTTAGAGTGCAAGACGTTGCGACAACTGTGTCAAGCGTGGGGTAAAGACCTCCACCAGGATGGCGATGGGAAGTCACTGGGTTCTCGGAAGCTCTTGGAGCGAGTTACATTAATTGCCTTGCTGGTGGATCAGGTACAACCCCGTATGGTGGAGATTCCCGAGCTTGTGAAACAAGCCGAAGAACAACCAGCCGGTGGAAGCATTTCTGATCTCCAGATCGAACTCCGAACGTTAAATGAAGGGATGCGGGACGACTTAGCGCCGCTAGCCTTTCTTTATGATCTGCGGATTTACGGCGGACTTGCTCATCGTCCCCACAAAAAGAAGGCGGCTAAGGCTGCGGTTAAACTCGGGTTGCCCGCAAAGAATTGGCACCGGAACCATTTTTTGTACCTCCTTGAGCTAGTTGCCAACAGCGTCAGGCAAGCAAGCGATTACTTGCTAGTTGCCGCCGATGAATGCATAGGTCGCCAGCTTTCCATGCACCGACAGAATCGGTTCCCCTCGTAAACCATGAGGAGGTTATCGAAATGGTATGCTAGCCTGAATCCCCAACCGGTATTTCGGGGGCTGGTTGGATGACAATTTAGGAAATCTGTTTAGTCCTCTAAGGGACTCCAAGTGTATGGATCTTAAATGCAACAGTGGGGCGTTGTAGCTTTGGAGACCAAGCTGCTATGTGTTCCAGAGCCTACGCCTTTGTTGTCGGACATTAGCCGGGATATCGAGGAAGGCTGAGAATGATCTCTTGCATTGAATCCAGGATACGAGCGGTTATTTCTTGGAAATGCTCGCGAAGTGTGCCGTGTTGCTTTCGTGCGTTCGCAGCAGCCGCTGCCCATTTGCTAGTGTTGCCATGGGCCTTGGTGTTTCGAAGGGAGTGGAGTGCCTTCAACGGTGCGACCAGACTCCGGGCCTTCTCTTTCGTGCATCCTTTAGGTGACAGCACGATCTCAAGAAGCTTCAGAGCTTTCCAACTCTTATCAAAGGTGTCGCCATTTGCCCGGATAACTGGCCTGAGGCCTTTGGCAATAAAGCCTTCAACGACCAGATGATCAAGTGCCAGTATTTCGCTCCCCCATTCTTCTATCGAGTCAGTTGCCGGGGCTAGCACTTTTTCAATTAGTGCCTCGCCACGCGTTTTCCACCAGGCTGGTGGGTGGCGATCTAGTGATCTGACCAGTTCCTTCAAGACATCAAGAGGGTCATCTTCGGAAGAGACTTCTCCCAGAATATCGTTCTCAAAGGCACGCTTGGAAATATGACCTTTAGGCCATTCGTTAAATGACCGCCAGTATAGCTGCTCCTCATACGGTAGTTTCGCCAGATCTCCAATGTAGGCATGTACTTGCCCAGCCTCGTTGATATCACAGGACTTGAGAGACCAGACACCTCGACAATTGATACTGCGCTTCGCAATAGTGTATTTCTCGGGATCCGCCTTGTACTTGCGTAGAACCTCGGGCCGGAAAAACGCTGGGGATATCTCCCAAGGCAAGTTTGAGTCCGTATAATAATTCACGATGTGACCTGGACCGCAAGATGTCTCCGTATGGCGGTTGTTTTTCCTGTCCAAGATCTTGAAGGAGGCGTACTGGCGCGTACTGGTAGCTTTCTCGGATTTCCACTCCCTGATCAGGTCGTTCCTGGTGCGGGTGGTTTGGAGGACGATGTGTCCGACAGCGTAGCTACACTGCTTCGGGATAACACGGTATCGATAGTAAATGTCCTTGGCTCGAAAAACCTGTTCGTTCTGTCCATCCCAACCCGGAAAATTTCCCGGAATGAATCGGAGGAAATCAAACTTGGTTACGAGTACTGTATCGGTGACTGCCATGTAAGTCGCAAGATTGCCCCAGCGTATGGTAACTGCCTGCACACGATGATTCGACATCTTGTCGTCATACACCGCAATCACACGTTCGATGTCACCGTGTGGGTCGATTTGGCAGTATCCGTCACGTTCGTTCATATAGTAGAGTCCAAGTGAATGGACGAGCTTCTGGTTGACCTCGATAGTTGTGTCATGTGCTTTGACTCCCTCAAAGTTGCGTAACAATACCGTATGTTCCCCGCCGACAAGAGACCTGCAGCCAGGATAGCTGAGTGGAGGCTCGAGACAGACGTTATAGCCTTTACCGCCCCAGTGTGATCGTTCAATAGACCAAGAATCGAAGCGCCGTATGTACGCATTCGCTAGGTCATTATGATCTGGCGGATCTACGGCTACGCGGGGCACTAGGAACGACCGTACGTAAGAATGTGGTCCGACGGCATACAGGATCGCAATTCCCTCATTCTTGCAATTTTCAGAGAGAAATTTGACCCCCTGCCTTGCAGTTTCAAGCCACGGGGGCCGGTTCGTACACGGCAGACGGCTCAGTGCAGTCAGAGTGGAAAAGAAGGTGGCATTCATGACCGAACGATTACAATGTGCTGCGCCTCCAACCACTGCTTTGCCCACTAAGTTCATGAAGGCCAATCGCTAACAACAGTCCATTCAGCTTGATGAAGAGCCTTACCAAGGCATCACGAATATTGAGCGCCACGTAGCAACTTCAGACACAAACCAGATCCCTGCTATGGTTCCAGCAGCCTGGCCACGGCACTTTGCCCGGTTCTTGCGCTATGGGCGTAGGTAGCCGACATGGAGGGTAATTCCAGCGTCCGGTCTGCCGCAGTTCCACAAGTGACGCTCCGCGTTCGGCCAGGCTACAGCGCGTATGCGCTGGAATATCTGGCGAGCGCAAAGTCCGAAGAGCGGCATGTCGGGGTGTGATACGGCGTCCACAGGCACGTAAGCGTGCCACGGTGACGCGAGAGAGATAGGCCGTGTACGGTTCGGCGGCTTCCTAGTCTGTCTTGGTTGACATGGCGAGTGTCAGCCTTCCACTGCCGTCCGGCTCCACACTAACATCCGTCCACACAAGCGGCGCGGCCTAGCGCGGAGCTTCTGCTTCCAGAGGCCTTATAGCGTGCGAGGAAAGGCCTGCCTCCTCAAAGGTCCTCGTTATGGCGGCCGCTGCCTGCAGGTGCCAGTTGTGACTTCTTTTGGCGCCCGGGTTGGGTGATACGCCGCCGTTTCCGCTAGAAGAAAATATGCACGACTGGGCAGTGCGGCCAGCCGGCTGCTGAATTCCGGGTCGTTTCACACCTTCATGTAGCATTCTCGTGGCACTCCTGGTACTATCACATGCCCAAAGACGATTTGCGCGGTCTCAGCGGCCATTACCGCGACGGTAGTTACACCATGTCCCGTCTCGCTGTTTTCTACGAGATCCAGAATTCGGCCTCCTTGTCTCCAATCGGCGCCAGTGGACAAATGCAGCATATTGCTGCCTTTTATGTTGCACTTAAGGTGAGGCGGAAGTATGTGCAGGGGAGCGGATGGGGCCTAATTCCGGCTAGGCCGCCTATATGTGCAGGCACCCGCACACATGTGCCTGAAACGGCCCGTAACTCTCGAATTCGGGCCGAAATGCGGCGAAAGTGGTCCTAAAATCTCGCCTGAAGTGCCGATCCAAAGGGACGAATCACGTCCGAGTGCAGGCTGGAATGACGTTTTGTGCGATCTGTACGGACGCTTCTTGATCAGCGCAAATATTCACTGAGGTCACCGACAATCAAGATTTGTCGGGAAATAAATTCGAGCTCTGAGGCGGATCAGCCGAGTTTCGGGATCTTGAAGCCGAAAGCACTTTGTTATCTCTGGCCGTAATGCGGGCGGTAGACAGATATTACCCCATGCGAACCTAGATCCAGCGATCGTAGCTAGCGACACAATCAACGTGCAGTTGCATTAAATGTATACATCATATTTGAGATTTATTTGCGGCTAAGCAGAGATGAGTAATACTGAGTGCAACGCAGCAGATGTAACTATTCCCGATAGCAAGAAAGGTGCGGCGGGTGTGAGCCCCATAGCTACAGGGGGTGGTGGCTTTACTTTCGAGCGCAGAGTGGCCGCGAACTTCCTTGCACATCTACTTATTGGCGATGGGATTCCCGAATTGAGAGGTGATTGGCACGTTGTAAGTGTGGCATTTCAGCAGGCTCCAGAGCATCCTGTCGATGACCTCGTCATCCACGCAGCCCACTCTGATGACCAGCAAGCATTGTTGACACTTGCGCTTGGGGTTCGTCGTTCTCTGAATCTTGTTCAGAGCGATGAGTCTGCACTCAAATTAGTTCGGCAGTTTGTTCATGCTGTAATCGAGAATCCTCAAGATGAACGTGAATATCGGCTTGGGCTCGTCGTCGCCGGAATACAGCCACACGCCAAAGAACTGGCGACTCTGGCTAGCCACGCGGCGCATCAGAAAGATGCCCCCGGTTTCTTCAAGCTTATCCGTACGCCAAGGAAATTCGATGCGGGAGTTCAGCGGCGGCTCGAGCACTTAGAACAACTGGTGAAGCTGTCGCTCAGCGACCTTGGCAAAGCTTCGATCAATGTGCGGTCAGCACAGCAGCACACATGGCAGTTGCTTCAGAGGCTTAGTGTTTCAATGCCAAGATTCGCATTATCTGACGAGATGGATTGGCCGTTAGTAGCAAACAGCTTGATCCCGATCGCGCGAGGCAACGCTCTTGAGGGAGCGTTAAGCCTTCGTGATCGCCTCTTCACTCTAGCCGGTGAATTTGCACCTGCGGCCGCGCATGTAGATCTTAGGCTGTTGAGGCGCGCTGTATACGATGTACTGGATCTGACAGTACGGCATCACCGAAACGGGTGGATGATACTCGACCATCTTCATCAAAACTCGTTGGCATTGGTGCGTGAGGAAATCTCCCAGAACAAAGGAGATCGCCATTGGCGACTTGATCGGAGCACTGAGGTGTCCACTCTGATCTCGGCAGCAGCGGAAGCTGATACGGTTGTTGTATACGGGGAATCCGGTACAGGTAAGAGCTCTCTTGTAGTGCATGGTCTTTCAAGGGGTGTGGAGGCTAATCAGGATAGAATTCAGCTACTGTGTCTCAATTTGCGACATGTTCACAGACTCACAATCGACTTTGAGCATGGGTTAGGCTGTCCACTGTCAGAACTGCTCAACGAACTGGCTGCCCCCCAACGCATGCTCATTATTGACGGTGCGGATGCCGTCGTAGAGGACAAGCTGGATGCATTTCGCTATTTGGTTCGTGCTGCAAAAGCCAGCGATGTGAAGATCATTGCCACTACATCAATTGAGGCTAAGCAGGTTGTGCAAGACGAACTCATAGACGGTATGGGCTCCCTTGTTGCGGAGCATCTCGTAAGTACTTTGAGCGACACCGCGATAGGTGATATTGTCGACATATTTCCAGAATTGCGTCGCCTCAACGCGAATGATCGATCGCGTACACTTCTGCGCAGATTGGTGGTAGTTGATCTACTTGTTCGCAGCGGCATTTCCGGCATCCCACTGACCGATGCAGATGCAATGTTCACCGTGTGGTCTGGGCTCGTTTGCCGACATGGGATGCCTGAGGAGGGAGCTCCGGATAAACGCGAGCTAGTGCTTCTTCAGTTGGCTTCCCTCCAACTTCGTGGCATCGATGGTGCAGAGAGGCTAGACACTTTGGGGGGATTGGACTCCGATGCACTGCATGGGCTGTGTCGTGATGGTCTAATTAGGAAATCAAGTGACGACCCTTTTGCAATTGGCCCTGAGTTTGCGCACGATGAGATTCGACGCTATGCCACCGCCCGTCTTTTCTTGCAAGGCAGAATCCCAGCCTCAAAAATCCAAGACTATGGTGCTCCACGTTGGGCCCTCGCGGCTGCTCGACTTGCGTGTCAAGTAATATTGGCAGAGCAAGACAATTCCAGTAATCCGATGCGGGGCAGATTGCGCAGGTTACAGGAATCGTTTGATGTGCTCGCGGACGCAGGTCACGGGGTTCGATGGGCTGATATGCCTGGGGAAGCTCTCCTCTTACTCGAGAATCCTGGTCCGGTGCTCCAAGATGCTTGGCCTGACCTGTGCGGCGACAATGTCCAAGGCCTTCGCCGACTTGCCCGTCTGGTTGATCAGCGGTTGTTCGATAGCCAAGGTAATGTTGATATAGCCCCCGTTGAGCCGATTGTTGCTCTGTTGATTGAAGAGCAGATCCCATGGCGGTTGGGAAAGCATGCCCAGGGACTACTCCGAAACTGGTTGCGCGGACATATCGTTGCTGACACTGCTGCCGGTCATCCACTGCGTATCCAACTCCGTCAGCGTTTCGTTGATGTGTGTACCGCGTCATACCATCGGCTCATAAAGGAGCAGGAAGCAAGAGCCGCTGCGCTCGCTGCTCGCACTCCAGAAGAGATCGAACACGACAAACAGCGAGAGGAAAGGAACAGGAAATTCATTGGGGCTATTGGTCGTCGCGGTAGTCAGCCGCAACGTCCCGAGATTCCCTCCGAGATCACATCCAGCGTCTTTCTAGAACTGTTAGCATTGCTGGGGCCCGATCTCGGCAGCGAAGGCGAAACGATACTTCGTACGATAGCCCAGGACGCATCTTGGAGACTCGCTCCTGCTTTGGAGGAGCTATTCACTGGCCAAGCACTTGCCACGTATGGCCAAGGGCTATTGGCTCAGTTGACCGAAGCCTACTACCTCGATGATGAAGCCGATGGTCATGAAATCTATGAGGACGGGGTCCGCAACCATGATTCCCGAAGCAAGAGGACTCATGCTCTGTCTGCCTGGGACCGTGGTCCTTTTATGTGGTTGTTTCGGACTGATTTCCTTGGGGGTGTTGCTGTTCTCAACCGCTTGCTCAATCACGCCACGCGTATTCGCGTGCAAAAGCTCGTTGGACTGCACCAGAGCATACCACCGGACAGACAGGATGATGCTGGTCTGCACAAAGTAGAACTCCACATCACTGGGGAACGCCGACTATACTTGGGTGACGAGCAGGTGTGGTTGTGGTATAGGGGAAGTGGAGTCGGACCATTTCCATGCTTTAGCGCACTCCAAGCGCTTGAGCGTGCGTGTGACCAATGGATCAAGATTGGCATTTCGATCAAGACCATAGTCTCTATCCTCCTTAAGGAGTGCGAGAGCCTTTCGATGGTCAGCCTCGTAGTAGGGTTGCTGGTTCGACATCTCGAAGACGCCGGTCCTTTGCTCGACCCCTACCTAGCTGAACCGATTATATGGGATTACGAGTTTGTACGTGTTGTGGCAGAGCATAGTGGACTCGCGGCTAACTCTGACGAATTGCTAGCAAAAGACCGCCGGATGTGGTCGTTGCGTGAGGCAGCAAGGCATATGGTTCTGCGATCGGACCCAGAACGCCATTTGGCGCTGCAGGAGATTAGTCACAAGCTAATTGCAAATGCACGTCGGCAAATAAGATCGGCGGAACACCAGGAAATAATGGGGGCAGAGGCTGCAGGGGAGCTAGATCCAAAGCTAGTTCAAGTACGCGCTTGGGCGAGCAATCTTGATCGCAGTGCGTACGAAGCCGAGGTGATCCCGGACGGCTTGCAAATTACCGTTGTACCACCAGAGGATGTAGCGGAAGCTCTGCAGAACAGTAGCGAGGACTTGGAACGCGGGGAGATGATCTCTGAATTGTGGACCCGTTACTCCATCAATTTAGATCAGGCCCGTACCAAGCAAATCGGCGGCGATATGCTGACAGCTGACATATCCACCGCACGACAACTGCTTGCGAATCCACCATCTGTGAGTGACCAGCGCCCACGGGATATACCGGCCATGGTTGCTGCCTCAGCTATCGAAGGCCACTTCCTTCGAGGCATTCGTCTCAATGATGAGGATCTGTTCTTCGCGGCCGATACACTTATTAGGGTTGGCCGTGGTGAGGCAGGAGTATCTCCGTACGAAATGGAACTCACAGTATTTGAGGATGGTGCCGAGCGCAGTGCAGCCCGGGCCATCTCGCTACTTCTCTTGCCTGCGGCCGCTTCGCTTCGAGATGCCATCGACAAGTCCAGCGGACGGACGGAAAAGCATCGTGATTTGGCAAGTAGACTGGGTCAAGCGCTTCGATTCATGATCGGAAGACCAGTCGAATCAACGATTTCGGAGCAAATCGTTAATTCCGGCATCGGGCTTGCTCAATCTATTGCCAATGAAGTGCGGCTTCACCTTGCACGTGGCCTAGATCACCTTTGGCAGGTTCCGTGTGTCGAGAAAGGGTGCTGTCACCATGACGTGGGACTCCGCCTCGCCATTGAAACAATGCGCGATTGCATACTCGGTAGCTGGAATCCCGAGACCCGTAAACGCCACATGATAGTGCTTGAAAAACAGGTCGACGAAACGCTGGCGAACACTGGTGGTAAATCGATATTAGCGGGTCGCCTCAATGGAGCAATAAGAGCTCTTGCCCCCGCCGCAACGAGCGACATTTGCATTTCAAGCCGGGCACATGCCTTGCTTCTTGTCGTCCTTGATGCCCAACAGCGGTCTTTACTTTCGAGTGAGTATAGCAGAATGAGTGACAAGGATTCGCACATTTTGGCAAGTGCTCGTGCGTTGCTCACACTGGCTGAACACGGCAATGATGCGATTATTTACGATCACATTGATGCATATGCAGACAGCCCGGCATTGCTTGGAGCACTTTTGAGAGCTCTATCAGCGGCCGCGGAAGAGACACAGGTCCGGGCAGCTACAGCCAAGCGGATGTGGCCGGGCGTCGTTCGTCATGTGCTCGTGCTGAAAGAGTCCAGACATGCGCTCTTTCAACATGATTTTGAGGGTGATGGTACAGTGGCTGCACTCATCCCCAATTCGGCCCATGAAACCGAATATCTCTACCGGGAGATTCAGGACAAGCCTATAGTGTGGTGGGAGCCTTTCTCTTTGCAATCCGAGATCAACACTTGGTTAACTTCCGCAGCTGGACGGGCAACCTGTGTAGATCAGCTTATCTGCTTCATCGCCGGGCTTGCCCCAGAGCAACAGGTGCAGACAGGACTGCCCTGGCTGGCTAAACTTATACTCGCTGATCCAGCCCGGATCGCTCACCAAACATGGCACCTGTCAGACTGGCTTATTGAGATGCATTCCATCACAGCAGGGAATGAAGAGGTTTTGAGGGTTTGGCAGGACGTTGTTGATGCCCTTGTGGTTGAAGGTGTAACTCGTTTGGCGCCCTACTCTGAGTAGTCCATACCAAAACATATAGAGCAAAGAGGATTTTGTCAGGCTGGATGCGAGCTTGTTGCAGGTGGTGCCAGCCATCCTCTCGCGCCAACTACGAGGTTAGAATGCGCTGGCGTTAAGGATCGGTTATAGAGGATACGGCGAGTCTGAGTGTGTTTTCAATGAGCTAGCCTGAATTCCCGCGTTCATTTTCTCATGTGAGGATTATGGTCGTTTAGAGAACTGTACTCGAAGGGTTTTGTTGTTAAGCCAGGGAATTTTCTGGTGTAATTCGGGGTATCCGGCAGCGACCAGGTAGTTATCTTTGGCGCGTGCACGCAACTGGACGAGGATTTCATTCTGGGTGATGGTTACCTTGCCGGTGTGTCGCATCAGGTCACGGTAGAGGGTCCGCGCCTCGGCTTTTTCATAGCCTTGTCCGACGCGCACGCCCATGAGTCGATAGAGTACGCTGGCCATGACGGTCAACTGCACATCAACGTTGATGCGCATAGGAACGGCCGAGCTCAACGCATCCATGTGAAAGAAG
>Ga0209754_1001850_pt1 | contig 18845 bp, 16 predicted proteins | sample MesohylBB_FD_187295 | JGI IMG/M metagenome (GOLD analysis project Ga0209754, IMG submission 187295) | Host-associated microbial community of the marine sponge Aplysina aerophoba from Gulf of Piran - sponge mesohyl, lysed by bead beating... | ecosystem: Host-associated > Porifera > Sponge >... | reverse complement strand
ACGTCGTCCTCGCCCAGGAGGAACCGGATCTCGTCGTCGTAGCCGGTCATCTCCCAGCGGATCAGGGAGATCGGGATGATGCCGCCGGCCAGGAACTCGTCGATGAAGTCGCGGAGCACGAACTGGTCGCCGAGTTGCATGGCCCGTTCGCGGAAGAGCTTCATGAAGTGGGCCTTGCCGACCACGACTCCGGTGTGGAAGCCCGGGAATCGCAGGTTGGATTCCATCTCGTACCAGACCATGCGCTCGTCTTCCTGGGTCCAGCCCTTGGACATCAGGGCGGCGCAGAGCTTCCTCGACTCGTCGAAGGTGATCAGGTTCGCGTGCATGGCGAGGTCGGGCAGCGCGAGGCTCATGTGGGAGATGTTCATCAGGTACTCGACCTCGCGGCCGCGGCGGGGCCGTTCGTCGAGCACGCCCGCCTGCATCATGAGTTCCTCCAGGGCGACCGCCCAGCCCTCCATTCGCATCCACTCCATGTTGAAGCGCCGGTCGGCGCCGCGGATCGGCCGTTCGTCACGGTCGAGCCGCTGCCCGTCGAGCATGTGGCCGACGTACTCGTGGGTCTCGCCGGGCAGGATCTCGCGCTCCCGCGCCTTGTGATCGATGCTCGAGTCGGACGGCAGCGGCTCCGGCGGTTCGTCGGGATCGCTGTAGTCGGTCGGATCGACCCAGTCCGGCACGGTCATCACCTCGCCGTCGCGCAGGAAGTCGACGACGTATCGGAGCGCCTCGTGCAGATTGTCGGCGTACTTCTGCGGGGTGTCGGCGATGTCGAACGGCGGCAGGGTCGCGGTTGCGGTGTTCCTCGAGCGCCAGGAAGGTGACGAGCCGGTTGTACTCCTGCTCGACGACCATCCGGCTCTCCTCCCAGCCGTAGGGCGAGAGGTGGACGTTGCGCAGCCACCAGTCGTAGTTCTCCTTGCCGATGCCGGCGGCGCCGGTCCACGACGGCTTGTTCTCCTCGACCCAACCGCCGAAGGCGAGCACGGCGTCGCGGGCGGCCTCCGCGTCGGCGACGAGTTCCCGGTGGTGCTCGGCGAGCTGCTCGGCGATCTCGTCGTAGATGCGCGCCTCGCGCGGGGCGGCCCAGATCGCGATCGTGCCAAGGTCGGGAACGGCTTCGGTCAGGTTCGCCCTGGCCTGCTCGTAGATCTTCGGCACCGCCCGGAGGGTCGTCCGGTAGTCCTCGAGTTCGCCGTCGTCGAACGGCGGTTCGCCGCGGAACAGCTTGCCGAAGCCCGACATCGCGGGACCGGCGCCGCCCTGGGACATCAGGTAGAACGCCGGATCCCGTGACCAGGGCCGGGTCACGCGGTGGTGGAAGTCGAGTCCGTTCATCTCGGCCCGGACCAGGTGATGGTCGATCTGGTCCGAGACCGTCCACTTCGAGATGTCGATCCCGGCGAGCCGGCTCTTGTAGTCCTCCAGGCCCTGCCGCTGGGCTTCCATCGCCTCGGCGGTGTAGTCCGGCACGCCGTCGACGATCTCCGGTTCCTGGAAGACGCGGAGCTCCTCGAAGAGCTGGAGCAGGTCGTCGTGGGTTCCGGCCGCGGCATCTTCGGCCGGTGGCGTCGCCGGGGCGCAGGCGATCGCCAGCACCACTGAAGCGAGAAGAAACGGGATCTGGCGCATGGCGGCTCCTTCGATGGGAGTAAGGAATGGGGTTTCGTCGGCACTCGGCGCGCGGCTAGTCTTGGCTAGGACGCACGATTGACAGGACTTATGCGCGAAACCGTATACTCGACATGTGCTCGGCCAAGAGATCGTGCTTGCGCGTGGCGTCCCCCTGATGGACATCTCCGAGTCCCGCCGATGGGACTCCTAGGGCGGAGAGGGTGATACCGTGTCCGACCCCGCAGGGGTGCGGACCCTGCCGGTCACGCCACAGAGGCGAAGGACATCCAGTGCCCCGAACAAGGATTCGCGGCATTGACTGACTCTCCCCAGCCGAATCGTATTCGCACGCTGGCCAACGCGCCGATTCACGAGGCGCTGATCGACCTGCGCTGCGAGTTGCCGGAAGGACAGGACACCGAACTCCTGGCCGAGTTTGAAGCTGCTCACCAGAGTATCGCGGACGAGTTCCCCAAGAAGGAGAGCAACTTTGCGGCGAACGTCTCAGCCGAGCTGAAGAGAGGAGCGGATCCGGCGATTGCCGCAACCGCGACGACTACGCTGCGCGGCTACCACTTCGGAAACACTCAAGGCGACAAGATCGTCCAGTTCCGATTGGATGGCTTCACCTACAACAAGCTGCGGCCTTACACGAAGTGGGCGGAGCTCCGGGCTGAGGCCGAGACTCTGTGGGCGCAGTACGCGTCGTTGTTGCCGGAAGTTCAGGTGACGAGGCTTGGGGTCCGCTACATCAACGAGATTTGGGTTCCCCCAGGTGTGGGTTTCGAGACGATCTTCGTCGAGCCCTTGAGACGGTCTTTGGGCTTCGGGAAGGGCCAGGTTCGGGAGTCTCTGGAACGGCTTCAGGTTTCGAGTCAGGACACCCTCGAGAGGACGATAGTGACCCGCTTGGCTAGAGAGGAGAAGGCAGGCTTCATGGTGATCCTCGATATCGACGCCTTCGCCTTGGCGCCCGATGGGGACTTCAAGAGCCGCGAGGTTTGGGAGAGGATCGACGAGCTTCGCGACCGGAAGAACAAGATCTTCTTTAGCAGCTTGACTGCCAACGGAATCGAGAGGTACGAATGAGCCTAGCTGCCGTAGAAGCGCAGGACTGGGTGGCGCAGCCGGCAAGGCACCGCTCGACCGCCGTGGGGCCTGAGGCCCTTCGAATCGTCAGGGAGGAGGAGAACTCGGAATCCGCGGTCTCCGCATGGCAGTTGTCCAGGCAGGCGGCCATGAGAGAACTGTTGGAGATCATTGAAGAGACCTCCGGTCCCGGTTGGGACGGTGGCGACGCTAGGCCACTCTCCTGGCGCGCGGCGGACGCCCTGGTAAGTGCTCTCGGGACGCTGACACCCCATGTACCGATGCCCGAAATCGTTCCGGAGCCTGACGGCGGAGTGGCCATGCAATGGTCGCGCGGCAGGACGCGGTCGCTGATCGTGAGTTTTGGGCCAGACGGTGGCCTCTACTACGCAGTTCACACTCCAGGTCGCCGGGAGACAGGCCGTCGTCGTTTCTACGCCCAACTTCCGTCGGACCTAGTAGAAATCGCCAAGGAGGCTACGGCTGGCGATCCGTGACCGGGAGTCCCTTGCCCGGTTCCTCTACTCGAAGAGCCACTTCTCCGTTTCGAATGGGATGGTGAAGTACGCGGCCTTCATGCCACCAGACGACTTGCGGACATCGGTTTACCGAGTTGACGGACTAGACGGCGGTCAGGTGCGCCAGCTTGCTTCTGCGACGTCTCGGAAGGGGTCGTTCAAAGGACATGGGCTCTTCTCGGCCGCTGCTGTGCGGTCCGTGTCTCAGTTGGATGTCGTTCCCGAGATGACCCACCATCCGCTTCACGCCGACATAGTGGGTTGGCCGGCAGAACGTGAGAAGCGGATTGAACTCGCCCAGATGCTTGCGGTCAAGGCCGAGTTTGTGCCGCGAGAGCCGGAACCGTCCTCTGTTTGACTGTCAAGTCACGTTGGCGTGTGACGAGGCGGTGAAGGGCCAAAGTGCGCCGCCCCTCAAGGAATGTTGACGAGGGTGTAGTAGGCCTCCGGGTGGAGCAGGGCCTGGCCGTCGCCGCCGCGGACGCCGTCGAGGTGCAGTTCGTGGACGTAGCCGGCGCGGAGCGGATCGACGGTCAGGCGGACGCTCATGCCGACGAAGAGCTGGCCGGCGAAGGGGCCGAACAACCCGCCTGTCGTGTCCCACTTGAGACCGGACGGGGACTGCCCCATCTTCACGTAGGGGAACCAGACGGAGGGCATGCGGAAGTTCGGGATGTGTTCGTGCAGGTCCTTCATGTAGGTCCCGCCTTCCGGCTGGCCTTCCGGTGGCGGCTCGACCTGCGACTCGGGCCGGTGGGTGGACGCCATGCCGTGCGGATGGCCGTGGAAGTCCCCGACCTCGATCAGGGAGAGCTTGGAGGCGTTGTTCCACTCGCCCTGGTTGTCGGTGTAGAAGACCTCGCCCCAGGGGCTGACCTCGACGCCGGCGGGCGAGCGGAGCCCGGCGGCCACGAACTCGGTGTCGCCGGTCCCGGGATCGATGCGTGCCGCCCAGCCGCGCCAGGGAGCGAAGCCATAGGGCTGGTCGCCGAAGGGAATGTTCAGGGTCACCCAGAGCTTGCCGTCCGGCGTCAGGCGGGGGCCGAAGACGTATTCGTGGTAGTCGCCGCTGGTCTCCCAGGCGTCCGTCACGGTTTCGAAGACGTCGGCGCGGTCGTCGCCGTCGGTGTCCCTCATCCGGGTCAGTTCGCCGCGCTGGGCGGTGTAGATCCAGCCGTCCAGCTCGAGCAGGCCGAGCGGCTGGCCGAGGCCGAACGCGTACTGCTTGAACACCGGCGCCGGCGGATCGCTGAAGGCGTTCTCGACGATGAAGATCTCGCCCCGCCGGGTCCCCGCCATCATCCGGCCGTCCGAGAGCTGCAGCAGACCGCCGATCTCCATCGACATCCCCTCGTTCAGGGGCATCGTGAGCACCCGGTAGGACAGGGCCTCGGCGTCGGTCCGCGTAACGAGTTCCGCCCGCTGGCTGGCCAGCAGTTCCTTCTCCCGGTCTCGCCAGTTCTCGTCTTCGGAGGCTTCCTGCGCCGGCAGGGTCAACGGGAGCAACGCGGCCGTCAGGAACGCGACCGCGAGGGTCGGGCGCGCCGTCGCCGGGTGGTCCCTGCGAAGCATTGCCAGGTCGCTGCGGTGCATTACCAGGAGAGGGTCACGTCGAGTTCGAGGGTGCTGTCCGGCTCGAGCTCGATCCGCTGCAGGAGCTGGCGGACTCCCTGGGAGTCGCGGATGATCGGCTCGACGCCGGCGGCCGAGGCCACGGACACGTCGAGCGCGTCGTCCACGCGCCAGGTGCGTTCCGCGATCGAGGCGATCTCCTCGCCCTCGGCCAGGAGCAGAAAGAGAGGCCGGGGATCGGAGCCGGCCGAGAGCCGGAAGCGACGGATCAGATCGGTGCCGCCGCCTGCGATCAGGGGGATCGGGGCCTCTTCGATCAGGATGTCGGCCAGGCGGTAGCGCAGGGCGGGACGGCCCCGGTCGTCGAGCCGGTAGCCGAGGAAGCGTCCGCCCACGTTCCGGTCGTTGCGGCCGGCCGTGGGCCACGGGCTGTCGATGTCGTCCAGTTCGGCCAAGGCGGGGCCCGGCGGCAGGTTCACCACGTCCGTGCCGTACGGGCCGTAGAACTGGCCTGCCCGGCCCTGCCACGTCCCCTTGGCGTCGAAGAAACCGCCGCGCCAGATCTTCGCCATGCGGACGTTGTTCGCGTCGAAGCCGACGTGGACGTTCTCCGGGAAGCCGATGGCGATGGACCGCGGGCCGACGTCGACCATGTGAGTGCGGAAGACGAGCGGCCGGTCGTCGGGGACCAGGACCATCTCGGAGCCGGCGTCCATGCCCTGGGGTGTGGGCATCGAGGTGCCGAGCGACAGGAAGCTCCAGAGCGCGTCGATCTGGCCGTCCACCGAGCCGCCTCCCAGATGCTGGAAGTTCTCGGCGCTCTCGGGCCAAAAGGCGGGCATCCGCGTCCCCGGCCGGACCGCGGCCGGATCGCGCAGGAACCGGTCGACCCATCCCGGGCGCAGGCGGTCCCAGGACGTCGCGAGGTCGATCGTCGAGATTGAAGCTCGCCATCGTATGGACGATCTCCCGGTCGGGTGGGCGCCGGAGCGGGAGATCGGGAAGGCTGGCGAGGGCGGCCCGGATCGCCCGCTTCTGGTCGAGGGGGGGGAGCCGGTACCGCGGTGGCGTGGCGCCCGTGTGCATGGCGGGTTCGGCGAGCACCTGGTCCGGATCGAGCGCGCTCAGAGCGGGCGCCTTGTCGCGGGACACGGCGTAGGACCGGCCCCGCTCCGGATCGACGCCCGGCGAGGTATGGCACGAGGCGCAGCCGAAACGGGCGAAGAGCGCGCTGCCGCCTTCTTCGTGCCAGTTCCGCGGCGCCGGCGGAGCGCTGGTCGGTCGCAGGCGAACGTTCTCGTAGCTGGTCAGGTCGGCGAGCGGAGTCTCCGCCGGCAGCGCGTCGCCCGTGACCCGTACTTCAAGGAACGGATCTTCCTCGCTGCCGCGGATGAAGTACGCCACCTCGACGGGGTGGTCCCCGGCGTGCAGTTCGACGTCGGCGGCCGCTTCCCGGGCGCTGAACTGCGGTTTGGCGGCGACGACCTCTCCGCCGATGCGGAGGGACAGACCGGATTGCCGGTCGGAGGCGAGGGTGAAGGTGTACTTCCCGGCGGCGGGCAGGCTCATCAGGCCGCTGAACCGGACGGCGTGGTTGCCGTAGTTCATCTCCATCGGCAGATTGAGCGAAAGGGCGGCGATCCGGCCCACGCCGGCCGGCTCCGACCGGTCGAGATTCGCGGCCGGCCGGTCGAAGAAGCCCGCCACGTCCTCGTCCTGCTCCGGGTCGAGGAAGTACTCGAACTCGAAGCCGCGGCGCCGCTCGACGACCAGGGGTGTCTGGCCGCGAAGCAGGTAGACGGCGATGTCCTCGGCCTTCTCCCGCGCCAGGTGGAGCGGCGGCATGCGGCCGCTCGGCCGCGCCGCTCGCGGATCGATCAGGAAGTCCGTCAGCGCGCCGACCGACGTCTTCGCATTCAGGTCGGGCAGGGGGACGGAGGGGACGGCCGGCTCGTCGCCGCTGGCCTCGGGCGCGTGGCAGGCGACGCAACCGACCGAGTGAAAGAGCCTGCGGCCGCGCTCGACTGCGGAGCGGAAGCGGTGGACGGGGAATCCCTCCGGGAAGTCCGCGGAGTCGGCCCCCTGCTCCGCCTCCGCGGCCTCCGCCCCTCGGAAGGCGAGGTAGCCCACGAGCGTCTCCGCGGCTCGTTCCCGCTCGTCGGGTTCGAGCGCATGGAGCACATCCGGCATCGCCGTGCCGGGCTTCTGCTCATGCGGTGCGGCGAGATAGTCGGCGAGCCAGCGATCGGTGGCGCGCTCGGCGATCCGATCCAGATCGGGCGCTGTCCTGGTGGGGATCCGTTCCGCCACGGCCTCCGTCGCCGCGTGGCAGGACAGGCAGTTCAGCTCGCCGAGCAGGACTTCGCCGAGCGCCACGTCGCCGGCGGCCCCGGCCAGTCGAAGGTGCTCGTAGCCCGGCACCACGGGCACAGCCGCGGCGAACGCGGTCTGGGGCCAGACCCAGCCGGTCAGGGCCAGGGCGGCGATGGAACGAGTCAGGATCATTCGATCGGCGACAGATCACGATACAGGAGCCGACGCCGCGGCAACTAGGATCGGACGGTGAGGTTCGCGAAAGCAGGCTTGGTTGCACTTGTCCTCGCGGTGCTTCTCGCCTGCGCGTCCGACCTGGGCGACACTTCCGCGCCGCCGGCCGGTATCCCTCACCCGGAACTGGCCGAACTCGAACCGCCTCTCGCCCGGGAGATCGAGGCCCGTCGGGCCGGCCTGGACGCTCTGCTCGCGAACGAGGAGACGAGCGCCGCCGATCAGGCCCGTGCCTTCGGCGAACTGGGCCGGCTCTACCAGGCCCACCGCCTGCTGGAACCGGCGCTCGCCTGCTACAGGGAAGCGCACGCGCTCGATCCCGAGTCGTTCGGCTGGGCCTACTACCTCGGCGTTCTCGCGGCGGGCGCCGGTGACATCGAAACCGCGCGGCCGGCGTTTCGCCACGCCCTCGATCTTCGAGCCGACGACGCGCCGGCCCTTGTCCGGCTCGCCGATCTCGAGCTGGAACAGGCACGGGTCGACGAAGCGGAGCTCCTCTATGTGCGGGCAGCGGTGGTGGACGACTCGGCCGCCGTGGCCTACGGGATGGGCCGGGTCGCCGAAGAGCGAGGCGCGTACGCGGAAGCCATCGGGCAGTTCGAGCGGGCATTGACGCTCCAGCCGGGAGCTTCCGTCGTCCACTACCACCTCGGCCAGTCCTACCGCGAGTTGGGCGAGTTCGACCGGGCCGAAGAAGCGCTGGCGCGGAGCGGGCCGAACCGTGTCGCGATGGCCGATCCGCTGATGCACGAGTTGACGACGCTCGCCATCGGCGCCCTGCCTCACCTTGCCCGAGGCCATGCCGCGGCCCGCGAGGGTCGACTCGCCGATGCGGAATCCGCCTATCGCCAGGCGGTGGCGGCCGATGCAACGAACGTGCGCGCGCACGAGAGCCTGGCCACGCTGCTGCTCCGCCGCGGCGATCCGGAGGGGGCAATCGAGCACTTCGGCGTCGCCGTCCGGCTGGCGCCCGAGAACGCCCAGGCCCACTCGGACCTCGGCGTGCTTCTCGCTGAACTGGGGCGAAACGACCGCGCGCTGGAGCACCTCGGCCGGGCCGTCGAACTCGAACCGGGTCTGGTGGAGGCGCTGCTGACCCTCGGCAACGTCCAGGCCCGAACGGGACGGCTCGCGGACGCCGAGACGGCCTTTCGCCGGGTGCTGGAGAGCGACTCCGGGAACGGCGAGGCCCGGCTCGGTCTCGGGGCCGTGCTCGCGCAGAACGGGAACTTCGCGCAGGCCGTCGTGGAACTCAGAGAGGCATTGCGACTCGCACCCGAAGGCGACCGGGCTCCGCGCGTTCACTTCGGCCTGGCCGAGGCACTGGTGCGCACCGGTCGGCTCGAGGAAGCGCTACCGCACTACACGCGGGTCCGAGAGATCGACCCGGCGCAGAGCCTCGCCTGGCTGCGCGAGGCGACCGTGCTGATGGGTCTGGGGCGCTTCGCCGATGCCGGGGCTGTGTTCGAAGCGCGGCTACGAGTCGATGCGACGGACCGCCGAGCCGCTCACTCCCTGGCAAGACTGCTCGCCGGCGCGCCTGATCCGACCCTCCGCGACGGTCCTCGGGCCATGACCATCGCCGGCGCACTCCTCCAGGTCGACAACGCCGCGCCGAACGCCGAGACCGCCGCGATGGCGTTGGCCGAAACAGGCCGCTTCGAGGAAGCGATCAGCATCCAGCGCACTCTCGTCGAGGAGGCACGGCGGCAGGGGCGGACGGGCGATGAGCGGCGGCTTTCGCGCAACCTGGTGCGGTACGAACGGAGCGAAGCGTGCTGCGCCCGCGTAGCGGACGGGTTTCCGCCCTACTGACTAACGGCGGCTCCGCCGCAGAGCGTCGATCTCTGCGTTGACCTCCTCAAGGCTCCACCGGTCCAGGCCAGTGTCCCGCGCTTCGCGCTGCATTCTGGCAACCGCCAGTAGAGCGTGCGCCTGCCGCCGATCCGCGAGCGTCTCTTCCAGCGTGGACGCCGTGGCCGCAGACAGAATGGCGACGACTCTACCGCTGGATGTGACGACGACATCTTCCTCTTCCACGAGGGCTTCCCAAGCCGAGGCCGAGAGGCTCTGGAGTTCGGTGACAGCTACGGGTCTCATCTTCACGCCGCAGCGGCGGCTGCGTGGCACTCGCGTCTCGCGGGATGCAAAGAAGGTCGCCAACCGGTGGCACGGTTGTCAACCGAGAGGCGACACTATAGCGTCTTAGAGTGATCGCGTCTTTCAGGCACCGTGGCCTCAAGGCGCTCTACGATGGGAGAACAGCGCGCCGGGTGGCGCCGAGGCATGTGGAGAAGCTGAGGGACATTCTTGCGGCGCTCGATCGCAGCCGTGTGCCGGCGGACATGAACCTGCCGGGGTTCAGGCTGCACGAACTGCGAGGCCGGCTGAAAGGTCACTACGCTGTCTCGGTGTCCGGCAACTGGCGCGTGACCTTCCGTTTCGAGGACGGCTCGGCCGCAGATGTCGACTACGTGGACTACCACTGAGGAGGAGGAACATGACGATGAGCAACCCGCCACACCCAGGCGGGATCGTGAGGCGGCAGTGCCTGGAGCCTCTGGGGTTGTCCGTCACACGGGCCGCACAGGGCCTGGGAGTGACGAGGCAGGCCCTCTCTGATCTGGTGAACGGCCACGCCGGCGTTTCGACCGAGATGGCGGTGCGCCTGTCCAAGGCGTTCGGTTCGAGCCCGGAGACCTGGCTCGGGATGCAGATGGCCTACGATCTGTGGCAGGTTCGCGAACGCGCGGAGCAGATCACGGTCGAGCGCTTCGACGCGGCCTGAGGGACCCGGTTCCGCGGGCCTGGGCGCCGATGTTGCGAGCGTCTCTCGGGCTCACCGCTGGGGGCCGACCACTTCCCCCTCGCCCTGAACCAGCGTCTGGTACTCGCCGGGCCGCACGCCCGTCCACTGCTCTACCGTGCCGTCGGGCCAACGGACCTCGACATGGCTGACGGCGGCGTTCGCGCCGTCGCCCAGTCCGGCCAGCACCCGCGGATCGCGGGCCGAGGCGTAGCTGCCGTCGGTGTGGACGTGGCGCCAGATCGGCGGTGCGCCGGGCCGGTGGACCAGGACCCGGGCGCCGAGTGCGTCGCGGTTGTGGGCGACGAGTCGCAGGCCCAGCCAGGACTGGTCCTGGCCGAACTGGTTGAGCAGCAGGCGGGTCGGCGCGTTGCTGTTCACGACGACGACGTCCAGGTCGCCGTCGTTGTCGACGTCGCCGAAGGCGGCGGCGCGGCTGACTTCGGACGACTCGAAGATGGCGCCGGCCCCGGCTGTGACTTCCGCGAAGCTGCCGTCGCCGAGGTTGTGGAAGAGCTGGTCCGTCTGCCGCAGAGGGTAGGGGTCGCCTTCCCGGATCAACGCGTCCATGCCGATCACGGCGCCGTTGACGACGAGCACGTCGAGCCAGGAGTCGTTGTCGTAGTCGATCCAGCCGATGCCGAAGGCGGTGAACGGCAGGCTCGGCGGCCCGAGTTGGCTCGACGCCGACTCGTCCCGGAACAGTCCTGTGCCGCCGTTGACGTAGAGGGTGTTCGTCTCCTGTTCCAGGTGGCTGACGACGATGTCGGGATAGCCGTCGCCGTCGAAGTCCCCCGTGTCGACGCCCATGCCGGCCTCGGGCTGGCCTTCGCGGTTGACGGCGACTCCGGCCAGCAGGGCGTTGTCGGCGAAGGTGCCGTCGCCCCGGTTGATCCACAGCCGGTTCCACATCAGGTCGTTCGCGACGTAGAGGTCGATCCAGCGGTCGCCGTTGAAGTCGGCGGCAACGGCGCCTAGCCCCGAGCCGGTCTCGGCGCCGATTCCCGAAGCAGCCGACACGTCCTCGAAGGTGCCGTCGCCGGGCCGGTAGGCGCCGGGGGCGCAGTAGGTCAGTACGCCGCTCGGGAGCGGGCACGGCTTGTGGTCCGCCAGCGAGTAGTCGACGTAGTTGCCGACGTAGAGGTCCAGCCAGCCGTCGCGGTCGAAGTCGAAGAACGACGCGGCGACGGACCAGCGGGGATCGTCGGCGCCCGAGGCCGACGTCACGTCGTCGAACGTGCCGTCGCCGCGGTTTCGCAGCAACTGGTTGGCGCCGAAGTTCGTGACGTAGAGGTCGGTCCAGCCGTCGTTGTCGAAGTCGCCCGTGGTGACGCCCATGCCGTAGCCGGCGGCTTCGATGCGGCTTGCGTCGGTCACGTCGGTGAAACGGAGGTCGCCGCCGGTGGCGCCGGATTCCAGGTCGTTGCGGTAGAGGCGGTCGGTGAGCGGCGTGCCGGGAGGCGGCGGGAACAAGGCGTCCTCGAGCGTGAGGTCGGGGCCGATCATCCGGCCCTGGAGGAGGTAGACGTCCAGGTCGCCGTCGTTGTCGAAGTCGAACAGGGCGGCGCCGCCGCCCATGATCTCGTTGAAGTAGTGCTCGCCGGACATGCCGTTGAAGTAGACGAAGTCGAGGTTCGCGGCGGGGGCGGCGTCGATGAAGATGGGGGGCTGCGGGTCGTTGGTTGGGTCGGATGGTGGGGAGCAGGCGGCGAGGAGGAGGCCAAGTCTCAGAAGTTCGCGCCGCGGAGACTGGGTGCGCCGGCGTCCCCGCCGGCCTTGAAGAAAACGCGCGAGGCGCCAGCCTCGCTCCACTTTGTCCGCCGCCCCTCCGGCTGAGGCGCTCAACCGCTGCGTTCCAGGTCTCGAGCGGAGGCGAGTTCGCGCTGCGCGTCCTGCGGCCGGCCGAGGCGGGTATAGATGTCGGCGAGCAGGTAGTGGCCCATGGGCGCCATGTCGGAGCCGGGGTCGAGTTTCAGGCCGGTGCGGGCCAGTTCCATCGCGCGGTCGAGCTGTTCGTTGCGGTCGACGAGGGACTTGGCGAGGAAGAAGTGGCCGACGGCGAACTCGGGGTTGATCTCGATCGATTGCTCCAGGGCTTCGGCCGCGCCATAGCGGTCGCCGAGGCCGTCGAGCAACCGGCCGAGGTTGAACTGGACCCGGTAACTCTGCGGGTGGTAGTCGAGTTCCCGGCGGTAGAAGTCGACCGCGGCACGCGGCTCGCCGCGCTCTTCGGCCAGCAGGGCGAGGTTGAAGTGGGCGAGCCGCACGTCGGGCTGGATCGTCAGCGCCTGCTCGAACAGCCGCTGCGCGTTGACCGGGTCGGCCCGCAGAAGCGCGACGGCGCCCTGACTGACCACCGCGGCGCCCATCTCCGGTGACAGGGCGGCCGCCTCCTTCAGGTGGCGCTCGCCGCCGTCGAGGTCGCCGCGGTCCACGAGCATTCTCGCCACCTCGTAGTGGATGATCGCGTTGCGTGGATCGAGGCGCAGGAACTCCTGGTAGCCGAGGATCGCCTCCTCCTCCGCGCCGGCCCGCCGGTAGGCGGTGGCGAGATTGATCACGGCGTGGGCGTAGTCGGGCTTCAGTTCGATCGCTCTGCGGTAGCTCTCGATCGCGGCGCCGGTGTCATCTCCGCGCATCTGCTCGTCGCCGAGCCGGACCCAGGCATCGATCACCGACGGGTCCTCGATGAGCACCCGCTCGAGGGCTTCCAGGGCCGCCGGCTGGTTTCCCTTGAGTGACGCCTCGCGGGCAGAACGCATCAGGTTGAAGAGATGGATCCGGTCCTTCGGGTCGGCAAGCGAGGAGCGGTCCACAGCCTCGTCGGAGCCGCCGGCGAAGGTCGCGAGGTAGCCGAGTGCGGCGAGCCGCGCCCGGGTTTCCGGGTCGATCTCGTCGACCTGGGCGGGCAGAGCCCGGTCCGTCCACCTCGATTCGAGCGCCTGGAGCATCGAGGCCATCCGATCGGCCTCGTCGGGGCGAGCGGAATAGAGGTTGTTCACTTCACCCGGATCCGCGGCGAGGTCGTACAACTCGGGACGCGGCGCCGCGACGAACTTCATGTTCTCTACCCGCAGCGAGGCAAGATCGCTCCAGCCGTAGTGGTAGCGCGGGTAGACGGCCTCGGCGTAGGCAGGCAGGCGCGGCCCCGTGGAACCCGTCAGGAGCCGCACGATGCTGGCCCCCTGGAAGGAAGCGTCACGGTCTTCCTGGCCCGCTTCCACGGCGAGCAGGTCGAAGACGGTGGGAGAGACGTCCACCGCGCGGACCACCTCCGCCACCCGGTGCCCCTGCATCGTGTCGTAGGGCGCGCGGACGATGAAGGGAACCCGGGTCGCCCCTTCGTAGATGAAGAAGCCATGGCCTGACTCGCCGTGCTCGCCAAGGCTCTCGCCGTGGTCTCCCATCACGATGACGACCGTGTCCCGGGCACGCCCGTTCTCGTCGAGCCAGGCCAGGAGCCGCCCGACCTCGGAGTCGACATAGGCGATCTCGCCGACGTAGGGGCGGTTCCGGTAGCGCTCGGCAAACGGTTCCGGCGGCTCGTAGGGCGAGTGGGGATCGTAGTAGTGGACCCAGGAGAAGAAGCGCGCCTCCGGCGCCTCGTCGAGCCAGGCGAGCGCGGCGTCGGTCACCTCGCCGGCGGGCCGTTCGATCTCGTTGAGCGCCATGCGCACGGTGTCGCCAAGTTCGAAGTCGTCGAAGTAGTGGTCGAAACCCTGGGCGATGCCCCATTTCGCGTCGAGGACGAACGCCCCCACGAAACCGCCGGTTCGCAGCCCCTCGTCGCGCAGGATCTCGGCCAGCACGACGTGCTCGTCGTCGAGGTAGAAACCGCCGTTGTCCCGGACCCCGTGCGCCGGCGGGAACTCCCCGGTGAAGATCGACGAGTGCGCCGGCAGCGTCAGCGGCGCCACCGCCTGCGCCTGCTCGAACAGCACCCCCTCGGCCGCCAAGCGATCAAGATGCGGCGTCTCGATGTCGGCAAAGCCATACGCACCGATCCGATCCGCCCGAGTCGTGTCCAGGGTGATCAGCAGAACGCTCAGGTCATTCGGCCCGACCCCGCTCGGAAGCCGACCCAGCACATGCCCCGACGGCGCCGTTACTTCCCCGCCGGTCAGAAGACGAACTGCCACACCGACCAGCACTACCGCCGCGACGGCTACGGCGACCGCGAACCCGATCCGCCGGCTCAACGCCGTTCGCCTCGCTCGGCCAGCCTTCAACACCCTGGTGTCGTTCCGGCGAAATCGTTCGCGGCCCATGGCGAGATGTCAGCCTGGCAGCGCCCGCTTGATCGGCTTCTCCTTCTCGCCTCAATCTTGAATCGGGCTTGCGTAGCACCTATAGTTCGGGAGCCTGAAGGGAGGTGCCGGTGAACCCGGGATGTGTCTGGAAGCTCACCCTCGAAGTCGAAACGACCCGCGAAGGAAGGGTCTGGGTGGCCACTTGCCCGGCTCTTGACGTGTCGAGTCACGGCGCCACGAAGAAGGAGTCTCTCCGGATGCTCCGCGAGGCGCTCGAAGGCTTCATCGAGGACTGCGTCGAGCACGAGACACTCTGGGCTGTCCTGGAGCAAGCGGGCTTGGCCCCGACAGCCGCATCCGTCGTCACCACGAAGCCTCCCGCTGCGCGAAAGGCCGAATGGCTCGACATCCCTTTCTGGATGCTGCCGAGTGCCCGGTCTCAAGCTGCCGTCGGTTAGGCCGGCCCAGGTCAAGAGGGTTCTCGAACGGGCAGGCTGGAAGAAGTCGCACCAGAAGGGCTCGCACCTCTACATGAGGAAGGAACACGTTGCTGGTCCTGTGTGCGTCCCGATGCCAGGGACATGCCGAAAGGCACCCTGCTGTCCATCCTGAAGGCGGCCTCCCTTTCCAGGCGGGAGTTCCTCGACCTTTTCTAGCGACGCCTGCCACGGACTGCTAGAAGCTGAACCGCGCCCCCAGCCGCCAGACCCGGCCGCGGACCAGCCGCCTCGGTGCGCCGAAGGGCCTGCTGCTGTTCAGAGACTGTTCGGCTTCGATCACGGTGTCCGCGTTGCCGACGTTGAAGACATCGATGCCGACGCCGATCAAGCGTCCGTCGCCGATCGTGAAGTCCTTTTCGATCCGAAGATCGAGGCTGATGCCGTCATCGACACGGAACGAGCCCGCCGGGTAGCCGTAGATCTCCGATTCCTGATCCACGTCCTCCACCCGGACTGTCTGGTTGTAGGTGTTGCCCGAGAAGAAGCGGAAGTATCCGCCGACCACGATCCCGCCCGGGAGCTGGGCGTTGCCCAGGACCTTGATCAGGTGGGTCGGATCGATCGTCAGATTGCCGTAGGCGTTGATCTGTGTGTTCGGGTCGCTGAAGAAGGTCGAACCGCCGAGCGAGGAGCCTCTACCGTCCTGGAACTCGGACAGGGTGTTGTTGTCGCTGCCTCTTGCCTCGCCGAAGGTCCACGAAGCCTGCATCTGCCAGTTGTTGCGCCACCGTCTGGAGAGGCTGGCCGTGACCCCGGCGTACTTGCGGATCTTCTTGAAGCAGGTGAGCCCTGCTTCGTCGTCACGTTGACGATCACGCCGCTGTAGCCGCCGTACTCGGCCGATGCGCCGGCGCCGAGGACGGTGACATCCTCGACCGAGAAGAAGCCGAGACTGACCTCGCTCTCGCCCGCCTCCGGGCTGTTGATGATGACTCCATCGACCGAGAACTGGACCCCCTGATCGGACGAGCCGAAGGCGGAAGGGCGCCCTCCATCCGTGCCTTCCGAGTGGACGCCAGGCGCCAACTGGACGATTCTGCGGATGCTTCGGTCGCTCGGCACGTCCATCAGGATCTCGTTGTTGAGTTGCGTCGTCTGGAGCGTCGAACTGCGCACGTCGATGAGCGGCGAACCTTCGACGATGATCACGTCCTCGATGCTCCCCAGCTCCATCGCGAGGTCGACGCTGAGGGTCTTGCCTACGGTGAGCTCGATCTCCCCCTGTTGGGCGGTCGAGAAGCCTTCGATCGAGGCTTCGACGGTGTAGGTGGACGGCAGGAGGGCGACGAAGCGGTAGCGTCCGTTCGCGTCCGTCATCGTCTCGCTCGTCGCGCCGAGTTCCGCCGACGTGAGCATCACGCCTACGCCCGGCATGCGGTCGCCGTTCGGGTCCGTGATCGTGCCGGTGATCGAGCCGCGCTCGATCGACTGGCCCCATCCGGCCGCGGCCAGGAAGGCGATCAGCACCCCCGGACAGATGATCTGGATGGTCCGTGGCATGCCCCCAAGGGCACAAGTGGCCACCGTCGCGCGGTGCTTCATATCCGCCTCCTTCTTCTTCGCCTTCCGACTCTCCCTGACGTGCTATCTCAGAGGCCGGATTGACCGTGGCCGGCCGAAATGCCTGACGCGTGTGGCGTTCGATGTTCCAACCACGTTAGCGCCGCGCTCGACGGAGGTCAACGAACTCCAGATCTTTGGACGCGCCGTCCGCCGCTACTGCCGGCCCACCTCCTCGATCGCTTCGAGTCCGCCCACCCGGTCGGCGTTGTCGAGGTAGACCTGATGCACTTTCTCCTCGAACAGGCCGCGGTCGATCTCGTTGAACTCGAGACCGAGCTTCTCCAGCTCGACCAGGGCGGCCGCGGTCATCGACGTCATCGCTTCCCGTTCAGCCGCGACGGATGCCTTGCCGGCCTCGATCACGGCCTCCTGGACGTCCGGCGGCAGCTCGTCGTAGAGCTTGCGGCTGAAGATCAGGGCGACGGCGAGGTAGAGGTGCCGCGTGTAGGACACGTACTTCGTCACCTCGTAGAAGCGCTCCTGGTGGAGATCGACGTGGTCCGTCTCGGCGCCGTCGACCACGCCCTGCTCCAGCGCGGAGTAGAGCTCGCCGAACGACATCGGTGTTGCCTGGGCGCCGAGGGCGTTGAAGGTGTCGACCAGGATCGGGGTCGGGATCACGCGGATCTTCAGGCCCTCGAAGTCGCCCGGCGTGACGACCGGCCGCTCCGCGTTCCAGGCGTTGCGCCGACCGGCGAACCAGTAGCCGAGGACGACGACGTCCAGTTCCTCCTCGATCCGGTCGGCGACGCGCTCCCCGATCGGACCGTCGAGCACCCGGTAGAAGTGATCGAGGTCCCGAAAGATGAACGGGAAGTTGAAGATCTCGGCCTCCGGAACGAAAGCGGAGATGCCGCCGCCGGCGCTGGCGGCCGAGGCGGCCAGCGCCCCGAGCTTCACCATCAGGGTCGCCTCTTCCTCGGTGCCGAGCTGCTCGTTCTCGAAGATCTGCACCTGGACCGCGCCGCCGGTGCGATCCTCCAGGACGCGCCGGAACTCCTCGAAGCCGACCTGGAACGGGTGTCCGACGGGTCCGTTGTGCGCGACCTTGAGCACGGTGACACCGTCGCCGCCGCGGCAGGCGATGAGCAGCAGGGCGAGTCCGCAGGCGGCGAGGATGGAGGCGGTGCGGAGCCAGCTACTCATAGCCGAGCGCATGCGGGAGCCACAGCGTGACCCCGGGGACGAAGGTGATCACCATCAGCATCAGGAGCAGCAGCGCGAGGAAAGGAAGCAGCTTGGGCGTCACCTTCTCGATCGGCGTCTTCGCGATGCCGCAGGCCACGTACAGGCAGATGCCGACGGGCGGCGAGATCATCCCGATGCCGACGTTGGCCGCGACCAGGATGCCGAAGTGAACCGGGTCCATGCCCAGGGCGAGGGCCGCCGGCAGCAGGATCGGCATCAGGATGATGATCGGCGGCAGGGCGTCCATGACCATGCCGAGAAAGAGGAAGATCAGGTGGACGAAGAGGATGAAGACGATCCAGTTCGGTGCGTGGGTCGAGATCCCCTCCGCCAGCAGGTGCGGCAGCCGTTCGAACGTGAGAACGAAGGAGAACATGGACGCCGTCCCGAGGACGAACAGGACGACGCCGGAGAGCGAGGCGGTCTGCGGTGGAGAGCGCGGCGAGCCACATCAGGAGGAAGCGGGCCAGCTCCTCGGACCACGAGAGGGACGCTTCGAGCACATAGCGGAAGACGACCTGGGAGAAGGTCACCGCGACCAGCGCCACCAGGATCGTGCTGACCGCCACCTCGAGCGGGTGGCGGACCAGGCTGCGGACAATGGCGGCGAGGCGCTTCAATGCATGTACTGGCCGCCGTTGACGTAGAAGCTGGCGCCGGTTGTGAACTCGGCGTCGATCATGCACTCGACGATCCGGTTCACGTCCTCGAACTCACCGAGTCTGCTCATCGGCAGGGAGCCGAGTTCCCGCGCCAGCCCCTCCTCCGTATCGAGGGCGTAGCGGTCGATCACCTCCTGCGTCCGGACCGATCCCGGCACGAGGCAGTTGACCCGGATCCGCGGCGCGAGCTCGCGCGCCAGACACTTCGTCAGGGCGAGGATTCCACCCTTGGCGCTGCAGAAGTTCGCGCCGTTCAGGCGGCCGATCTGGCCGCAGGCGGCGGCGACGGTCACGATCGCTCCGGGCCTGTCCGGATTGTGGAAGACGTACTCCTGGCAGCAGAGGAAGTGCCCCTTCAGGTGGGCCGACTGGACGGAGTCCCACATCTCGTCGGTCAGCTCGAGGAAGGGAGCGTCGCGGTTGATGCCGGCGAAGTTGATCAGGATGTCGACCCGCCCGAAGCGGTCGACCACGGCGTCGAACATGGCCCGCACCTGCTCCCGGTTGCCGACATCGGCCTGGTGCTTCATCAG